>JACCDH011275352.1_pt1 | contig 34003 bp, 39 predicted proteins | sample 7442481 | NCBI WGS metagenome assembly JACCDH01 (sample SAMN15323433, study PRJNA562643) | freshwater metagenome | isolation source: river surface water | place: USA:Blue River Watershed | collected 2017-08-15
AATTTGAATGAATAATTCAACTGCGTATCAGCAATTTGTCTGCCAGTACTGATTTGTCGGTCAAATTTTCAGAGCGGCAAAGGAATGGCTTTTATGCGAAAGCACCTAAATGTCAATTTTGCACAGAATGGCAGATTTACAAGACTTTAGCGGAAAAAACTGGCAGTATCTCGGCCTTGTGGGAGGCTATCCTTATCTTCGCAACCCCAAACAAGTTCTTTAGCATGATCAGTAGACGAAATATCCGGGTAAAAGTGATGCAGTTATTGTACGTCTTAGAAACCTTAGAAGACAACACTGCCATCAAAGACCCGGTAAAAGCCCTTCAGCAACAGTTCGATAAAACAGAAGCTCTATTTACATACATCATTTATTTCCTTACTGAAATCTGTCGCTTTGCAGAAACGGATGCCAGAAACCGTGCATCCAAAAACCTGCCTTCTGCTGCAGACATGAATGTAAATACCAGAATTGCAGGCAATTCCGTGCTCTGGCAAATTTTAGAATACGGCAGTTATCAGCAAGCATTGGAAACGCACAATATTCCTTCTTTGCTAGATAGAGAATTGGTGAAGCGTCTGTATAATGATCTTATTGAAAAGAAAGAATACCAATTATATACAGTGGCTGAGGGACGTGAAAAGCCCAAAGAGCGCGACATTCTGAAGTTCATCCTGAATGACATCATGTTTGCTTCTGAATTATGGGAAGCCCATATTGAAGAATTGTTCAACAACTGGGAAGACGACGGCGAAATGCTGGCACAGATGATTGCCGCATTCATCCAAAAACCTGAAGCTTATAACCTCCAACAAATGCTGGGCAGAGAGAAGTGGGAGTTTGGGAAGAACCTATTGATTACTGTTCGTGAAAAGCATGATGTAACACTGGATATCATCAAACCTAAATTGAAGAACTGGGATCCCGAGCGTATTGCGCAACTGGATATGATTCTAATGCAGATGGGTGTTTGCGAGTTTCTATTCTTTGAAACCATTCCGCCCAAAGTAACCATCAACGAATACATTGATCTAGCCAAGGAATACAGCACACCACAAAGCGGTCAATTCGTGAACGGTATTCTAGATAACATCCATAAAGAATTATTAGCTTCGGGCCGCATTCAGAAAAAAGAATTCAAAAAGAAAGCATAATGCGTTCATTCATCGGATTGATTTTCGCTGCTGTAATTATGATTGCCTGCGGTAATAATGAACAGGCTGCAGCACCACAGCAGCAGGCTAGTGTTGATTCTACTAAGCTGACCAATGTTCAATGGCTTGATTCTGTTGTCAACTTCGGCAGCATTAGCATGGGAGAGAAGATAGAAGTGAAATTTCGTTTTAAGAATACAGGCTCTCAACCACTCATGATTCAATCTGTAAAAGCAGGTTGTGGCTGTACTGCACCCGATTATACCAAGGAAGCCATTCCGCCCGGTGGTGAAGGTGAAGTAACAGGCGCATTTGATAGCAATAAAGTGACTGAAGGCGAAGTGCGTAAAACGATCAGTGTGGTAATGAATACTACGCCTTATCCAGACCATATACTCGTGTTCTCTGGCACGATCAGAAAAGCTCAATAATGATCATTTAAATACACAAACATGTTCTACACAGTTTTATTAATGGCAGATCCCAAGCAAGGTGCAAACCCTACATTCTCTTTGGTAATGATGGGTGCCATCATCGCCGTATTTTGGTTGTTCATGATTCGCCCTCAAGCTAAAAAAGCGAAGGAGCAGAAGAAGTTCATTGATAACCTGAATAAGGGTGATAAAATCGTTACCATTGCTGGTATCCATGGCACAGTGAACAAGATCAATGAAGATGGTACCATCAATCTGGAAGTGAGCCCCGGTAGTTACCTGAAGATTGAGAAGAGTGCGATCAGCATGGAGTGGACTGCAGCTATCAACAAAGCAGCAACAGAGAAGAAATAATAACGCTGTTCATTTTATTGTATCCCTGTCGGCAATGCCGCACAGGGATTTTTGTTTGGCAAAATGCCCGAATAAGTTGAATTTACAGTTATGTTGAAAGTGGGTTTAACAGGTGGTATTGGCAGCGGGAAATCTACGGTTGCCAAAATATTTCAAACACTAGGTATTCCTGTGTTCGATGCTGATGCTGTTGCGAAATCCATTATGCATACAAATGGGGATGTTAAAGCTGCTGTTATCAAAGCTTTTGGTGAAACGGCTTATCACGATGGCCACTTGAATAGAAAGTATATTGCTGATATTGTTTTTAAAGATCCCTTTCAATTAGAAATATTGAATAGCATTGTGCATCCTGCCACCATGCAAGCTGCGGAAGATTGGTTCCAGCAACAAGATGCACCTTATGTTATCAAAGAAGCGGCTTTACTATTTGAAGCAGGTTCTGCAGCCGGGTTGGATATCATTATTGGTGTAACTGCACCGCAGCATGTGCGGATTCATCGTGTGATGCAAAGAGATGGTGTAGGCAGGCAAGATGTGTTAACTAGAATTGGCCGACAAATTGAGGACAGTATCAAAATGCGTTTATGCGATGCTGTATTGGTGAATGATGGTATTGAAGCTATTTTGCCGCAGGTTTTGTCCTTACATGAAACTTTACTCAAACAATCAACCGATGATCGCGCAAACGCCTGAGCCGCCATATTATGCGGTCATATTTACCTCTGTTAGAACAGCTGTTGAAGATGATTATCAAGCTACAGCACAAAGAATGGTTGAGCTGGCAGAAACCATGCCTGGTTATTTGGGACATGAATCAGCCAGAAATGAATTAGGTATCACCATTTCTTATTGGACAGATAAAGCATCTATCCGCGCATGGAAGCAACACGCCGAACATCAAATAGCGCAGGAGAGGGGCAGAAAAGAATGGTATCTTGCTTATAAAACAAGAATCTGTCTGGTTGAGCGCGATTATGATCAACATACTCGATAAGTAAATTTCAAAATAAGGTTATGAGAAAATGGGGTAAACGATTACTGATTACTTTGCTGGCGGCGGTCGTTTTTTACCTGCTGCTGGTCTTTGCTTTTATGCCCATAGGTGCCAGACTAAACAAGCCGTATAAGTGGAATAATATACCTTTTGGCCAATCCAGAGATTTAGTACATGATTATCTCGGCACGCCGGATTCTATCGGTAGACGCGATATCTGGTTTGTTTCGCGATCCAGCGGCAAATACAGACTAGAAGTCTATTACGATGCCTTAACACGTGCTAACGGCTATCGTATTTATTTTGATTACAAAAAGGATATTTTCAGGAATTATTACCTGATTGAATCATCTGATGTTGCTGAGCAATAAACTAAGGTTTAATAAAATAACGACAGGTGTGGTTCACATAAGTCAGTAATGGATGTATGCCCTGCTGATCAAAATATTCATGTACTGCTTTCCGGCAACCGATATTGTAGCCATAATCATCAATGATCACAATGCCTTTAGGTGATACTAGCGGATACAAATGCTCGAGACACACTTTGGTACTCTCATACCAATCGCCATCTAAACGTAAGATAGCAATTGCGCCAATTGTATTTGCATCTGCAGGAACTGTATCCTGAAACCAACCCTTGTGGTAATGCAACTGATCTGCAGGATAGCCGATCGTGTTTTCCAATAATGCTTTATTGATCTCTAATGCGCCGGGTCCGCCCCATTCATCATAAATACCTTTTAAAGCGGTGAGGGGTTCTTTACCGCTTGCTTTAACCTTACTTAATTCAAGTGTTTCTTTTACGATGGCGGCATCATCATGGGTTTCATCTGCCTGACAAATCTCCTCGAATGAGTCGAACAGGTGCAAAGCTCTTCTTTGCGTACCATGTTTCAAATTAGCCAAAGCCATCATGCCGGTTGCGCCTCCTTTCCAGGTGCCACATTCAACAAAAGCACCAAGAATCTGGTTACGTTCGCAATAAACCACCTGCTCGTATAAACTTACCAGCGGCTCATAGGTAAGCATCGTGTTACGCTTCACCACTTGCATGGCTTCAAATGCCTCATCCTCAAATTCCAATCCCAAATTGAGTTTAACGCTGAGGCGACTTTCCAACAGGGCTGCACCTTTTTTATTACCATAAGGCAGTTTGCGTACTTCATAACCCATATTGGCCAGCATGCCGGTGATCAGCTTTTTCATCCTGCAAATTTGTGGAATAAATGAAGAACTCATTCAATTATCTGTAAAAGCATGGTACAAATCATGGCAGGAACTAACATCAACAGCCATTAGGCAATAGTCAATAATCAATTGACAATAAGCTTCTGCAAACGATTCCGCTTTTACAGGTCTTATTCTTGTTTTTTTAATTTCTTGTCAGGTGTACATTTAAGCAACGAATGCTTTCCTATGCAACAGAATAAACTCCTTCTTTGGTCGCTCACGGTTGCTTTGGGCGGACTTCTTTTTGGTCTCGATGTAGCCGTAATATTTCCGAATGAAGTAAGAGCAGCCGGTCAGGCATTTGGCTCTTTTATACACTGGATTTTTGCTGCGATTATCGCGAACATTTTCCCCATCATGGCAGGCGCATTGGGTGGTGGCCCTATCTTTCTGTTCTTTACATTAATGATGGTGCTGCAATTACTCTATGTACACTTTATGATGCCGGAAACTAAGGGTGTTGCTTTGGAGGATATGGATGTGAGAATTCATTGATAAGCTAAAAGTCAAAAGTGAAAGGCAAAAAGTGGAAAGCCCTTATACTATGTCCATGTCTTCACCTGACTATGCTTGCAGAAGTGTGAAAATGGTGATTTCGGGTCTCACATTGAATCTTACCTGCCATAAGTGGCCCAATGCCCGGTTGATGTACAGCGTGCGCTCATTGCTTAATGCGTATTTACCTGCAGCATATTCTTTGTTTTTAACTGGCAATACCAAGGGGGGAAGAAAAGGTGGTTTCACTTGTCCGCCATGAGTATGACCGGATAATATCCAGCTATTGTAGCTACCCCAAACAGGCAAATCGCAGACATCCGGATTATGGCATAGCGCAATGGTTGCTTTGGAGGGGTCAAAGCTGTTCATGGCTTTTTCGGGTTGAAAATTCAATCCCCAATAATCATCAAAGCCAATAAAATGCAAACCCGCTGCTGCTATGCTTTCATTTCTTAGCACTTGAATTTTTTGCTCGGTAAGCATACTTGCAATCTTATCTGCCACTTGAGGTTGCGCCCAGTTTTTCCCATAATCATGATTACCCAAAATGCCGATGGTGGCAATAGTACCTTTAACAGCATGGTTTAGTACAGCCGTTAATTTATCCCATTGCACTTCATCCTTGTGCAGGCTGACATAATCGCCTGTGTAGACCACAAAATCTGGTTTATACGCTTTTGCCTTACTAAACGAATCAATGAGATACTGGTGATTAAAGCGATTGCCCACATGGAGATCACTGATCTGCATCAGTGTTTTCCCTACCAATGCATCAGGCAAATGCCTAATGGGCATGGGCAATGCCACAAATTCCAGCCGGAAGGGTTCGATCTGCCAGGCATGAACTCCGCTGAGTGCGCCAATACCAGTAAGGCCAATGAAAGCGCGTTTAATAAATTGTCTTCTTTGCATGGAAGCGGCAATAGAAATTAAATATAGCAGGACGTTTGCAATAAGCTAAGCAAGAGTTGTTCCATATTTTTCTATTTCTTCAATGTAACTGTTAAGTCTATTACAGTTCTACTATAGTATGTCTAATACCTTATTTCAGTGCCTAGGCTTTGGTAATGCTACTTCAAAAAATGCTTTTTTTGTTTTTTATGCAGTACTTAGTTAGTCGAAGTTGCTGTTTTATGTTGTTTCCACAGTTGGGCTGCATATTGTCGGAATACTGCCGGCCCCGTTGTAAAGGCTTCGTCAAAATGATATTCACCACCTGTTGACTTTGTTGCATTGAGTTTTACACTTGTTGTGCCACGAACAGTAAATTGTTGATTGTCTTGATGCATGATAATCTTCATCGGAACAGGGTTGATATCGCCTTGGCAGGCAGCTTTATACATGATCCACACTTCCGCCTTGCCATCTTTGTTTAGGTCTGTTACTGCAAAACTTTGCTCTACAAAGTTGAGTAAGAGTTCGAACGGACAAGTTTTTACGTAATCGTACACCTGCCAGGTTTGTTGAATATTGTTGCCGGAAACCAGATAGTGGTTTGCATATAAAGCTTTACTGCTAAACTCGTCGTTTTCATGTTTTGTTGTGGTGATCTCTGTGGTGGTGAGTAGCACAATATGCTCACCTGTTTTATCTGTCCAGCGAACTGCTTGTTGAATATTGCCGGAATAGGGAATATTTTGAGGAATGGTGTTCTTCTCAAGCTTAGTTGTGTTGATTTGTGCGAAACAGGGCTGAGTCAGCATAAGGGAAACTAAGAAGCCAAGTGTTTTCATGTAAGTATGATGTAGCTTTTACAATCTTCCAGCATTGGTGCAGGAATCCTGTTCCTTCGATCCATGCTGGAGCTGCAGTAAATTACGAAAGAATTGGTTTTACCGGTCGTGCGACCAACAAAGGTTTAACATTTAGCCTTAAGCTTTTAGCGGCTGTCAATGCTCAACAGAAGGTCACTATAGGATTGATCAATAAATTGATCCTGCTGAATATTGAAGAACGCAATATATTGATCACATTGCGCTTGTAAATACGCTTTGGTGTGGCTTTCTTCTTTGGCGATGGCTTCTACTTCAATGAAATGGCCTAATCCTTCTACGATATCAAAATGAAACTTAACATTATCAATAAAATAAATCTTTCTCTTTTTATCAACCACTACTTTAACACCCAATTGCTGAACCAGTATTGATTTTAATGCAGGATGCGGCTCATGATTGTATAGGGTAACCGTAGAAGATTTGGCGCCTGCATAATCGGAGCGTTCATACTGAATGAGCGCATTTTCAATATTTCCTTCGCGTAGTTTTAATCGGCCATGATTAGCATTAAAATAGGTGTCTATTTGATGATCCAATCCATGAAATACGGGATTAAGATTTTGCAACTGCTGCTCATACTTGTTGCTATCCCTAACGCGTGCTTTGAATTCTATATTAAGGTGTGGCATAATTAAAAAGGTCTTTGTGGTGCAGCCGGCCAACCACCCGCAAAAGGAATGATACTGCCTGTATGAAAACAACCCTGCATATTGGCTAAATACAAAATCAGTTCGCCCAGTTCTTCAGACTTACCCAATCGTCCAACAGGCACCACTTGCTCAATAAAGTTCCTGCCAATCGTGTCATCAATAAATTTTGCTTTAGGAAAATAAGCTTCGCTATACAGATAATTGGGGGCAATTGCATTCACGGGTATTCCAGAGGGTGCTAACTCAATACTTAATGATTTCACCAATGCATTGGCTGCTGCACGGGCTGCATCCGGTATAGCACCACCAACCAAAGGCAAATCCGTTCTACAGGAGGTAATGAAAACAATATTGGCTTTTGCTTGTGCCTTCAGTTTTGGTATAAATGCCTGCATCAATCTGTATGGATATACCACCACTGTTTCCAGTGTAGCACGTAAAGCATTCACATCGCCAACAGCAAAGGGGGTATGCACTGCAGGGTAGGCATCATTGCTAATGAGTACCCGTATATCACCCAGAGTTTCTGTAGCAGCAGTTAACAGAAGGGATGGTTCCTGCAATGCAGAACAGAATACGCCAGGGAAAGCGGCGGCAAAACGCTTTGCTGCTAAGTTATCTGCAAAAGCAGTATCCTGTGCTAATACCTTGTAGCCATCTGCTAACAAAGCCTGTACAGTAGGCTCGCCCGCATATTGTGTGGCATTGGTCACTAGTGCAGTTTTGTTCATTTGCCTTTGCTTTTTGTTGATGTATGCAAACCTTCTTTCTTGCGCAAATCAATCAGCCATTCTTGTCCGAAGCTCAGCTTTTTCGCCAAAGGGGAATTGGGTTTAATGGCTCTCCAGAATGGGGTAATGCCTCGCAGCGTCTTTTGCTGTAGGTATTGCTCATAAGCTGCTTCTGCCACAATACGCAGAAATATTCCTGTGGTTACTGGGCATGTATATGCTGCACCATACTCCATGGCCAGATCACTGCGCAGCGTTGTTAGCTCAACTGCTTTCCCTTTAGGTACCTGCTTCAGGTATGCAGCAATCATTTGCGGCGTGGCAATTAACATGGTTGCATGGGCCGGTATATCTGCAAATGCTTTGTCAATGCTTTTTACCTTGGGCTCTTTTGCTGCGAGCAATTTTTCTGTCCATGTTGTAGGCATAAGGAAACATTGATGATGAAAATAAATGATTGATACATATGATGCTTAATCCCATACATATTTCCAGCTACCATCGGCCTGTTTTTTCCAAACGGTGTGGAATACGCCTTTGTATTCGGTAAAACCGCTGTCTTTGCCGGGAATTTTCCAGACATAATTTCCGTATGTATAAGCCATGTTGCCATCTGTAGATATATCCACAAAATCGGGCGACCAACTCACAGTAGTGCCGGCAGGGGTATTGGCATAATAAGCCTGAATAGCAGCTGGGCCGTGAATCAGGGTATCGTTTTCTCGTTTAATCACAGCGCTGCTGTCGGCAAACACATAAAATGCCCGGGCAATACCGGAGTCTTTGGCCATTTGGGCAAAAGCTTTTTCTGCATCTACCACTGATTGTTTATCCTTTTCTGTATGAGTAGGTCGGTTGCAGGCAGGTATGTAAATAAGAGCAAAGCCCAACGCGCATAGAGTTGTACGGATAGATGGTTTTGTTTTCATCGTTGAAACAGATTGTACATGATTCTGTCAATTAAGTTACGCAATACTGTTTATCGGGTAGTGAAATAATCCATTTGCATTATTGATGGGAACTGTTTTAGCAATGAATATTGTAGACAAACAATCTACATGAAAAAGAAATTTTTACAATTGCTGATGGTTATTGGTGTTTTAATGATAACAAATACAAGTAAGGCACAGCAATTATTATTACCTGCGGAAGCGGATGTATGGGGTGAACCACAAAAAATTAATCTTACCACGGGTGGTACCATACAGCTTAGGACGAAATTTATCAAGCATTATGGCACTACCTGTGTTTTTGAAATTGAGTTTACCAATTTGAGCACAAAAGCCATCAAGGAAACCTGTCAGTTAATTAGCAATAATTCCAGTGGCATGTATACGCATTGGGCAACGGATCTGCGTTTAGCAGTAGGCGAAGTTGCTGTTTATCAAATGGAAAGAAGAGAGTGTAAAATGAATCTCAAAAAAAGCAAGCAAAAGGACATTACGAAATGTGCCGATTGTGCACCTGCCATATTCTTCTTAAAGAAATAATCAGGACGCTGACATACTCGTAATTTCCCGATAAGTATAGCGCTGAACACCTGTTGTATTTTTGAATGCCGCTTTTACCATGGCTTTGGCAACCGTAGCTGCCTGGATAGGCTTGTATTGAGCTGCAATTAGGAAGGATAATATCGGCATTAGCGCCTGACTAATCTTTTCGCCTAAACGAAACTCCTGTCGAGCACCAAGGAGGAGGGAAGGTTGAAAGAAACCAACATAGGGGATAGACATCGCACTTATCACATTTTCTACTTCACCTTTTAATTGTAGGTAGAAATTACGGCTTTGGCTATTCGCTCCAACAGAAGAAACCAGGAGAAACTTAGCTGCTTGCTGCTGCACAGCAGCTCTCGCAACATTCACCGGTATATCATAATCCACTTTACGATAAGCATCCAAATTGCCTTTTACTTTTTTTTGCGTAGTACCAATGGCGACAAATACCGCATCGCAGCCACGTATAGCATGGTTGATAGATTCTTGATTGGTAAAATCTACAACAAGCTCTTTGATTCGGGTATTATTCAGCGATGATGGACGTCTTACAAGCAAGGTAATGGTAGCGTTGGTTTGCTTCAATAATTCCTCTACAATGAAGCTACCTATTAATCCTGTTGCACCGATGACACATGGATGATTCATGTATCAATATTACTGCAAATCACTGTACTGGTAAATTATCTCAGGATTTATTGGCATGACCAAACCTGCTTTAGGAGTATCGCATCTTTAAAAAAGTCTGGAAAAGAGCTTGCTATATTGATAATCTGATTGCCTTCAGCATCGAATAATGAAGGAATAGTGGTACATGCAGGACCTTTATATTGTAATACGTAGAAAATCGAATTACCCTTAGTGTATTTATTTAGATAAGGTTCACAAGTGCAGTTAGGATTTTCTGTTTTGACTTTAGCAACAATTCTCATCTCAGCATCTGTAAGCTGACTTGCTTTAGTGCAGCCTGAAAATGCTATACCAAATAGCACCAGAATATAGACTATGCGAAATCCTAAAATATTAATTTGTTTTGGCATTAAGTACTAGTTATATAAACTTGACTCTGTAGTGATTACAACCGTTGCATTGATCAGAAAAGAATTTTATTTTTTTCTGAATACGACCCTTTGTACTGAATTGATAAGATAGGTGCCCACCTGCGCATCTTCTGCACTATTTTTTTTGCCGGATGTAACTTCAAACATCAACTGCCCATTCATTAATTCATAACTACTGGTGAGTAGAATGCCCTGTACTTCAAAAACACTGAAGAGTTTATTACCTGCCTGCCGCATAGGAATGATTACATTTTGTCCCTCATCTACCACATAAACGCTTGGTTCCAGCTGGCGCAGGATATAATCCTTGGTCATGGGTAGTTTCTCAGAGCGATAGTCGGTCTTCCATATCCAGCTAGTTTTGTCAATTGGTTTCACGGTATGTTGCACGCGCACACTATCGCGCAGCAGACCACCACTGTAGATATACATGGTGCCTTCCCACACACCGATACATTGTTCCGGGAATTTTTTTTGTGCACGGAGTTGGGTAAACAATAAAAGGCTAATTGATATCAGTAGGCAACGCATAGACAGAAAATAAAACAGGTATGAAATTACGTTTCATACCTGTAATAAAATTGTCAATTATATGATTGCAGTAAAACCGCTTTCAGTGCATTAAAAATCAAACTGAATACCTTGTGCCAATGGCAATTGGGTGCTCCAATTAATGGTATTGGTTTGTCGGCGCATATAGGCTTTCCAAGCATCACTGCCGCTTTCTCTACCACCACCGGTTTCTTTTTCACCACCAAACGCACCGCCAATTTCTGCACCACTAGTACCGATGTTTACATTGGCAATACCACAATCACTGCCTTTATGCGATAAGAATTGTTCTGCTTCACGCATATTTAGGGTCATGATAGCCGATGACAATCCCTGCGGTACACCATTTTGCAAAGCAATGGCTTCATCAATGGTCTTGTACGACATGATATAGAGTATGGGTGCAAAGGTTTCGTGCTGCACAATCGGCCAATGATTTTCTACTTCGGCTATGCATGGTTGCACATAACAGCCACTTTCATAACCAGCACCATTTAATACACCACCTTCTACCACAAATTTGCCACCCTGTTGTTTACAAGCTTCTATTGATTTCTGGTATTGTGCCACTGCATCTTTATCGATCAATGGGCCAACATGGTTCTTTACATCTAATGGATTGCCAATGCGCAATTGCTGCTAAGCTTTTGCCAATTTCTGCTTAAACGCATCATATACTTTTTCGTGAATGATGAGTCGGCGAGTGGTCGTACATCTTTGTCCTGCAGTACCAACAGCACCAAATACGGCACCTACAATTGCCATATCCAAATCAGCATGTTCAGAAATAATGATGGCATTGTTGCCACCTAATTCCAGAATGGTTTTACCCAGACGTGCACCAACAGCTGCACCAACTGCTTTACCCATGCGGGTAGAGCCTGTAGCCGAGATCAAGGGCACACGAGTATCATTACTCAACCATTCACCTACATCGCGACCGCCCTGAATCAGGCAATTCACCCCTTCAGGAACACCATTTTTTTGGAATACTTCGTCAGTCAATTTCTGCACAGCAATACCACAGAGTGGTGTTTTTTCGCTCGGTTTCCACACACATACATCGCCACAAACCCAAGCAAGTGCAGCGTTCCAACTCCAAACAGCTACTGGGAAATTGAATGCAGAAATAATACCTACTACACCCAATGGATGCCATTGCTCATACATACGGTGCATGGGTCTTTCACTATGCATAGTTAATCCGTAAAGCTGGCGGGAAAGGCCCACAGCGAAATCACAGATATCAATCATTTCCTGCACTTCACCCAAACCTTCCTGTAGGCTTTTACCCATTTCGTAGCTCACTAGCTTACCTAAAGCATCTTTCTTCGCACGTAAGGCTTCACCCAACTGACGAACGACTTCACCGCGTTTAGGGGCTGGCCACATGCGCCATGTTTCAAAAGCTTCTTGCGCTTTTGCGATGGCTGCATCATAAGCTGCTTTATCTGCAGTTTGTACTGTACCTATCAATTGACCGTCAACAGGAGAGTAGGAGCTGATGATTGCACCGCTACTCTTGATCCATTCGTGACCTGTGGAAACGCCTGCATTATTAGCTTCGATGTTGAGTTGTTGTAGAAAATCCATATGAGCAATGATTGAATGAGTGGATGATAGAATGATAGAATAATTGATTTTTCTTAGTTCGACTGTTAGTACAAGACGCTAATACGATTCGTTCTGATTAGGGAAGTCCTGTTTTTTAACATCACTGATATACTGTTGAACAGCACCGGTGATTTGCTCATGCAAATGTAGGTACTGTCGCAGGAAGCGCGGCTTGAATTCTGTATTAATCCCCAGCATATCATGCATCACCAATACCTGACCATCACAATCTGGCCCAGCTCCAATACCAATTGTTGGAATTTGTAATTGCTCACTTACCTTTTTTGCCAATGCAGAAGGAATTTTTTCCAGTACCACCGCATAAGCACCAGCTTCCTGCAGTAACATGGCGTCTGCCAGTAATTGAGCCGCTTCACTCTCTTCTTTAGCCCGAACAGCATAGGTGCCAAATTGATAAATGGACTGCGGGGTTAATCCTAAATGTCCCATAACAGGAATACCTGCATCCACAATTCTTTTCACAGCTGGTATGATAGCAGCACCACCTTCCATTTTCACAGAGTGGGCACCGGTTTCTTTCATGATACGAATGGCCGCTGCAACTGCCTGATCAGCATTTGATTGGTAGGTGCCAAAAGGCATGTCCACCACAGTCAGGCAATGCGATACGCCACGCATCACGCATTGTGCATGATAAATCATTTGTTCTAAGGTGACTGGGACAGTTGTTTCATAGCCCGCCATTACATTGCCGGCGCTATCGCCTACCAAAATCACATCGATACCTGCTGCATCAAAAATGCGTGCAAAGGACACATCATAGGCTGTAATCATGCTGATTTTCTCACCGGATGCCTTCATTTTCTGCAGGCTATGGGTGGTGATTTTCTTGAATTGGCTGTGTACAGACATTTGAATATTCTTAAGCGTAAAAGAATGAATATGGCTCTGCGTTAGAATAAAACATATTCAAATGCGGAAGCAAGGTAAGGAGATTTGTAATGAATGAATAATTAACAATTAAGAATTAATAATTGTATCAAATTAATACTCCTTATACCTAATAAGATACGTTAAAGACTAAATACTAAGGGCAAAGACTTAAGAAGCTTCCTCATTTCTTACTAGTATCTCCAATTTTTTCCTGTAGGCTGTAATAGAGATGTTGTACCAGGCCATCTGCCAAACCAATTTTTGGTACATAAATTTCATCTGCATCAGCCCAGCGCATCACGTTGATATAGATTTGTAATGCATGGGTGATTACGTCAGCGCGGTCTTCACGCAACTTATATATGCGCATGCGTTCATCTAATGACACTGCTGAAAGTTCTTTATAATAGTCTTTCAACAAGTCTATATGCAACGGTTTGCCTTCTTTCTTTTTGCTCAGTGAGAACACCTTATTGATATTACCACCGGATCCAATGGCGATTAATTTTTTATAGCCCTTGGTGCCATTCTTGACAAACTCCTTCATTTCATCCCAGCGATAGTCGGAAACCATATCTTTCAATAGACGTATCGTGCCGATATTAAAAGATTGCTTGAAAATCATTTTATTCTCTGCGAAGAAAGTCAGCTCTGTACTACCACCACCCACATCAATGTAGAGATAACTATGGTCGGTATCCAGATTCTCTGCAATATGGTTTTCGTAAATGATGGAAGCTTCTAAATCGCCGCTGATGATTTCTATATCAATACCTGTTTCCATCCGCACTTTGCGAATGATTTCCTCGCTATTAGAAGCATCGCGCATGGCAGAAGTGGCGCAGGCAATGACATGTTTCACATCATAGACCTTCATCAAATGACCATAGGCTTTCATGGTCTGCAGAATCATGCCTTTGCGCTCTTTTGAAATTTCACCTTTTTCAAAAACATCCAAGCCAAGGCGAAGTGGAACACGAACCAAGTTCAGTTTGCTGAAATGAGGTTTACCTTCAGTGTTGGGCAAAACATCGGTTATCAATAGTCTTGCTGCGTTACTGCCGATATCAATGGCGGCGATTCTCAAGTTGCTTCTGGGTTTTCTGGTACAAATACTGGTAAATCTCCATCTGAGATCTTACTTTCTTTTTACCAGCCCAAGATACATAGTTATTACTCAGCTCATTATCCAGCTTACGGGCTTTTACATTATCTCTTAATTGTATGTGGATAATCTCTTTAAGTTCCTGCTTCAATTCGTGATCTGTAATAAAGACCCCGGCTTCGATCCGGTGATCCAAGTTGCGAACCATCCAGTCGGCACTGGAGATCATGATCTTTTCTTTACCACCATTACCAAAAATCATTACACGAGCATGCTCTAGGTATTCATCTACAATACTGATTGCCTGCACAGGAGTAGCTGCTTTTTTGATATCCATCTTGCCACAGAAAACACCCCGGATAATCAATTTGACTTCTACGCCAGCTTTGGCGGCTTCCATGAGTTGATCAATGAGTGATTTGTCGCTTAATGAATTAGATTTCACAATGATGCTGGCAGGCTTGCCGGATTTGGCCAACTTGATTTCCTTTGCAACATGCGTATGCAGTAAATGACGCATGGAAATAGGAGAGATACTCAGCGTCTTACAATTTTTAAGGGGCTGCATACCTTTTTTCCAATTGATCAAATATTGGAAAATGCGGTTAATATCAGCCATAATGTTTCTGTTGCTGGTCAATAGACAATGATCGCCGTAAACACGTGCAGTTTTCTCATTCAAGTTACCAGTGCTGACAAAACCGTATTGAATAGTCTTAGTTCCTACACGCTTCTTAATGACACAAACTTTGGCATGTACTTTCATGCGCGGCACACCGAGTAAGACAGTTACGCCTTCTTCTTCTAATACATTTTTCCATTCGAGATTGGCTTCTTCATCAAAACGGGCTTTCAGTTCTAGCATCACTGTTACTTGCTTTCCGTTTCTTGCAGCATTGATAAGTGCATTGATGATTTTTGAGTTATTGGCCAAACGATAGGCAGTGATCTGTATGGATTGCACCTGCGGATCCATGGCTGCTTCGCGCAACAAGTCGATTACCGGGTTGAAGCTATGATAGGGGAAGTGTAGTAACACATCTTTTTCCAGAATCACATCTGTTACGCGGTGTACATGCTGCAAGGCAGGATGCACAAAAGGTACTCTGCGCACATTGGGCTTGAATACATCCGGAAAATCCATGAAATGGCGGAAGTTATGGATACGTCCACCAGGAATGATATTACTCTTGCGCGACAAATTCAATCTTCTGATCAGGTACTCCAACAAACCTGCATCCATTTCTTTATCGTACACAAAGCGAACAGGTTTTCCCTTACGGCGATTCTTGATACCTTTTTCAATCTTTTCAACAAAAGTGGTACTCACATCATTGTCAATATCCAGCTCTGCATCTTTAGTTACTTTGAAAACATGTGCATCGAAATGATCGTAACCAAAATAAGAGAATATATAGGGCAGATTAAAGCGAATCACATCTTCTAATAAGATGATGGCTTTTTCGCCTTTACCAGATGGGAGCTGTACAAAACGCCCAACGGTTTTGGCTGGCACTTCTATTAATGCATATTTCTGATCGTAAGCCGACTTTTGCTTACGCATCACAACGCCTAGGTAAATACTTTTATCACGCAAGTAAGGTAGTTGAGGAAGGCTTTCTATCATTAAGGGGATGATACTCGAACGCACTTCTTCTTCAAAAAAACGCGTAACAAATTGTTGCTGTGTTTTATTTAAGTGCTTTTCATCCAGCAGCAATATCTTTTCCTTTTTTAACTCCTTAAGAATATTGTTCCAGATACGATTGAATTCATTCTGTTGTTGTAAAACGATAGTTTGAATTTGGTCGAGTATAGACTGTGGTTCCTCTTCCATATGCATGTTTAGCTTGCGCCTTTTTTCAGCGAACTCAATCATGCGTTTCAGCGTAGCCACACGAACACGAAAAAACTCATCAGAGTTGTTGGAAAAAATACCCAGAAAGCGAATACGTTCTTTTAAGGGAACAGTAGGGTCATTGGCTTCCTGTAAAACCCTAGCATTGAAACTTAACCAACTGATATCTCTCGGAATAAACCTGTCTTTATGCATAACAAGCAACTGTCTTGTAACAAATATACTGTCTGCAAAGCCCCAATAATGTTAAGTTTCTCTAAGAATAAGAGGATTTGATTTGTTGGATTAAGCCAGTTGTAGAGAAACCCTCAACAATGGGGTTGATCACTACGCGACCACCATTAGCCATTACTTCTTTGGCACCAACAATTTGTTCGATTGTATAATCGCCACCTTTCACCAACACATCTGGTTTTAGTGCTGAAATCAACTCAAGCGGGGTGTCTTCTTCAAAAATCACTACTGCATCCACCATAATTAGGCTAGCCAATAATAAAGCACGACTATGTTGCGTATTCACTGGTCGAGATTCCCCTTTCAATCGTTTCACGCTGGCATCGCTATTCAAACCTACAATCAGGTAGTCGGCTTCCTTGGCTGCAGCTGAGAGGGAGAAAATATGTCCTTCATGCAGGATATCAAAACAGCCATTGGTAAAAGCGACTGTCTTACCGAGGACTTTCCATGCGGCTATCATGGAGCTTGCTTTGGCTACATCCATGATCTTCTGTTCGATGATATCAGCTTTTTTCATGGTCGCGTTTTCTATTGTATACAGGCAATAAGCCTAAACTGATAAAGCCCATCAATAAAACAATTCCAAACTGAGCTAGCCATTGTAATGTACCATTGGCATAGCCCATTTCAAAAGGCACATTGCTTAACTCCAACACTTTGGCGATAAAGAATGCATAAGCGCCAATACCTCCAGGCGTAAGAATCATACCGATACTGGCAAATGCCAAAGCAGAGATAGCATCGGCAAGACTAAGATGACTCGTTGCTTCAATCGCAAACAAACCTACCCAGGTACCAATAATGTATAAAATCCAAATGGCTGCACTGTAGATGATGAAAAGCCCTTTTTGCCTGAGCTTGCGTACACTACTAATACCTTCCCATACACCCATAATGAGGTGTTTGAGCTTTTCAACAATCGCTAAATGCGCAAATTGTTTGAACCAGTAAATGATGGCGCCAATAATGGCGATAATGACACAAAGGATAATCACCAACTTATTGGCATTGATATGTCCTGCTTTATCCTGAAATGCATTTTGAAATAAACTAATGGCGTATTGGCCAACGATATCAAATTGTAAGATGAAAGCCAAAACAAAAACCAGTGCAAGAGAAATTACATCAAAAGCACGCTCTGCTACGATGGTACCTACCAGTTTTTGTGCAGGTACTTTCTCATAACGAGCTAGTATGGTGCATTTCAATACTTCACCTAAACGAGGAACAGCGAGATTAGCTAAGTACCCGACCATAACTGCGAAAAAAGCATTGGGTAGGCTGGGACGATAACCCATAGGCTCTATTAAAATCTTCCAACGAAGCGCACGCAAAACATGGCTTCCGGTAAGAATCAAGAATACAGGTATAATCAACCAAAAGCGAGCATTGCTTAAAGCCAATTTGAATTCACCCCATTTATCGGCAGGAATTTGTTGCAAACTCCACCACACCAGAAAAATGCCGATGCCGAGAAAAAGAATGTATTGCAGTATGGAACCCAGTTTCTTGTTCATGCTGCGGCAATTTACTAAGCCTTATTTACAATCTATTGCCTTCTTTGGGAAAGACTACCCAAGGTTGAAACTGCTTAGCCGCTTCAAAGTCCATTTGTGCATAGGAGATAATCACCACCAAGTCGCCAACAGCGCCTCTGCGGGCAGCTGGGCCATTTAAACAAACAACACCGCTTCCAGCCTTGCCTTTGATTAAATAAGTTTCAATTCTTTCTCCGTTGTTCACATTCACGATCTGCACTTTTTCGCCCTCAATCATATTTGCTGCAGCCATCAACTCTGCATCCAATGTAAGACTACCCACATAATGCAGGTTGGCTTCTGTAATGGTAACACGATGAATTTTTGACTTAAGAACCTCTATCAACATATGATCAATTTTCGGCACGCAAGGTAAGGGGCAGTATGATACTGCTATGTTAATTATGGGTGTAGGGGTAGATTATCAATTAGCCTAACGCCTCCAACGAATGCGGCGATCAAAGCAACGATAGGCGTTTCGCCATCCCATTCGTCAATAGGCTCCAAAGTTTTGGCATCAGCAATACTCACATAATCAACGCTATCAAAGCCTGCTTGTAAAAGGCTATCGGTAGCTATTTGCATGAGCGAAGCTGTTACGCCAGGTCGTATATTCGATTTTAGGAATTGTAGCGCTTGATAAATGGCTATAGCCTGTTGTCGAGAACGTGCATACAAGCGCATGTTTCTGCTACTCATAGCCAATCCATCTGCCTCACGAAGCGTTGGGCATTGCACTAGCTTCACCTGCTTTCCTGTAAGCTCCAACATCTTAGCAATGACCATACATTGCTGATAGTCTTTTTGCCCAAGGAAAAGCAGATTCGGCTGTACAGCATCCAATAAACGATTAACTACCTGACAAACACCCTGAAAATGCCCCGGGCGATAATAGCCTTCGAGTAGTGCTTCCATTCGGCCTAAAGCATAAGTTTCTAATGCAGTTGTGCCATTGGGGTAGATATCGTTGACGGTGGGCAGGAACAGGATATCACAACCTGCTTTTTCTAATTGCTGAATATCCTTATCCAGCGTAACAGGATATTGCACAAAATCCTGTTGATCATTGAATTGGGTAGGGTTAATGAAAATACTGCTGACAGTAATGCTTGCCGCTTGTTTACATCTTTCAATCAAGGAAATATGTCCATGATGCAATGCACCCATAGTAGGTACAAAACCGATAATGGCATTATTGTTACGCAATTTTTGCAAATGGGCGAGGAGGTCTGCCGGATGCCGGAAAAGGATCATAAAGAATGGTTTTCAGTACCTGCAGAAGGGGCTTTTGCCTGATTCGGGGTAATTTTCGTACTTTCGCACCCTTATTTTACAGGCTACCTGCTAAAAACAGCGAACTGATGTCAACAAAGAAAAGAATTTTATTCATTGCCACTGAAATGTCGCCCTACCTGGAGCTGACAGAGTTTGCGGAAATTGTTAACAAACTAGCCATCAAGAGTAATGAAAGCGGATTGGAAGTGAGATGCATCATGCCGCGTTTTGGGGTAATCAATGAAAGAAGACATCGTTTACATGAGGTGGTGCGCTTATCTGGTATCAATGTATCTGTTGACGATGATGATTATCCACTTCAAATCAAAGTAGCTTCCTTACCAAACGCACGTTTACAGGTTTACTTTTTAGAAAATGAAGACTTTTTTAAGCGTAAATATATCTTCCATGATGAGCAGGAGCAGTGGTTTGATGATAATGATTTAAGAACCATTTTTTTCTGTAAAGGCGCTTTAGAAACGGTTAAGAAATTCGGTTGGCCTCCAGACATCATTCATTGTAGCGGTTGGATGACAGGACTGATTCCTGCTTACATCAAAACTGCTTACAAACGCGAGCCTGTATTCAGTAATAGCAAAGTAATCTTTACGATTGGTCAGAATACTTTTGAAGAAAAGCTGGGTGCTGACTTTCTGAAGCGTGCCGTGATCAATGCCAATATCAAGGAAAAAGACCTTGATGCATTTAAAGATGCCAATAACACAGCTTTGTTCAAAGGTGGAGCTGCACACGCAGACGCTATTACATTTGGCGCTGATACCATTGAGAAAAAGCTCAGCGATGAATTCACCAAAGTAAAGGGTAAAAAGGTTGTTCCCTTTAAAGGCTGGGATTCTGATTTAACAGAGTATTTAGAATTGTACAACGACCTTGCAAGCAAGTAATTACGAGCCCATGTCTTTGAAATTTCCGGTGCGGAATTTGTCTATTCTTCTGCTTATTGTTTCACTTTCTTATAGCTGTACCAGAATCACAACAACAGATATTGGCGGTTCGCTGATTCCTGCTATAGACGGGGTGAATACACTCGATACTATTTTCAATGTTGAAACAGACGTTTTTGAAGATACTGACACTACCAAGGTAGGTGGGAGTGATCTGCATATGCTTGGGCATATGAACGATCCTCAGTTTGGTACCACGAATGCTTCTATTTATTTCGAGACATTACCGCCCTTCTTTCCATACACAAACGGTCAGCCAAAGGATAGTATCAAAGCCGATTCAGCTGTATTGATGCTTGCCTATAAGGGTTTCTATGGTGACTCCACCAAACCATTGTCTGTATCGGTTTATGAAATCAATCCCACTTTAGGATTAAAACCATTTGTAGATTATCCAGCAGGCCCATTGCCAAGTACGCTTCCTGTTCAGCATTTTGCAACACCACTAGCTACACAGCAAGTAGACATTCGTAGAATGGGAGATTCTATCATTACCACCTATGAAAAGGCAACAAACATGATTCGCATCAAACTGCCCGTTAGTGTAGCAGTCAAATTGCTAAATCAGTTTGATACAACAAATGCCAATAAAACAGACTCATCATTCAGAGCAAACTTTGGCGGTTTTGCCATCAAGGTAAATGGTAACACCAACACCAATGCTCTAATGAAGATTGCTTTAGTTGATGCCAATACGAAACTCGGTCTCTATTACAGATATCCTTACACAAGAACCGACGGTACTAGACGAGACAGTGCAGATGCCGTTTATTATACTTTCTCAAATGCCAATACAGGCGTTCAATACGGCCATGCCAATTTCATTGAAAGAAACAGAAGTGCAGCCACAGGTATCAACAATATCAACAATTATTTAAGCAACAACCAGGCTACCCAAAAGGATAGTATCCTGCACGTTCAAACTGGCCCGGGTACATTTGTGCGCATTCGTATCCCAGGATTAAAAACCCTTACAAGCAGAATTATTCACCGCGCTGAATTAATAGCAGAACAGGTTCCAGATGACAATAACCTGACAGCAGAATTGAATCAACTCTTGCCTCCGAACATTCTGTTCTTGGGTATTTACGATAGTCTGAATAAACGAAAGCGTAATATCCCTAACGATTTTCAGGTGGTACAGGGCGGTACAACCAACCTCAACACTTTTGGAGGCAATGTCACTTATCGTTCCATTCAAGGGTATAATCGAGTGGCAACCTATCAGTTTAACATTAGCCGCTACATTCAGGGCATCATCACTCGAGGTGATAATGAATTTGATTTACGATTCTATGCGCCTGTAGTTGGTGATTTCCTTTTCTATAGTGATCCTTATCCTGGCAATGGCCTTGCTCAGTTACTTTTCTTCAATGGGTTCTCTGCCAATGATGCAGCCATTGGAAGGGTGAGACTGGGTGGTGGTAACCACAGCAAGTTCAGACTGCGTTTACGCATAATTTATTCACGTACTTGATAATTACCGATAGTTCCCTATATTTTTGCACGCAAAATCAATCTACATAACCAATTTTTATGCCTTATTTATTTACTTCTGAGAGCGTTTCTGAAGGACATCCTGATAAAGTGGCCGATCAGATTTCAGATGCTTTAATCGACAATTTCCTCGCTTACGACGCACAGTCAAAAGTAGCCTGCGAAACTTTAGTAACCACAGGTCAGGTAGTTCTGGCAGGTGAAGTAAAGTCTAAGACTTACTTAGATGTTCAGGAAATTGCCCGTGAGGTAATTCGTAATATCGGCTATACCAAGGCTGAATACATGTTCGAAGCCAATTCTTGCGGTATCCTTTCTGCGATTCATGAGCAGAGTGCGGATATTAACCGTGGTGTTGACCGTTCTGTTAAGAAGCTGAGCTTTGAAGCGAAAGCCAACGCACAAGGTGCAGGCGATCAAGGTATGATGTTTGGTTACGCTACACGCGAAACCGACAACTACATGCCATTGGCTTTGGATCTGGCACACAAGATTCTGCAGGAACTGTCAAAGACCCGCAGAGCTGGTAAAGAAATGAAGTACCTGCGTCCTGATGCTAAGAGCCAGGTAACTATCGAATACGATGATAACAATGTTCCTGTACGTATAGACACTATCGTTGTGTCTACACAACACGATGACTTCGGTAGCGATAAGCAGATGCTTGAGCAAATCCGTAAGGACATTATCGGTATCATTATTCCACGTGTGAAGAAACAATTGAAAGCTTCTTTGCAGAAGTTATTCAATGATCAAATCACTTACCATATCAACCCAACCGGAAAATTCGTGATTGGTGGTCCACACGGCGATACTGGCTTGACTGGTCGTAAGATCATCGTAGACACTTACGGTGGTAAAGGTGCACACGGTGGTGGTGCATTCAGCGGTAAAGATCCTTCTAAAGTTGACCGTTCTGCTGCTTATGCTACTCGTCATATTGCTAAGAACTTGGTAGCTGCTGGTCTTTGCGATGAAGTACTGGTGCAGGTTTCTTATGCAATCGGTGTTGCTAAGCCTTGTGGTTTGTATATCAATACTTATGGTACTGCTAAAGTGAATAAGACTGATGGCGAAATCGCTCGTATCGTTGAAAAAATCTTCGATATGCGTCCTTATGCTATCGAGCAGCGCTTGAAGTTGCGTAACCCAATCTACTCTGAAACAGCTGCTTATGGTCACATGGGTCGCGAACCTAAAAAGGTTACGAAAGTGTTCAACAAGGGTAAAGACACAGAGAAAAAAGTGGAAGTTGAACTGTTTACTTGGGAAAAACTGGATTATGTTGACCAAGTAAAGAAGGCTTTCAAAATCAAATAATCAACAATTAATGTTCGAAAACCTCTGTCATCCGGCAGAGGTTTTTTATTTTCAATACATGACAAAGAAAATATTGAGCCCTCTGATAGCAACGATCGTGGTCTTCGCGATCATGCGTTTGCAAGGAGCTTCATTATTCAGCATTTATTCCCCTGGAGGTATTGTTGACTTTGAATTAGCTCGAACAGCTGACCAAGTTCAAAAATATTTGCTGCTTTGGGATAATGCTGTGATCAAATGGAATATAACGATAGACTTCTTTTTCATCATTGCTTACACCTGGTTATTATACGCTTGGTTAAGATGGATCAAAGCACATCTACAAAGTGTCATTAGGCAGCAAATCAATCAGTGGCTGACCAAAGCAGTTGTATTGGTTGGCGTGTTAGATATGTTGGAAAATAGTCTCATGCTTTTTACCATTAAAGGTTTATACAATACTTTTAGTTTAGAAGCTACTTACTGGTTTGCGGTAATCAAATTCGCTTTAGCTGGCATTACATTAACCTACATCCTCCTAAACAGTCTATTTATCGCTCTTTCAAAAAAATAGTCGTGGCAGAAAACAATCCTTGGCAAATTCTTCAGTCGAAAGCAGTTTATGACAATCCATGGATTGCATTGACGGAATATGATGTCATCAATCCGAATGGTGGCAAAGGCATTTACGGAAAAGTGCATTTTAAAAATACTGCTATTGGTGTACTGGTTCTTGACGAGGAATGGCAGACGTATATTGTAGGGCAATACCGATTTGTACTGGATCAATACAGTTGGGAAATCCCAGAAGGTGGTGGTAAAGTAGGCGTTGATCCCCTAGAAGGCGCCAAACGAGAATTATTGGAAGAAACTGGTCTTAAAGCTGCTCAGTGGGATTTTTTGCTAGGTATGCATTTATCCAACTCTGTAAGTGATGAGTGGGGTGTGGTATATATCGCCCGTGGGTTATCACAACATGAAGCCATGCCAGAAGAAACTGAACAATTGCACGTACGTAAAATACCATTTGACCAATTATTAGAAATGGTTGAAAAAGGTGCCGTTACAGACTCATTAACCGTTGCTGCTGTATATAAAGTGGCATTGATGCGCGCGCAAGGCCGTTTGAAATGATACCTTTGCACAATGGCAATCAAAAAGCAAAACCTCATTATAGGTCGTCAACCACTGCTGGAAGCAGTTCAGGCGGGCAGGGCGATTGATAAAATCCTACTTCAGAAGAATGCAACAGGAGAAACAGCACATGCCATTCGTCAGATTGCAAAAGAGTATCAGGTACCAGTACAGATGGTGCCGGTTGAAAAACTGAATGGCATCACCAAAGCAAATCATCAGGGCGTGATTGCTTTTGCAGCATTGGTACAATACATGGATCTGCAGCAAGTGATTGATCATGTGGTAGGCGATGGCAAAACGCCACTTTTTCTAATGTTAGATGGTGTTACCGATGTTAGAAATATTGGTGCCATTGCCAGAAGCGCTGTTTGTTGTGGCGCACAGGCCATCATCATTCCTGATAAGGGCGTAGGTGCATTAAATGAAGAAACGATGAAGAGTAGTGCCGGCGCATTGGAATTGATTCATATCTGCAGAGTGAATAGCTTATTAAAAGCAGTAGATACACTACACCTAAACGGTATACAAGTCTTCACAAGTGAAATGCGTGCCGATAAAAATGTGCACGAACTCAACTTTACAGATCCTTGTTGTGTGATTATGGGCGATGAAGGCAAAGGGGTACAACCTTATTTAGCCAAAGCAGCTGATGCTTTCTTCAAAATACCGATGGCTACTAAGTTCGATTCTTTCAATGTATCTGTTGCAGCAGGTATTATTCTCTACGAAGCAATGAAACATAGAAATGGCTAACCCACTGATAGAATTAGTTGAATGTCCAAGAGATGCCATGCAGGGCTGGCCGAAAATGATTGCTATGGCAGATAAAATTGCTTATCTAAATCAATTACTGCAAGTAGGTTTTCACACACTTGACTTTGGCAGTTTTGTATCACCAAAAGCCATACCGCAAATGGCTGATACTGCTGAAGTACTGGCAGCACTTGATATAAGTAATACAAACACCAAACTATTGGCCATCATCGCTAATGAACGAGGTGCAACTGATGCTGTTCAGCATAAAGCCATTGACTATTTAGGTTTTCCTTTTTCTGTTTCGGAAACTTTTCAGTTAAGAAACACCAATAGCACAAGAACAGAAAGTTTAGCACGTGTTTCTGCTATTCAAAGTTTATGTCAAGCACATGACAAAACGCTTGTCGTCTACCTCAGCATGGGATTCGGTAATCCTTATGGTGATCCATATAACGAATCCATTCTACACGAATGGGCGGAGCAAATGGCTAAGATGGGTGTAAAAGTTCTATCGTTAGCAGATACTGTTGGCGTGGCTACTCCAGAACAAGTATATACAGCAATAGCCAGTTTGATTCAGCAATATCCTGATATTACGATTGGTGTGCATTTACATGCCAATGCAGCTCAATGGCAGGATAAATTACAAGCAGCTTTAGATGCTGGTTGTACTAGAATCGATGGAGCTATTAAAGGAATTGGTGGTTGTCCCATGGCACAGGACGATTTGGTAGGCAATATGGACACTAGTTTGATGATACCTTATTTGCAACACAAACAACTCTTGCCTGAACTTAATCAGACTGCTCTAAAAAACTCAATTCTGATGGCTGATCAAATCTTTACACATTGATATGAAATTCCACTTTGAGTTTGCCATACCTAAATCGACTAACCCTATCCGCTACGGCAGTAGAAATCTCTTGATTGGTTCCTGTTTTACAGAGCATATAGGAGAGAAGTTACGTTACCATAAGTTTCAGGTATTGGAAAATCCGCATGGTATTTTATTCAATCCTGTAAGCGTTGCCGAAGCTATTACGGACTATATTGATCAACGAGTATACACTGCTGCTGATTTGTTTCAACTCAACGAAACTTGGCACAGCTGGAAACACCATAGCCGTTTCTCTGGCATTACACAAGAAGAATCTGTACAAAAAATCAATACAAGTATTCAAGAAGCCCATCAGCATATCCTAAATGCAGACAATATCCTGATTACATTAGGCTCAGCTTGGACATATCAACTCACTGAAAATGCTCCCTTATATCAATCAGGCAAAGTCGCTGCCAATAACCATAAAGCACCAGCGAATTGGTTTCAGCGTCACCTGATGACTTATGAAGAAGTGTTACAGGTACTTGACAATATGTTGCACCGCATTTTTTATGTCAATCCGCATGCCAATATCATCTTCACCATTAGTCCGGTAAGACATTTGCGCGAAGGGGTAGTAGAAAACAATCGTAGTAAAGCAGTATTGATTCAAGCAGTTCATCACTTGGTTGACAAGTTCGAACAGTTATACTATTTCCCGGCTTATGAATTGGTGATTGATGATTTGCGTGACTATCGTTTTTATGCTGAAGATTTGGTACATCCCAATTATCAAGCGACGCAGTATGTATGGGAGAAATTTACAGAAGCCTGTATTGATTCAGCTGCACATCCACTAATGAAGGAAATGGCTTCTATTCAATTAGCCGTAAAGCATCGTCCTTTCAATCCGGAAACCGCACTACATAAAAAGTTCCTGGAGCAGCACTTGCAGAAGACAATCAATATGCAGGAACAATATCCCTACTTAGATCTCAAAAAAGAAATCGCCTATTTTCAACAAGCATTGGCTTAGTGAATGCGGTCGCCACGAACTTCCATTGACTCCATCAGTTCAGCTTCATAAGCCAACCATTGTTTCCAGCGATTGCGTACAAGTTCCTTGTCTAGATATTTTTCTGCCAAAGTGATGAATAAAGTGTAGTGTCCTGCTTCACTCTCCATAAAGCGGCGGTAGAATTGACGCATATATGGATCATCCAAACCTTCGCTCAATCGTTTAAAGCGTTCGCAACTGCGCGCCTCAATTAAAGCCATGATCAGCAATTGATCTAGGAAACGACCATCAGGATGACCACCTTTCTGTTGAAATTCCATCAGCTTATTCACATAAGCATCTTTTCGTTGTTTACCCAATTTCAGGTTGCGCTTCTTCAGTTCATTCAGTACAGAACGAAAATGGCCCCATTCTTCGGTAACAATCGGCGCCAGCGCTTCAACAACAGCTTCTTTATCAGAATATTTCTGGATAATGGTAATACAAGTCGTTGCCGCTTTTTGCTCACAGTACGCATGATCAGTGAGAATGGCTTCGAGACTAATGCCTGCCAGATCCACCCAACGAGGATCGGTAGGGAGTTGTAATCCCAGAATATTTTTTACGTCGATGGAGGTTTTGCTCGTTTCCATGCGGCAAATATCCGTTGCATCCGGTAGTTTTGGCGCATGTACCGGGATGATTTTCTGCAAGCCAAACTCAATGAGCGAAAAGCACAAGATGCTTTCCGTGTGTTACGCTTGCAGGAAGGTAAAGCGGATTTTTGCTCCAATGATTATTTGGGTATTACACATAGGCAATTATTGAAAGAAAATGGTCTTTCCACAGGATCAACAGGTTCCCGCTTATTAGCAGGTAATTGGTCCATTATGGAGATCGTAGAACAAGAAATTGCCAGTTTTCATCAAGCCGAGGCAGCTTTGTTATTTAATTCCGGCTATGATGCCAATCTAGGATTATTATCATCTGTACCACAGAAAGGCGACACCATCATTTATGATCAATTGTCGCATGCTTCAATACGCGATGGCATTCGTTTGTCGTTTGCGCAAGCATATTCCTTTGCACACAACGACTTGCTTGACTTAGAGAAAAAGTTACAGGCCGCTACAGGCAATATTTTCATCGTCACAGAATCTGTATACAGTATGGATGGCGATATGTGCCCCTTACAAGAACTGGTGGTTCTCGCAAAAAAATATCAGGCGCATCTCATTATTGATGAAGCACACGCCACGGGTGTTATTGGCCAACATGGAGAAGGTCTGGTACAAGCTTTGCAACTACAGCATGAAGTTTTTGCTCGCGTACATACATTCGGGAAAGCAGTTGGCTGCCATGGAGCTGTAGTATTGGGCTCTACACAATTAAGAGATTACCTGATCAATTTTGCCAGAAGCCTGATTTATTCAACGGCATTATCGCCTGCAGCAGTTGGCGCTATTCAACAAGCTTACCGTTTGTTTCCATCCATGGATGCTGAAAGGGCTGTACTGCAGCAGTGGATAGAACAATTGAGTACTGCTACATTGAAATACCCTTTAATGCCTTCCAAAACGGCCATACAGCCATTATTGGTTCGCGGCAATCAGGAGGCTAGAGCATTAGCTAAACAGTTACAAGATGCCGAACTGGATGTGCGGCCAATCTTATACCCAACTGTTCCTAAGGGAGGAGAGCGCTTGCGTATTGTATTGCATGCTTTCAATACGCAAGAAGAGATCAACAAACTGATTACGGTGCTGTCATAGACAATTTGCCCACATGGGCTTGCGCTTCGATAATTAATTGATATTTTTCCAATCTAAATCATTCTTTCCTATGCGAATGCTGCCATTCCTGTTATCGGCAATAGCTACAACAGGACTTGTATGGGTACTAAACACTCAGTTACCAAGTGGTGCGTCTAAAACACCACGCCTAGGTTATTTCCTTTCTCCACAACATGGATTTTGGCAAAATGCCGAACCAACCAAAACCAACTATAGTGGTGAGCTCAAGTTGGTTGGTTTAAAAGGTAAGGCCGATGTGTATATTGATGATCGTTTGGTGCCGCATATCTATGCAGAACATGATGCTGATGCATATATGATTCAAGGCTATCTCCATGCAAAGTTTCGTTTGTGGCAGATGGAATTTCAAACCCATGTAGCTGCAGGCAGATTGAGCGAGGTTGTGGGTGAATCCAGATTAGAAACCGATCGCTACTTTAGAAGATTAGGCATGGTCTATGCTGCAGAGAAAGCATTGGGCGAAATGGAAAAGGATCCGGCGATGAAAGAAGCCGTGAATGCTTACGCGAAAGGCGTGAATGCCTATATCAGCACACTAGACCCAACACAAATCCCTTTTGAGTATAAGTTGATGGACTATAAGCCTGAAGCTTGGACAACTCTGAAAACAGCCTTGTTCCTCAAATTCATGGCATTTGATCTGAGTGCACGCGGTGCTAGTACTGATTTACAAATGACCAATGCACGCAACTACTTCAGTTATGAGGATATGCAATTATTGTATCCGGCAGTTCAGGACTCATTAGATCCAATTGTACCGAAAGGCACTGCCTATGCAGCGCCCTCTATTCCTGTGCAAACACCTACTGATCTTGCACAATATTTGAATAAGAAAGATAGCATTGCATCTTTAGCGCCCATAGTTCCCAATAAAAACAATGGCAGTAATAACTGGGCTATCGGCGGCAGCAGAACAAAAAGTGGTCGTCCTATCTTATGCAATGATCCACACCTTGGCTTAAACCTGCCATCATTATGGTATGAAGTACAAATTACCACGCCTACGCATAGCACCTATGGCGCCAGCTTTCCAGGTTCACCTGCTGTGATTATTGGGTTTAACGACAGCATTGCTTGGGGCGTAACCAATGCAGGTAGAGATGTGATTGATTATTACGAGATCAAATTCAAAGACTCTACGATGCAGGAATATTGGTTTAACAATGCATGGGTAAAAGCAACCAAGCGAAAAGAAACAATCCAGATAAAAGGAGGGAAGCCACTAGAAGAAAATATTGCAATGACAGTATTTGGTCCGGTGATGTATGACAAAGCTTTTCAAACTGCCAAGAAAGATGGTCAGTATCTGGCACTAAGATGGAAAGCGCATGATCCCAGCAATGAGCTGCGCACGTTTTACGGACTAAACAGAGCGAAGAACTTACAAGACTATCGCACCGCTATTGAATACTTTGAATGTCCCGGCCAGAACTTTGTTTATGCAGATAAGAAAAGCAATATTGCCATTACGCAGCAGGGGGCTTTTGTAGCCAGATGGAAACATCAAGGCGATCATATTCTGCCCGGTACGGACAGTAGTTTTGTATGGCAGGGAATTATCCCCGATGCAGAGAATGCTAGATCCATTAATCCGGCTAGAGATTTTGTAAGCAGTGCCAACCAGATGGCAACGGATCCCACTTACCCTTACTATCTAGGTGCACCCAGCAATTTTCCCTTGTATAGAGGTATCATCATTAATAGAAAATTAGCCGGTATCCAAGGTGCTACAGCAGCCACCATGCAGGCTTTGCAAACAGATAATTACAATGTATTCGCAGAATATGCAAGACCAGTATTACAGCGCTACTTAACTCAGCTGAACCTGAGTAGCTCTGAGCAGAAATACATCACTATCTTAAATGAATGGAATCTAGACAACGGTGTCAATGAAAAAGGTGCTACTGTGTTCAGGGTACTTTGGGATAGCTTGGAAACAGCAGTGTGGAATGATGAAATAGCAGCTGCAAATACGGCTTTACCATGGCCGGATGAATCTACATTGTTAGAATCACTGCTTCGCGATAGCACTTACAAATTTGCTGATGATATCCGCACATTAGACACCAAAGAAACCGTACTTGATGGCATGCGTAAAGCCTTGACATTGGCTATTCCAAAACTAGAAGAATTAGACAAAGCTAATAAGCTGGCTTGGGGCACTTTCAAAGCCACGCATATAGATCACTTAACCAAGACGCCAGCGCTTAGCAGATTGAACTTGCCAATTGGCGGGGGTGTACATATCATCAATGCAACTACCAATAATCATGGTCCCAGTTGGCGTATGATTGTACACATGACTGATGAAATTGAAGCTTATGGTGTGTATCCGGGCGGACAAAGCGGCAATCCCGGTAGTAAATTCTACGACAATTTTGTAGACAGCTGGGCAACTGGTAAATACTATCGCCTTCAATTTGTCAATAAAGCGCAAGCTGCGAAAAGCATGCCTTGGCATATTCAATTCACCAATTGATTGATATTCTTATGAAACAACTGATTACAATTGTACTGATCGCTTTCGTTACATATATCACCGGAATGATGACGGCACTTCCTTGGTGGAGTTTTGTTGTACCGGTAGCATTGATTGCTGCTTGGAGAAAACATACGCCTGCACAAGCATTCCTAACTGGCTTTACCGGTGTATTCATTCTTTGGGTAGTAGTGGCTGCTTTAAAAGACATGGCCAATGAGCATATGCTAGCTACCAAAGTAGCGGGTATTCTGCCGTTAGGCGGCTCCTATGTTTTGCTGATACTAATTACAGGTGTAGTTGGAGGCTTACTGGGCGGCCTATCTTCTTTATCCGGCAGTTACCTACGCAGCTAGGTAAAGCTTTGTTAAAGCCTGTATGAGGCACAACCCAAGGTAACTGGCATCGTTCTTGCTTATTATTTTCGTTGTAAGCAAGTAACCAAATGACCAGACCATTACTCATCCTATTACTGCTATTTACCGTTGTCAATAGCTATGCGGGCATTATTCAAGGTTCTATCAAGGAAAAGAAGGGCGGCGCAATAATTCCTTTCGCTTCTATACTCATAAAAGGCACCACCAACGGAACTACTGCTAACGCAAAGGGACAATACCAATTATCACTTGAACCGGGAACTTATACACTGGTTTGTCAGCACGTAGGTCATAAAGCGAGTGAGAAAAAAGTAACGGTGGGCAAAGCAAGCCAAACTGTTGACTTTGAGCTGGAAGATCAGCAATACGATTTAAAGGAAGTAGTGGTAAATACCAAGGGTGAAGACCCTGCTTATGGCATCATACGCAATGCCATAAAGAAGCGACCTGATTATGAAAATGAGTTGGATAAGTTCCAATGTAATGTGTATATCAAAGGTCAACTGCAATTGCGTGATTATCCCAAGAAGTTCTTAGGTCAGAAAGTAGATTTTGAAGATGGTGATACAAGTAAACGCAAAATGATCTTTTTGTCTGAAACGATAGCCCGATATACCAGAGATGGTAACAACCGACGAAAAACAGAAGTACTTTCTACAAGAGTTAGCGGACAGAGCGATGGATTCGGTTTCAGCAGTCCGCAAATCATTTCTTTTTACGAGAATAACGTATCGCTAGGTAGGGGGTTAAATCCGCGTGGCTTTGTTTCGCCAATTGCCAATGGCGCATTGAATTTTTATAAGTACAAATTTGAAGGAACATTTTTTGAGAACGGCCGAGAGATTAATCGAATTAAAGTGATTCCCAAACGTAAGTATGAGCCTTTGTTCAGCGGATATATCAATATCATGGAAGGTGATTGGCGTATTCATAGCACCAAACTATCCATCCTGAAAGAGCAGCAAATGCAGTTCTTAGATACATTAACAATAGAGCAATTGTATGTACCTGCAGGAAATAATTGGGTCATCAAGAATCAGGTAATCTATCCAGCAGGTAAGTTCTTCACTTTTGATTTCTTTGGCAGCTTTGTGCAGATTTATGATCAGTTTGATCTAAACCCCAAAATGGCCCCGAACTTTTTTGACGCAACTGTGCTAAAGTTTGTAGACAGTTCTAATAAGCGCCCAAAGACTTACTGGGATAGTATTCGTCCAGTTCCTTTACTTGATGTAGAAGTAAAAGATTACAAGAAAAAAGATAGTTTAGAACAGGTGCAAAAAGATCCCAAATACCTTGACTCTCTGGATAAAAAAGCAAATAAAGTTTCTGTATCAGGACTGTTGTTAACTGGCGAAAGTTTTATCAAAAGAAAAAAGAAAGAGAGTTTCAGTATTCCTCCGGTATTTGATTGGATCAATTACAATATTGTGGAAGGCTGGGTCTTGAATGCCGCGCCAACATGGAACAAACGTTTCTCTGAAAATGGGCGAGAAGCCATTACAATTCAACCAACAATACGCTACGGTACTAGTAACCGTCACTGGAATGGCTATATGCGGGTAAATTACAGTTTTGGAAAGAAATACTTTAAGAACATCAATGTAGCCGCGGGTTCAAGAGTGTATCAGTTTAATAATGCAAACCCAATCTTACCAAGATTCAATACACTCGCAACCTTATATAGGGGAGAGAACTTCATGAAACTTTATGAGGCAGGCTTTGCAAATGCTTCTTATAGCACCGGTTTGGGTAAGGGTGCAAGTTTTTCTGCCAGTGCCCAGTTTCAGGATAGAAGGCCGTTGGAAAATTTGGCAAATCCAATCACTTGGAGAAAAGGCAAGGCCGATAATTTTACACCAAATTATCCGGTTGATCTGCCGGGAGCCACCCAATTAACCAGGCATCAGGCATTGAGTATTACTACTGGTATCACTTGGCAACCTGGTGCGCGTTATGTAGAATTTCCTGAGAGAAAAGTGAATGTAGGATCCAGATATCCAACATTTAATTTATCGATCACACAAGGTATACCCAATGTATTAGGCAGTGATGTACAGTATACCAAATGGCGTTTCGGCATCAGTGATAACATCAATATGAATCTGGGAGGCCGTTTAAACTATCGTGCTCAGATTGGGGGATTCCTAAATAAGGACAAAGTATTTCTACCCGATTATCAGCACATACTGGGCAACCAAACAATGTTCAGTTCTGATTATCTCAATAGATTTCAGTTAGCCTCTTATTATCGCTTCAGTAATACAGCTTCATTCTACACGCAGGCGCATGTGGAGTATCACCTGAACGGGTTACTGACCAATAAGATACCGTACTTCAAAAAGCTGAACTGGTTCTTTGTAACAGGAGCCAATAGTTTCCTCACAGCCAACAAACAATACAATG
>JACCDH010452598.1_pt1 | contig 34001 bp, 32 predicted proteins | sample 7442481 | NCBI WGS metagenome assembly JACCDH01 (sample SAMN15323433, study PRJNA562643) | freshwater metagenome | isolation source: river surface water | place: USA:Blue River Watershed | collected 2017-08-15
CCCGGGTATGATATTGTTGGTATCGTTGAGCAAGTTTTTGATGAGGATCACAAGCATCTAATTGGCAAACGTGTAGCCGGTTTTTGCCGCTTCGGGGGCTATGCAACCGCCGTTATAACCAGTTCTGATGCCTTGGTTGAAATTGGGGATATGGATACTGGAGATGCTTTGTCATTGTGTACGCAAGGCGTTACCGCATCATACATGGTTGATCAAATTTCTGAGGCTCATAAAGGGCGATTTGCCTTGGTACATGCAGCGGCAGGGGGAGTTGGTAGTTTATTACTACAATTATTACACCTAAAGGGAATAAAAACCATAGCCAGAGTAAGTTCTAAAGAAAAAGTAGCGGCATTAAACACATTAAGCCCAACACATATTATTGTTTCAGATCAACATACATATGACCAATCCATTCAGCAATTATTAGGAAATGACACGCTTATTGCTTCATTTAATGCAGTGGCTGGTTCAACGGTCCGGAGAGACCTTGGCTTAATTGGTAGTGGAGGTAAATTATTCTTGTTTGGAGGTGCCGGACTATTACAAGGGAAATTCGGTATACTGTCGTTATTGAATTTTGTAAGAAAAACGGGCTTTTATTCTCCGATTCCATTTATGATGCAATCGAAAGCAATGATTGGTGTCAATATGTTAAAGATTGCAGACGTGAGCCCAACGGTGCTTTCTTTCCATCTCAACCAATCCTTTAAGCGCTATCAGAATAAATTGTTAAGCCCTTTACCCGCAACAACATTTAATCACAATGAACTTAACCGCGCACATGATTTGTTAGAAAGTGGAAAAAGTACAGGTAAGATTGTAATCTACTGGGGAGATTTTGCCTGAGCAAAAAATGATTTTAAAAATCGGGTGATTTGCTTTCTAAAAAGTATGAGTAAAATTATGTAAGGGAACGCCATTAGATACAGGATACCAGAATTGATGTTACTTGCAAACGTTGTATCATCAACTCCCACTCCTTGTTCCGCCATTAATTTACATTGACTGCACCCTTGAGCAATAGCATTTGATCCTGTTATTGCTATGAGAACGAAGAAAATCAGAAAGCGTTTCATCTTATTTATTTTTACAAAAATAACACTTTCATTTTGTTTAAATTTGCAGATATGATAAAGTCCCTATTTTTTATACTTACAGCAATCCTTTTGTTTGCATGTGGGTCGTTAGAAGAAGAACAAGATAAGCACCTGACGCTTGATCAATTGGTTCAAAAGTATCCAGACAGTATTCCCTTATTGCAACAACGTGCCAATCGTTCCTTAGATTCGTTAGATTATAAGTTATTGTTAACGGATGCGGCACATGCATTTAGATTGGATAGTTCAAGTAATGAAAACCGTTTATTATATGCCTTAGCGTTAATTAATAAAAAGGATTTTTTAGTTTCTGATTTTACTTCGGCGCAATACCATTTTGGAAAGGTTTTAAAGAAAGAGCCCAAAAATCTAAAGGCAATTGTTGGAATGGCAAGTGTGTTTTCATTTCGCGGAGATTTAGAAAATGCATTTACCTTCATTAATAAAGCATTGCGAATCAATCCAAGGTATCGAGATGCCTACATATTAAAAGGTTCAATATATTTAAGTCAAGGGAATTATAAATTGGCTAAATCCTCTTATGAAACCGCAGTACAACAAGACAATAAGTTCTTTCTTGGTTACATGATGCTTGGAACCATTTATCAATATGAGAAAAATCCGCTTTGTATTGAGTATTTTACCACTGCAAGTAAATTAAAACCAACCAATGCTGAAGTGGCATATTCATTGGCTTATGCAACCTATGAATATGGAAAAACGGAGGATGCGAAACAATTATATCGTCGAATGGCTGGATTAGATAGCACCTATTGTGAAGCCTATTTTCACTTAGGATCTATACAACAGTTTGATGATGAGAACTTAGATAGCGCTATGTTTTTTTACAGTAAATCACTTGAAGTAAATCCAAAGCATATCGAGACCTTGCATAATTTAGGATTAATCTATGAAGATAAAGGCGACCGATCGAATGCCTTACTAACCTACGCGAAAGTCCTTAAAGTTAATCCGGAATTTCAACTTACTAAAGACCGAGTTGCCGTATTAAAAAATCGTAGATGACAGATAGCCGGGTTCAACGCATCTTGGCGGAGGTTCTTCTGCCTCTCATTGGCGTATTTGCTTGGCAATGGTCCTTCGATTTTATCTGTTGGTTTTATGTGATAGATGTGTTCCTAAACGCTTCGGTAGCGATGCTTAGGCACCGAGAATTTCGAGAGCCTATCGGGCTTGCTTTGCCTTGGTTCGAATTGGTTTTGGTGATCACACTTATCGTTTTGTCAGGTAACGAGCTTTGGCCCTCCTTTAAGAATTTCCTTGCATACAAAGATATGGGTATTGCCCAGGGATATATTTTAATTCCCTTGATTTTACTCAATGAATGGATGCGTTGGAAACTTGAACAGCGCACGCGTATGTTTATGTTTACCTCAAATAAAACGCATTTACTTAAGATTTCCGGTTTTGCTTTAACGGGAGTTTTTTTGGTCTTTTTTCATGAACCATTCGCTTCTTCTTTGATTTTTTTAGGGGTATTAACCGTTGCGAATCTCATTTCAAAACCAATTATTAGCGCGAAATGATGTACTTTTGAAGCCGATGGAAGATAAAAATCAACACCTCAAGGACAGACGCGCTCAAATCCATGTTGGAGGAGGCAAAGATCGCATCGAGAAACATCATGCGCAAGGGAAATTAACGGCTAGGGAACGTTTAGCACTTTTGTTAGACGAAGGTTCTTTTAATGAAATTGGAGCCTTTGTAGAACATCGGTCAACAGCGTTTGATTTGGATAAACAACGTTTTCCAGGCGATGGTGTAATTACAGGATTTGGAAACATACATGGCAGATTAGTGTATGTATATTCTCAGGACTTTACTGTATTAGGCGGCTCTCTTTCCGAAACACATGCTGCTAAAATTTGCAGAATAATGGATTTAGCCCTGAAAAATGGGGCTCCAATTATTGGCTTAAATGATTCGGGTGGTGCAAGAATTCAAGAAGGGGTGGTATCACTTTCAGGATATTCTGAGATATTTTTTAGAAATACTCGCGCAAGCGGTGTGGTGCCTCAGATTTCTTTAATCATGGGTCCCTGTGCCGGGGGTGCTGTCTATTCTCCTGCACTTACGGATTTTGTTTTTATGGTGGAGGACACCTCCTATATGTTTGTAACCGGACCCAATGTGGTTAAAACGGTGACACATGAAGAAGTAACTTCTGAAGACCTTGGTGGCGCAAAAACCCATGCTGAGCGAAGCGGTGTTAACCATTTTGTGGCGGGCAATGATGTGGAATGCTTGAAGAATGCACGCGCCTTATTGACCTATTTACCTCAAAATGCATACGAGGAGGCGCCAAAAACTGCGGTTTTTGAGTTTTCAAAAGCAAAAATCGAGGCTATAAAAACCATTCTTCCATCGAATAGTGGTTTGCCTTATGATTGCCGAAGAGTAATTGATAGTTTGGTTGATGATGCGTCGTTCAAAGAAGTGCAAGAAGATTATGCCAAGAACATTGTTGTTGGGTTTGCTCGATTAGAAGGACGTACGATTGGTGTGGTATCTAATCAACCCGCCGAATTAGCAGGTGTTCTAGATATAAATGCATCAAGAAAAGGTGCCCGCTTTGTTCGATTCTGTGATTCATTTAACATCCCTCTTCTTATCTTAGAAGATGTCCCAGGGTTTTTGCCGGGTACGGATCAGGAATGGAACGGAATAATTTCACACGGAGCCAAATTGATTTATGCCTTTGCTGAGGCTACGGTACCACGAATTACTGTAATAACAAGAAAAGCTTATGGTGGCGCGTATTGCGTTATGAACTCTAAATCCCTTGGCGCAGACTTGAGTTATGCGTGGCCAACGGCTGAAATTGCCGTAATGGGTGCGAAAGGAGCCGCAGAAATAATTTTTAGAAGAGAAATTAATGCCGCAACGGACCCGTCTCAAAAATGGATTGAAAAAGAGGCCGAATATGCAGACACCTTTGCTAACCCGTATCGTGCAGCAGAACGAGGGATTGTAGATGATGTAATCCTACCGGAAGAAACACGCCAAAAATTAGTATTAGGATTTAAAATGCTGGAGAAGAAAGCTGAGAATCTACCCTTAAAAAAACATGGAAACATTCCACTTTAATTAAATTAATAATGAAAGAATTAATCGCAACATTCACCCATCAACTGGAAGAAGCCTTTGAAATAGCTTCTAAACAATCGTTTAATGCACCTGACAGACCAATTCACAACATTGTGATCTGCGGCTTGGGAGGCTCTGGTATTGGCGCCAAAATCGTTAGTAACTGGGTTCAAGACGAAATCGCGTTGCCAATTACCTTGGTTAATGAATATACCCTTCCAGGGTTCGTAGGTCCTAATACCTTAGTTATAGGATCATCTTATTCAGGGAACACGGAAGAAACTACCATGGCCTTAGATGAGGCTAAAGCAAAAGGAGCGTTCATTTTTGGGGTTACAAGTGGAGGACATTTGGCTAAATTTTGTGCTGAAAACGGGTATAATTGTGTTATTGTTCCTGGTGGAAATCCACCGCGAAGCGCCTTAGCGTATTCGTTAGTTCAATTGCTTAATTACTTCAATAAACTTGGGTTTATTTCGGCGAAATCCTTAGATCAGGTTCAAGCGAGTATTGGCTTGATTCGTAATAATACCGCAGAAATAGATGCAATTGCTCAAGAACTTTCCACCTATTTGTTTGGTAAAGTTGGTGTGCTCTATGGAGAAACTAAATACGAGGGAGTGATTGTACGTGCACGTCAACAGTTTAACGAGAATTCAAAATACTTGGCTTGGAATCAAGTGATTCCAGAAATGAATCACAACGAGCTTGTCGGTTGGGGTGGTGGAGACGAGCGTTTTGCCCCTGTTTTCTTTAATGCAGCCGATATTCATCCAAGAAACAAAAAGCGTTTTGAAATTACTAAGGATGCCGTCTCTAAAAAATCAAAAGCCGTTTTTAATCTCGAAGCAAAGGGTGATTCGTTAATTGAACGTTCCTTGTATTTAATTCATTTGGTAGATTGGGCCTCTTACTATTTGTGTGAGGCTAATCATGCGGATATCATGGACATCGAGATCATTGACTATCTCAAAAGTGAATTAGGGAAGATGTAATGAACCGCCCCAAGGTTAAATACCATTCTTTAGGTAGCGTTGATTATAAAGAAGCTTGGGATTATCAAGAGTCTTTATTTAATGCACTAATTTCTAGTAAACAGCAAGGTGAATCAGATTTATTGAGTCACTTGATTACCTGTGAACACCCTCACGTATTTACCCTTGGCAAGAGTGGAAAAAAAGATCATTTATTAGCTGACGAGGCATCTTTAAGTGAGATAGATGCAAAATTCTATCAGATAAACAGAGGAGGAGATATTACGTATCATGGCCCGGGACAGTTGGTGGTTTATCCGATTTTAGATTTAGAACAGTTTTTTACGGACATTCATAAATATATGAGGTTCTTAGAAGAGGCAGTGATTCTAACCCTCGCGGAATACGGAATCATCGGTCATCGAATTGAAGGACTTACGGGTGTGTGGATTGATTTAGAAAAACCAAGAAAAATTGCAGCTTTTGGTGTTAAAAGTTCACGTTGGGTTACCATGCATGGAATAGGATTTAATGTAAATACGGATTTATCTTATTTCGATCAAATTATACCTTGTGGTATATCGGATAAGCAAGTGACTTCGATGCAGCAGGAATTGGGATATAGTTTGGATATAGATGTGGTAACGGTTCAATTGGTAGAACACTTACGGTTACTTTTTGATTTTGAATTAAAGGAATAATATGAAATTAAGCGAGCTTATACCAAAAGTAGAAGGAATTGAATTGGCGGTACTATTAGAAAATGATACGCCTGAGTATGCTGTTTATCTTCACAATGCGAAAGAAGACATCATTGAGGGGATTATTATCACCAGTGTTGGTTATGGTGAAAATCCGGCCACAGGTGAGAAAATCAAAACCGCAACACTAAGGCATTCGCTTGAAGTTATGTTACCAAATGAAGTAGCGAAAATAGAGTTAATTGTGCCGGAAGTTTTTGGACTTTATAATGAATATTGGGTTAGTTTCTGGATTAACGAGGAGTTGTTTGATAAGAAATTCTTGTTCTTACCAGACGCCATTCATGCGGATAAGCTGACTATGCTGGATTCCTTTGGGAAACTAGGAGTATTACTTAGTTAACGTTTCTAACTCTCGTAAGGGAATTACACCGCTTTTTCTCCAAAGTTGTTTTCCGTTTTTGTAATATATGAGTGTGGGTACTCCGCGTATTCCGAGTTGTGCTGCAATTGCCGGATTTTTATCTACGTCGATTTTAAGGATTCTCAGGGATTGTCCTTTCTTTGTTTTTAATTGTTCTAAAATAGGAGCCAAAGTTTTACATGGTCCACACCACGTAGCATGAAAATCGACTAAGGTTGGCGTTTCACCTTTAATTATTTCGTTGAATTTTCCCATGCTACAAAGGTAGTTGCTTTCCTAAGGCTTGAACGTAACCTAAGGCACAAAAAAAGGCGACCGAGGCCGCCTTTTACCATCAGTATATTCTTTTATTGCTTGTCATAAATAGCCATACATGTACCCGTGCCACCTATTAAAGGGGCATTGTTGTCATATGTATAGGTGATTTGGATTTGTGTCCCAGTTGCGTTCATTGCCCCTGTACCTGAAAAAGTGACATCTCCAATCGTAATATTTAATGTTTGGTTAGGTACTGTAATGTTTGCGCCATTAATTGTTCCCGTAGCTGTACCGCCAACTAAATTGAAGAAGTTTTCAATGTTTACTGCACTGGCACTACCTCCAGCGGTGATGCTTGGTGAAGCAGATAACGGAAATTGTGTCCCGCTACATGTAGTAGTCATCGCCCAAGATACCCCGGTCCAATTCTCAGCGCCAATCACCACGTCTACGCGTCGTTTAGCGGTTGATGTTCCATTCGCATTGGTGGCCGCATAATTTACGTAATAAGTACCTACAGTAGAAGAATCTACTTGGTTGTCTGTAGTAACCGCAACGGAAGAACCGTCTTTATTGGTTGCTGTAGCACCCGCATCGGTGTAAGAAGCGCTAACGTTAATGGTAACTTGTGCAGCTCCATTAAGCGTTAAAAACGGCTTGTATAAACAGGTTCCATCGTCTTTTTTAGCTTTTGAATTATAATTTACAGCCCCATTGTCTGTACATCCTTTTTTCTTGCATGAAGTAATACTAACTACTCCAAAGCCGATCATTAATAGTAATAACGTTTTTTTCATAAGAGATTTTTAGGTTTTGTAAATATAAAAAAAGGCGATGAATTCACCGCCTTTTCCTCAAAGAATTGCAATTAGTCTTGCAATACAGCTTCTGTACCGCCGCTTAATGCGTGTTTGATTTTAGTTTCTAATTCTTCACAGAGTTCTGGATTATCAAGTAAAATGGATTTAATAGAATCTCTTCCTTGTCCAAGACGAGTTTCCCCATAAGAAAACCAAGAACCACTTTTCTTTAGAATATTTAATTCAACTCCTAAGTCGATGATTTCTCCAACTTTAGAGATTCCTTCACCGTAGAGTATATCGAATTCAGCTTTTCTAAATGGAGGGGCCACTTTATTTTTAACTACCTTAACTTTTACGCGATTACCAACAATATCTTCCCCATCTTTAATTTGTGTAGCTTTACGAATATCAAGACGCACAGAAGCATAGAATTTTAATGCATTTCCACCCGTTGTGGTTTCTGGATTACCAAACATAACGCCAATTTTATCGCGCAATTGGTTAATGAAAATACAACAACATCCTGCTTTATTAATTGAAGAGGTAAGTTTACGGAGCGCTTTTGACATAAGTCGTGCCTGTAACCCCATTTGAGAATCCCCCATTTCCCCTTCAATTTCTGCCTTGGGTGTTAACGCGGCTACCGAGTCAACAACAATTAGATCAATGGCTCCTGAACGAATAAGGTTATCTGCGATTTCGAGTGCTTGTTCTCCGTTATCGGGTTGTGAAATCAGTAAGTTCGCGACATCAACTCCAAGTTTTTGGGCGTAGAATTGATCGAAGGCATGTTCTGCATCAATAAATGCGGCAATACCACCTTGTTTTTGTACCTCCGCGATTGCGTGTATCGCAAGGGTTGTTTTTCCTGATGATTCAGGACCATATATTTCTACAACACGACCCTTTGGGTATCCATTAATCCCTAAAGCTAGGTCTAATGTTAGGGATCCAGTAGGTATTACATCTACTTTTTCTACGGGATTATCTCCCAATTTCATTACGGCTCCTTTACCAAATGTTTTATCTAATTTCTCCATCGTAAGTTGGAGTGCTTTCAATTTTTCTGCTTGCAATTCTTTATTTGACATGTTTATAAGTTTTATGAGTACAAAATTCGGCGCGTTAAACGTAAACGATTTACGTTTATTTATTTTCTTTGAAAAAATTTATAATTTCTTCTGCATGATTTTTTGTGTTTGGTTTTTCAATCACTTTAACTAAGATTCCATTTGCATCAAAAAGAAAGCTAGTTCGATGGATCCCATCGTATGTTTTTCCCATGAATTTTTTTGGTCCCCAGACACCAAATGCTTCTATAATAGTTCGGTCTGGATCGGAAATAAGGGTGAATGGTAGGGAGTACTTGGTACTGAATTTTTGATGAGCGGTCACCGAGTCTGCACTAATGCCTATTACGGTAATTCCTTCATTTGCCAATACCTGCTCACCATCACGTATGCTACATGCTTGCGCGGTACAGCCAGGCGTATCATCTTTTGGATAAAAATAAATAGCTGTTTGGGTTCCAAGATGTGCGCGTAGAGAAACCTCTTCCCCTAATTGATTTTTCCCGCCTAAATCGGGAATTTGAGATCCAATTGTTAACATAGTTTCGTGTTTAATGATAAAAATCTAATCAAAAATAATGATTAAAATAATATCAAAACACGTTTTATCAAAAAATGTTCAGTACAACCAATAATTTTCGGTTATTTTTCTTCAACTGCTTCGGTTTCAACAAAGACGGATAGTCGGTTATATAAATTCTCTAATTTTGACTTTTTATTAGATAATATCATGATTGTTGCGCTATCCTTTTGTGGATTAAGTGATTCGATTTCAGCGTTTAGTTGTTCACTTTCTTCCCCAAGAATCGCTAAAAATCGTTCTACGATCATATCATAGTACCAACCCGTATATTGGTTGCCGTTCGATTTAACATAGCTTAAAATGTCTTGACTATTCACCATGGCATCACTTCCTTTACGGATAACAAAATAGGCATAAGCGAGTAGGGTTCTAAGCTTATTATAATCCTTAACCTTCGTTGATTTAATCAGACTCTCAATGAAAGGCAAGTCCTGTGTGTTGCCGTACTCTCCCATGATTTCTGCGGCTCCCACTTGTAATTCAATTTCTGCTGAACTGCTTAATTCACGTGCCAACGTTAAGGCCTGCACCGTATCAATCTCTTTAAGTTCGTTTAAGGCATTGCCCAAAACCATAAGCGAGCTATCTTGTTTAAGTACCTTTCGGATGATCGCAACGGCCTCGTTATTTTCTAAGGTTGATAACGCGCTTACCGCGGCATTTCTAACCTTCGATTTTGGGTCGCTTTCTAAAATTTTCTTTAGTGATGTTTTGTAGGAAGGTTGTTTTGCAGCTTCTTCTAAATCTTTCAAATATCCAAGTGCTTCAGATCGAATTCCCCAGAAGTTTGCATTCAATGCATTTACAAGAATGGTAGTTTTCTCCGGATCTGTTGATTTGGCGATGTGTTTTAGTGCTGTTGATTTTGCTCGGAACTTATCCGCGTTATTTAATTGATGAATATACTGCGCTGTTGGTTTTTCCTCATATACTTTGGCGAGCAATATTTGTTCTTCGTCCAACAAAACATTCGCTAATTTCCCTTTAAACGGAAAGGTGAATTGTTGATTTGCACTATCCAGTACCACGGGATAACTATGTTTACCCGACTCATCCCATAAGGCTATTTTTATAGGTAATCTAAATACGTTAAATGATTGTGCCTGCTGAATGCGGAGCGTTACTGTTTGCTGCTCTTGGTTTATCTCTTGTTCCGTAAAAATAACAGGGTGTCCTTTACCTAAAAACCATTGATTGAAAAACCAATTGAGGTCCTCCCCACTAACTTCTTCCATTGCTAAACGCAGGTTGTGCACTTCAGCGCTTTTGTATGCATTCGAAGTTAGGTATTTATTCAGTCCTTGAAAAAAGGCTTCGTCTCCCAAATGATTCCTCAACATATGTAGAATTCTCCCTCCTTTGTTATATGAATGCCCGTCAAACATCTCTTCCTTGTCATTGTAATAGAAGTTGATTAAATCATGGTAACCCCCCGATTGGTAATAACCATTTGCTTCTTCAATGGCATTGTAATCCGCCTCATCAATCCCATATTCATATTCATCCCACAAGTATTGAGAATAGTTTGCAAAAGATTCATTTAATGGAAGGTTCGCCCAAGATTCACACGTTACTAAGTCACCAAACCAATGGTGAAATAACTCATGCGCAATGGTGGATTCATCGTTTCCATCAATTAACTCACGTTTTGTTTTATATACATAGTCTCCAAAAATTACTGCTCCTGTATTTTCCATTGCTCCAGAAACGTAGTCGCGCACCACGATTTCTGAGTATTTATCCCAAGGGTATTCAACCCCCAGTTTATTTGAAAAAAACTTGATCATCTTTGGTGTCTTACCAAAAATTGCCTTAGCATCATTTTCGTACTCAGGCTCCACATAATAATTCACCTCAATTTTCTTTCCATCACCTCGTGTATATGAATCTTTCACTACCTTGAATTCGCCAACAGCCAACATAAATAAATACGGCGAATGCGGAAGGTCTTGTTTCCAATAATCGGTTCTCGTGCCATCCGCATTTTTCTTTGATGAAATCAGTTTTCCATTAGAAAGGGTCGTGTATTTATTGTCTACGGTTAAAAGCACTTCTTGAGAAGATTTCATGTTTGGTGCATCAATCGTAGGAAACCAAACCGAGTTTGCTTCTGTTTCTCCTTGGGTCCATAATTGAGTCATTTTTCCCTCTTCTTCCCCTTTCGGATTTATAAAATACAAGCCTTTATCTGAGGTGATTGCAGCACTTCCGGATGTTTCTCGTTCCTCTGGTTTTGCGATATAATCTACTGTAAATGTTATAAGCTCATCTTTCTTATAGATTTTGTCTAAATAAACCGTTAGCGTATTTCCATTGGAATAATCATATGACAATTCTTTTCCAGAGAGGGTTATCGTTTTTATTTCCATTCCTTTTGCATCCAACACCACACTGTCAAGTTCATAGAAATGGGGCTTCATGCTTAAGGTTGCTTTACCATTTAATTGCGAATCTTCCCAATTTAAATTGGCTTCGATTTTCGTATGTACTAAGTCAACAAATCGTTGACGCGAAGCATTATAGCTTGGTTCAGTATATTCTTCAAAATCACCTTCATTGAAATCACCCCAATCAAACGTAGAGTCTAGGTAATAGTCTTCACTTGAAACTTCTGACTCAACCAATTCTTCGGGCGAATCCATTGGACTCACTGAACAAGAAGCTAACAACACGAGGGAAATAAACCAAAACCAATGCATTTTCATAGAGAATATATTTTATTTACAAATCTGCTTATTTATTTTGATTCGCACATGTGTTTTGTTGATTTTAAGCAAAATTTATTTAATAGTTTTGAGCTCAAATTAGCTGAAATGATGGGAATTAATACGTATGATTTTAATGGGAAACGTGCAATTGTTCGCGTTGACTTTAATGTGCCCTTAGATAAAACCACGAATCTTGTTCAAGATGATAAGCGAATCCGCGCAGCAATACCAACGATAAAGCATATTTTATCGCATGGAGGTTCTGTTATTTTATTGTCTCATTTTGGACGACCGAAAAATGGTCCAGAAGCAAAATTTTCGCTAAGTCAGATTGTAGATACCGTTTCTGATTTGCTTTCTTGTCCGGTGATCTTTTGTGCGGATTTTAATGAGGCTTCTTCACGCGCTTCAGCCTTGATTTCTGGTGAAGTAATGTTGCTTGAAAATGTGCGGTTTCATCCGGGAGAAACGCAAGGAGAATTGCATTTTGCCTCTTTACTCGCGTCCTTAGGCAATTGTTATGTAAATGATGCCTTTGGTTCAGCGCATCGAGCGCATGCGAGCACGACACAAATCGCCTCCTTTTTTCCGAATGATCGAATGATGGGTTTTTTGATGGAAGCTGAACTCCTGAATGCACAGCGGATATTAAAAACACCAAAAAGGCCCTTTACAGCGATAGTAGGAGGTGCTAAAGTGTCAGATAAAGTGCTCATAATTGAAAATTTACTAAACATAGCTACTGATATAATTATCGGCGGTGGAATGGCCTATACCTTTGCTAAAGCCCAAGGGGGTGAAATTGGTAACTCTTTATTTGAAGCGGATCGGATAGATGTGGTTTTGGATATTTTTAAAAAGGCGAAGGAACTGGGGGTATCTATTCACCTTCCGGTGGATAGTGTGGTTGCTGATTCGTTTGCCGAGGATGCACGAACTCAAACCGTTGACACCCACCATATTCCTGACGGATGGATGGGACTTGATATTGGCCCGGCGTCCATTCATCAGTTTCAAGAGGTTATTTTAAAAAGTAAAACGATTTTGTGGAATGGTCCCATGGGTGTTTTTGAATGGAATGCCTTTGCTCAAGGTACAAAAGAAATAGCCCTATCTGTTGCTACCGCGACGGAGCAAGGTGCTTTTTCTTTAATCGGTGGGGGAGATAGCGCCGCGGCGATCGCTAAATTTGGCTTAGCAGATCGTGTGAGTTACATCAGTACCGGGGGAGGGGCCTTATTAGAATTGTTTGAAGGTAAAACCCTACCAGGAATTAATGCCTTAGATTAAATTCGAGTGATTAGATCAACTAATCGTGCAGAATAACCCATTTCATTATCATACCATCCAACAACGCGCACTAAATTATTGGAAACCATAGTTAATTCAGCATCAAATAAACAACTGTAACGGGAACCAATTATATCACACGAAACAATCGGATCGTTGGTATAACCTAAAATTCCATTCATGTTAGTTTCAGCTGCCTTTTTCATCGCCTCATTCACTTGCGCTACAGTTAACCTGGATTTAGTAACAAGGGTTAATTCTGTCATTGACCCGTCAATTACTGGAACACGGACACTTGATCCCGTTAGTTTTCCTTTAAGGTGCGGAAAAATTTGAATGATTGCTTTTGCTGCACCAGTTGATGTAGGAATAATAGAATTAACTGCCGCTCTTGCTCTGCGGAGGTCTTTGTGTGGCGCATCATGAAGCCGTTGATCAGAGGTATAACTATGAACGGTTGAAATATGACCTACTTCGATTTCTGATAATTCAAGCAACACAGAAATCATCGGCGCTACATTGTTCGTCGTACAGGAAGCATTAGATATAAGAACATCGGTAGATTCTAAGGAATTTTCATTTACTCCGAGAACAACAGTTCGAATATCTGCATCTCCTCCAGGCGCTGAAATAATTACTTTTTTCGCACCACCTTGTAGGTGTAAACCCGCCTTTTCTTTAGTGAGAAACAGTCCTGTAGATTCTATTACTGTTTCAACCTGATGAGCCGCCCATGGGATATCCTTAGGATCTTTGTGTTGAGTAAAAACTATACGTTTTCCATTAGAAAAAAGCAGTTCATTACCCTTCAACTCGAACGTGTAGGGCAAAGGGCCATGGACAGAATCGTATTTAAGCAAGTGAGCTAAGGTTTCCGCATCGGTTAAATCATTAACTAATGCGATAGACATATCGCCCCGTTCTAATGCAATGCGTGTAAAACATCGACCAATTCGCCCAAATCCGTTAATTCCAATTGCTTTCATTCTAATTTTTTACAAAAATACAACAGCACAAGGGAAAAAGAGTTCAGCACGCATTGATTTTAATATTCTACATAGACAAAACCATGTTTTTTGATTTCAATCCCACCATCAAAGGTTGCGAAAATTCTGTAAAAATAGGTGCCCTCTTCAACTAGTTTTCCTTCGCTTGTTTTTCCGTCCCAAGATCCGGTTGGATCCGTAAAGGTATAAATCACATTGCCCCAACGATTCAATATCACACATTCAAATTCTTGAACACCTTCATGGTCGATGGTAAATAAATTGTTTCCAACCATTGAATTTAATGAGATAATATTGGGTACTTCAATATCACATGGTTTAATGGTAACTAATGAAGTATCGGATGACGTGTGACATACATTATTCGCAGTGACATAATATTGTCCCGCTGCATTTACAACGATAAAATTATCTATTGATCCATTATTCCAAGTAAGTTGAATTGGTGGATTATACCCCGATTGCATAGTCCCTGAGTTAATTGAAGCAGCAACTAAATCTATTGAAACGCCATTACAAATAGACGAATCCACTATATCCACATAAACATACGGTGGGAATTCTATGATGGCACTTAATTGATTACTACAGGCATTATCTGTAAACGTCACCATATAAAGCCCGGGTATTGTTGTTGAAATCAAGGGGTTTTCAAGTGCACTGTTTGAAAAATGCACCGCTGTGTCTGATGCAGTCCAAACCCCACCGGAATATGAGGTAGTTCCATTCACTTGTAGAAACAAATTACAGGTAATGGTATCGTCAAAAATGGTCGGAAGTGGCAATACCTCCAAGGTAACCGTTGTGTCATAATGACATCCAAAATCATCTACCACATTGTAGGTATAAAAACTTGTTCCTGGGGTTACCGGCTGAATTATAATTGCCGTATCGTTTTGTCCTGAAATAATTGATGGGCTATTTGTCCAGTTATCGGAAACTACTGTGTTTTGATATCCTTCTTGGTCTGGATATAAGCTCTGGTTGAAATAGATTCCCCATTGAAAAATGTATCCATCATCAATACCCTGATTGTCTTGAACCGTAATGGTCCAGTTTCCATTTACTGGACATCCAATAAATCCATTAAAATCTCCATCAGGCAAATAAACTCCATTGGGATTCATGGAAGGGAATCCGTAGGCATTTGTAACTGTATTTCCAGCAGCATTTTCTGAACAGATTGTCCCTAACGTGGCTTGAGTAGGAGAAAAGCAATAACTCCAAACGGGAGATCCCGGAGCACCACCATCTAAATTGGTATCATTACCTAAAAAGGTGCCAATCCCACTTCCGCATCCTCCAGGAACAAGCTCAGGCCACGCACCAAACCCAGAGTTATATGCATTCATGATTGAAACCGTCGTGCCGTTAGGGCAAGTAAGTGCAATCTCTAAATCGCCAATATAGGAATGTTCGATATCTATACACATTTGGTCGAAATCACCAGCCCCTGTAATCGTAGTAGAATCATCAAATCCAGTGATTCCAATGTTCGTTTGGTATTGAACCCCACTTCCATCCGGTAAAAAAGTCAATCCAGCAAATATACCCCCGATCTCGAATTCTCCCACTGGAATGTCCACACCCACAGTGTCCTGCTGTGTAACCCCACCAATTAAAAAGGTGTTCTGACCTAAACATACGGTATCTTGAAATGGTCCTGTACCTGCAAAACTTGGCAACTGTGAGACCCTCACTTTTGCTGTTATTCGCTTAATTTGAGGGAAAATATCAGTAATCCGCAAGTCGATAAAATATCCTGCTCGAGCTGGAGGGGTAAACCAAACAGAATCATTATTGAATTGTCCAACACCTCCAATTGTCCATTGATAACTGCAATTTCCAGCAGTTTGAGAATACCCGGTATTGGTCACTTCTAACGCATAGGGAAAGGCCGGATCTGCTACAAAGAGAATACTGTCACCAAAACACACATCCACATACCCGGTATCCGCAGGATTCAAGGCATCGGGCCCTGTACCATTAACATAGGCATGCATGTGAGGAACGAAGGGTTGTTGTGGGTTACCGCAGGCTACGTTTGCATCCCAGCCCGTACCTTCTGAACTACCGTTGGAGCGAAACCGAAGGGTTAAACAACCACTTGGATTATTTTGAAAAGATGCCTGAACGAAGAACCCATTGGGATGAGTGCCTGAATTATAAGCCCCAAGCAAAGGGGAGGCGATTGACGGACCGTCATAAACATATAACGTATCGGTAGGATCTATGTTAAAGGTAAATCCAATATTCGTTGCAAACGCAATGGAAACTTTTGACCCCTGTGTTAGGTCTGGACAAAACGTAATGATTTCATCCATGTTTGGTAAATAATTGGCAGGTCCATCGCTGAAGTTAGTACCACCTGCGGGTGGAATTATTGCAGCACAGTTTAATGGATTGGCCTGAGGGAAGTCCGGACCTGTCAATAACATTTGACCGTATGAAATGCCAAAAAACAATATGGATAAGGTGACTAGAAAAACGTGTTTCATCGGAAATGGTTTAGTGTTTGTGTGTCTTTGATTGATTAAACTCTAAGGTTAATTGATACAATGACTTTATAGCGATTAGTTGATTTGGAACCTCACTTTGAAAATACTGAGTAAATGGCTCTATTTTAACACCAAGATCTGTGAAGTGAACAATATTGGAACTTGGGGCTTTGGGATAGTTTTCGATGTTTTTTCCGCCATTATTTTGAATTAAATTAACGGCATGATCATACGCATAATAAAGTACGTCAAGGCTACCGTGTTCTTTTTCAAATGCATTTAAGGCGTCTTTCCCATAAATTTTTTTCAAAGGTTTTAACGCTGTATTTTTTTGACCTGTAGCACTTAAAACACTTCCTGTAACCAAAACAAACAAGAATAATAATCTCATATTTAATTGAATTTGAAGACGAAGTTACCAAAATGTTTTGATACATTCTTGGTAATAAAAAGCCAAAGACGTTTCAAACATAACTTCGGTTGCAGGAGTAAATTATTTAACTGAACCTAAGCTTTAAAAAATTAGTTTTGTAAAAAAAAAGTAATGGCAGATTTACAAGCAATAGCTTCACAAGTTAGAAGAGATATATTACGAATGGTTCACGCCGTAAGCTCTGGACACCCGGGGGGATCATTGGGATGCGCTGATTTATTAACCTATTTATATAACGAACGGTTAACGTTAAATGCGAGTTCCTTTACCATGGACGGCCTAAATGAGGATTTATTTTTTCTATCCAATGGCCATATTTCACCAGTTTGGTATAGTGTATTGGCTAGATCAGGATTCTTCCCTGTTGAAGAATTAGCAACCTTTAGAAAGATTTCTAGTCGATTACAAGGACATCCCTCCGTTGATAAAAATTTACCTGGAATCCGGATGGCTTCTGGTTCACTTGGTCAAGGGTTATCTGTTGCTATTGGTGCAGCGACTGCAAAAAAAATGCAGGGGGATGATTCTATGGTCTACTGTTTGATGGGGGATGGGGAACTACAAGAAGGACAAGTTTGGGAAGCTGCTATGTACGCTGGAAGCAAAAAAATAAATAATCTGATCGGAATAATTGACTACAACAATCGTCAAATTGATGGAGATGTGAGTGATGTCATGGGGATTATGCCCTTATCAGACAAATGGACCGCATTTGGTTGGGAGGTATACCACATGGATGGACATAGTTTCGATAGCATGCGTGAGGTTTTCGCCACCATAGATTCAAATAAGTCAAACGGAATGCCTAAAATGATCATCATGAAAACTGAAATGGGGAAAGGGGTAGATTTTATGATGGGTACTCACAAATGGCATGGTTCTGCGCCTAATGACGAACAATTAGCAACTGCTTTAGCTCAGTTACCAGAAACTTTAGGAGATTATTAATCAGTGAAGGGAATAACTTTTTTTGTTTTTATCTTTTATTTCTCAACGGTCTTTGGGCAATTGAACCCAACCACGCGCATTCTTTTTATTCTTGATGCTTCGAACAGCATGAATTCCTCTTGGGGTTCACAAACGCGGATTCAAGCCGCACGAGAGGTGCTAAATCAGGAGTTAGAAGCGCTTCGCAATGTGCCAAATACTGAAATCGCATTAAGAATTTATGGGCATCAAACACCGTTCAATAATTTAGAGCAAGATTGCAACGATACAAAATTAGAAGTCCCATTTGGCATCAATAACCTGGAACAAATAAAACTGAAGATAAAGACCGTTGAGGCTAAAGGTGCTACTCCAATTGCCCGCTCCCTTGAGGCTGCTGCCGGAGATTTTCCAGACACCCTTGCTAGAAACATCATTATTTTAATTACGGACGGCCTAGAATCATGCGATAACGATCCCTGCATCATTGCAAAAAAACTAAAAACAAAAGGTGTAAAAGTTACTCCATTCGTTATTGGTTTGGGGATGGATATGTCTTACCTAGATAAATTCAGTTGTATCGGGACCTATTCTGATGCGGAGGACAAAGAATCTTTCCGAAATGTATTTAAGAACATTTTAAATACGGTGTTAGAAAAGACTAGTGTTCAAGTAAATTTAAACGACATCACTGGTAAACCAACAGAGACCAACGTGACCATGTTTTTCTATGAAGCAGGAACTGCAAATTTAAAATACACGTTTATTCATACCTTAAATCGGTTCGGAAATCCCGATACGCTCTATTTAGACCCTGCAATAGCCTATGATTTAAAAGTAAACACAACGCCGACCCTATTTAAAACAGGAATCACATTAAAAAAGCATGTGCATAATACCATCAGTGTTTCTGCTCCGCAAGGCTTTATTCGATTGACTTCAATGAAAAGCAACTTCAATCCAAGGTTTGAAATGCGCGTAATGCCAAAAGGAGATAGTAAAACGCTGCTTGCTCAATTCTATAATGATGTTTACAAGTATTTGATTGGAACCTATGAAGTGGAGATTTTAACCATACCTCGTATATACAAGACGGTGGAAGTCACCCAATCTTCAGTTTCTACGATTTCAATTGATGCACCAGGAGAATTAGCCTATACGTTTAATAAGCCCCTTGTTGCGCAACTTTTTCTACAAGATAAATTAGGGTTTTGGAATGGAATTTATACCTTTTCTGATTCATCAACCACTGGTAAAATATTAATACAACCGGGTACTTACAAATTGGTTTACAGGACTAAAGACATGAAATCGAGTGGGTATACACATGAAAAAATCATTACGATTTCAAGTAATAAAACGAATACATTAAACATTAACTAAAGAACATATGGCACTTAAGACATTTGGTAATAAAGATACACGCTCTGGGTTTGGAGAAGGCTTGCGAATATTAGGAGAGACTAACCCGGACGTTGTAGCATTGTGTGCAGACCTTACGGGGTCATTAAAAATGGATGCTTTTCAGAAAAACCATCCCGATCGCTTTTTTCAAATTGGAATCGCCGAAGCAAACATGATTGGAATTGCAGCGGGAATGACTATTGGTGGTAAAATTCCGTTTACCGGAACCTTTGCCAATTTTTCTACGTCACGCGTCTATGACCAAATTCGTCAAAGTGTGGCGTATTCTCGTAAAAATGTAAAAATTTGTGCTTCTCATGCGGGGTTAACGCTTGGTGAGGATGGAGCAACCCACCAGGTATTAGAGGATATCGGTATGATGAGAATGCTTCCGAACATGACCGTTGTTGTTCCCTCAGATTACAACCAAACCCTTCAAGCTACCTTAGCCATTGCGGCATGGGATGGACCTGTATATTTGCGTTTCGGAAGACCATCCGTTCCAATTTTTACACCGGAAGATGCGGTCTTTCAAATTGGAAAAGCTGACCTGTTGGTTCAAGGTACTGATGTAACGATTATCGCATGCGGACACATGGTTTGGAAAGCCCTAGAGGCTCAAGTACAGTTAGCAGAGAAAGGAATTTCTGCTGAGGTGATTAATATGCATACGATTAAACCATTAGATACCGAAGCTATTTTGAGTTCTGTTGCTAAAACGGGCTGCGTTGTGACAGCGGAAGAGCATATGATGAATGGTGGTCTTGGTGATGCCGTTGCTCAAGTACTGTCTAAAAATAGTCCGGCTCCGCAAGAATTTGTTGCAGTTAATGATACGTTTGGCGAAAGTGGCACACCCAATGAATTGTTAAAAAAATATCACCTTGAAACAACGGATATCGTCCTTGCTGCAGAACGTGTGCTTGCGAGAAAACACTGATTACAAGCTAGACTTTCTTAGGTTCTAGTACACCTTTCTGCCCTGAATTTTTTTCTTCGGTAGAATGTGGTTAAATTCGTTCTCCTAAATTTAATCGAATTCGACGCCTATGGTATTTTCAAGTTTGACTTTTCTATACTTGTTTCTACCCTTGAGTCTTTTATTTCATTATTCGACCAAGAACGACCTTTTCCGAAATATCTTTCTAACGATTTTTTCCCTGGTGTTTTATGCGTGGGCAGAACCCATGTGGATATTTCTAATGGTTTTTACCGCGTTATTTGATTATTCCACCGGACTTTACATTGAAAAAAAACGGGGAACCCCTTGGGCGAAAGTTGGTTTAATTGCCAGTATAGCAGTGAATATCGGGCTTTTGGTAGCCTATAAATATGGCGGATTTATCTACGATAACCTCAGTTATTTATTTCCACTGCCATTTGATCGCCCTCAAAATTCCTTACCGGTTGGTATTTCCTTTTATACGTTCATGGTAATTTCTTATGTAGTGGACATTTACCGAGGAGAGATTAAGGCCCAACGCAATCCCTTAAACTTCTTAATGTTTATTAGTTTGTTTCAGCATTTAGTTGCCGGTCCAATTGTTCGTTACAGTCAAATTTCTGAACAGGTGGAGAAACGAACCATAGATTGGACCAGAATGAGTGACGGTGTTACGAGGTTTTGTATTGGTTTGTTTAAAAAGGTGGCAATTGCAAATGTAGCGGGGGTATTGGTAGATAAATACTTAGATACGCAGTTGTATTCGTTGTCTTCTTATGAGGGATGGTTTGGAATTGCGATGTTTTCAATTCAGTTGTATTTTGATTTCTCTGGTTATTCAGACATGGCTATCGGCTTAGCTAAATTATTCGGGTTTGATTTTCATGAGAATTTCAGGCATCCGTATGCGGCAATTTCAGTGGGTGATTTTTATCGCAGATGGCATATTTCTTTGGGGCGATTTTTTCGAGACTACGTGTATATCCCTCTTGGTGGAAACCGAAAATATCAAGACAGAAATATTTTAATTGTATGGTTTTTAACTGGTTTTTGGCATGGTGCAAATTGGAATTTTGCCCTTTGGGGCACCTATTTCGGTGTTCTGATGGTTTTGGAAAAACACCTGAAATTTATATTGGATAAAACACCTCGCTTTCTAAAACACGGCTACACCTTGGTCTTAATTGTGTTTAGTAGAGCAATTTTTTACTTTGTAGATTTCAATCAATTAAGTTACTTTATTGGGAACTTATTCTACTCGAAACATGCAATAAACCCAGGGTTTTTGTCAGATATCACAACCCATGCATTTTGGTTTATATTAGTCGTTATTTTATGTATTCCATGGGATGAAATCTACACACAAGATCACCCCGTTAGAAATAGATTTGAAGTTAGGTTTGCTTACATCAGGCCATTCGCCAATGCATTCCTCTTAGTATTATCAACCATGCTACTTGTTAACGCAACGTTTAATCCCTTTTTATATACACGCTTCTAATGGATAAAAAGATAAACGTTTTCTTGTTTTTCCTTTTTGTATTAGGTTTCCCCTTGGCTTACTTTTTTATGCCAAAATCGGTTAAATCAGATAATGAAAAACGTAAACTCGCAACCTTTCCAAGCTTTAATTCAAAAGAATACTTAGCGGGAACATGGACTAAACAAGTGGATAAGTATATCGACGATCATTTCCCATTTAGAACGAGTTTTATTTCCTCGACTGATTATTTTCATGCAGCTAAGGGATTTCAGCTTAAAAATAGCGAACGGGTTGTTGTACTTCCGAAGAAGCGAACTAAAACTCAAGGTGAATCCACAGATAGCACAAAGAATCCAATGGCTTTTCTGGATGAATTTGAAGAAAAGTACGCGGGATCCATGCTAATCATCGATGGCTGCGTCTACCCCATGGGAGGTGGCAGTCCAGCAATGTCAAAGTACTTTGCCGAAATGGTTAATGAATATGCTCGAACCTTTAAAGGCGTTCGGGTATTTTCTGCGGTGGCGCCCTTGTCTTCTGCCTTTATTCCGGTAGAGAAATATGCACATTATAACAGTCAAAATAAACGTACCCTGTTGGCCATTAAAAACAACCTGAAAGATGGGGCTATTTTTTGTGATGTGTTTAGTGAATTAAATGAACATTCGAATACGAAGTTGTTCTTCGGGACAGACCACCATTGGAAACCCTTGGGGGCATATTACGGATATGTTGCATTCTGCAAAGCGGCAGGCTTAGAGGCGGTCCCAATGGATAAAATGACAAAGAAGGTTAAATATAATTTCTTAGGTACGATGTACCAACACACACAAGACCCAACGGTTCGAGCGCACCCAGACACCATGGAGTATTGGGTGCCGAAGGTTCAAACAGAAGCAGTTAAATTCGGTCCGTACAATACGGATAAACCTTCTAAAACAAAAGTGTTTTATGAGAGTAGCTCAGGGGGTAATACCTATTCAACTTTTTTAGGAGGAGATGAGCCCTTGATTCGTATTAAAACTGGAATTAAAAATGGAAAAAAAGCGGTTATTATCAAAAATTCCATGGGAAATGCTTTCGCGGTGTATTTGGTGAATCATTACCAGGAAATTTGGGTGGTTGATTTAAGATATTCAAAACAGAATTTGACAAAAATCATTCATGAGAATGACATTAATGACATCGTCTTTGCGGTTGGTATGTATGCTGCTATGAGTAAAGGTACAATTGGAATGATGCGAAGGCTAACCACTCAAAGCGGGGTATATGTGCCTCCTCCTGTTCAAACAGAACCATACCCATTAAATGAAAATCCAGTAGTAATTGACAGCATGAATGCGGAATGAGAAGTATTGCGGTTGTTTTTTCCTTCGTCGTTGTTTCCTGTTTCGCTCAATTACCAGCGGAACTTAAGATCGATTCTTCTTTTGCTTTTATTCAAGGATATAGTTCAAATACCTTAAGTCGTTTAAAACAACAGTTTGATGCTGTTGATTCCAATAAATTGGTGATACTTCATTATGGTGGAAGCCATATTCAGGCGGAAAATCCTACCACAATAGCGAGAAATCGATTCCATGAACGTTTTGGATCGGGAGGTAGAGGATTGTTGTTCAATTACGGTGCAGCGAATACCTATTCTTCAATTAATTATGCTTCCACCTATACAGGAAAATGGAGCTATAATAAAAGCTACCAAGGAAAAAAGGAAACACTCCCCTTGGGTGTTTGTGGTATGGTAGTAGAAACAAGTGATTCAGCCTCCTCTTTGTTGTTTTCGATGAAAACTCCAATCGAAAAAGCAAACAATCAAGTGCAAATTCTTTTTGAGAATGATTCGCTATCCTTCGGTGTAACAGTTTACATCAATAACATATTAATCACGCAGGGTGTCGAATACGTCCCGCAAGGGTTGATATTTTCTTGGGCAGATTCAATCAAAACAATTGCGTTAATTCCTACTAAAAACTCAAAGGGAACTCGATTTCGCTTTTATGGCATTAATGTAGAACATGAAGAAAATCATGGAATAGTCTATCATTCAACTGGGGTTGGCGCCGCAGCATTCCGGTCTGTTTTAATCCTAGAGAAATTACCAGAGCAACTTCCTTTGATTCAACCGGATCTTGTGATCTTAGATTTTGGAACGAATGACATTTTGTATGAAAATCGCATAGAGCCTACCCTGTCCAAAGAGGTAGAAAAAGCCATTGCTTGGTGGAAATCGATGGTTCCAGAGGTATTGATTGTGTTAACTAGCACACAAGATTTATACTATAAAAAACATCCCATTACCGCAGGGGTTTTGTTTCGCGATCTCATGGATAGTTTAGCCAGAAAGAACGATTGTTTGTTTTGGAATTGGTATGACTTATCGGGCGGCTTGAATACCATTCGTACTTGGGCTACTTTGGGCTATGCTAAAACCGACCACATTCATTTAACGAAAATCGGTTATCAAGTTAAGGGGGGACTGTTGTATACATCATTCATGAATACATTAGATACCTTGAATAAACAACCAAGTCTAGAAGAATTACGAATTCCTCAGAAAGAATATAAGGAAACTACACCGGTAGCAAACTCACCAAAGCCCATTCCTCCTAAACCAAGTGCCTATTACGTGGTTAAATCAGGAGACACCTTATCGGTAATTGCCAGTAGAAACCACACTACGGTTGCAGCGCTTAAACGAGCCAATAGCCTTTCTTCAGATACTATTCGTGTAGGACAACGGTTAAAAATTCCTTAATTCAGCATAGACCTAAGCCCAGTTTTTTAACCGATTAGTCACTACCCACTTACCGAACAAAATAGTAGGCGAGCAACAAGACGTCAATTAGAATTGAAATACTTGCTGCCTTATAAATCCATTTCATAGGCGCCACGGCAAGCAATAAACTTAAGGTTAACATGGTAGGTAACACTACCAGAATTAATGCCCAAGTATCCTTAATTGCTCCCATGCCTACGGTGATTCCACCTAGACAACCGATGAGTAAGATAAGCACTGCAATAAGTCCAAACCGGTTATACTCGCTTTCAAAGTGTTTTTCTAAATTCATGTGTTTATTTTTTATCAAAATTCTTCTAATTCCCTAGCTTAAAGAATGATGGTTGATGTGTTTTTTCCTGATTTTAGTCAGTATTTACAAGGAAAAACAAAATACATCCTCGAAAACTTGACAAACGCTAGTTTAGGGTTGTATCTTTGCACCCTATTAAGAATATATGAGTAAAATGAAATTATCGGAGTTCAGCTTCGATCTTCCCCAAGAGTTAATCGCAGAATACCCTTCAGAAAATCGTGACGAATGTCGATTAATGGTAGTGCATCGCAAAACTGGTAAAATAGAACATAAGTTATTCAAGGACGTGCTTTCATATTTTGATGATGGCGATGTGATGATTCTAAATAATACCCGAGTGTTTCCTGCGCGTATGTATGGAAACAAGGAAAAAACAGGCGCTAAAATTGAGGTGTTTTTACTTCGTGAATTGAATCGCGAGAGTTTTTTATGGGATGTTTTAGTTGATCCAGCACGTAAGATCAGGATTGGAAACAAATTGTATTTTGGAGAAGACGATTCGCTCGTTGCCGAGGTAATTGACAATACCACTTCGCGTGGACGTACCTTGAGGTTCCTTTTTGATGGACCCTATGAGGAGTTTAAGAAAATTATCACTGAGCTTGGAGAAACACCGCTTCCAAAATACATTAAACGAGAGGTAGAACCAAGCGATGAGGAAATGTATCAAACCATCTTCGCTAAGGAAGAAGGTGCGGTTGCTGCGCCAACGGCAGGTTTACATTTCTCGCGTGAATTATTGAAGCGTTTAGAGTTGAAAGGGATAAATTTCGCAGAGTTAACCTTACACGTTGGCTTAGGTACGTTTCGTTCGGTGGAAGTAGAAGACCTTACAAAACACAAGATGGATTCAGAGCAGGTGATTATTCCTGAAAAAGCAGCGAACATTGTTAATGAAGCCAAGCGGAATAAGAAAAAAGTGTGTGCTGTAGGTACAACCAGTATGCGTGCAATTGAATCTTCTGTTTCTACAGAGGGTATGTTGAAGCCTTTTGATGGTTGGACAAACAAATTCATTTTTCCGCCATATGATTTTATGGTCGCAGATTGTTTAATAACAAACTTTCACACGCCGTTATCTACCTTGTTAATGATGATCTCTGCATTTGCGGGTCATGACTTAATGATGGAGGCTTATCATGAAGCAATTAAAGAGAAATACCGGTTTTATTCATATGGCGATGCCATGTTGATTATTTAACCTTACTGCTCAATTCGTTTCTAAGACCATACCACCCAACCAGGTGCATCTTTACATTGCCCACGGGTATTTTCGCCTTGATTAACACAGGAATGCGGTTTTTATCTTTTGTGACCCAAAAGCTAACATCTTCCTCATGTTTAAAATATCGACCGGTTTGAACCACGGGAACAAAGCGCATGCATTTAAAGGTACCTTTCCGAAGGTTGATTTCTTCATCCCCTTTATACTTTATTTTTAAAGTAAAAAGTTCATCATCCATGAAACAAGGAATGGAGAACACCTTTCCTTTCTTTATGTTTTTGAAATCAAGGGTGCGGGCATAATAAAAACATGAAATCATATCTTGAACACCCATCGGAGTTTTGAAGGTTTTCCCTTTCCCATTATCCACCTTCTCAATGTTGTGTTTGAATGTATAATCTTGTTTAATCTTATATCCACCTTCATCCACACGCCGCACAAAATACCAAGGCATAATGCTTTTTTTGTCGATATAGGATTCATACCGATCATCCACTTTAAAAACAGAATTAAATGCACCAAGGGTTTTACCAATTCCAACCACATGATATAAACTTCGATTATCACCCTTCTTGTCGGTATATTTCGTTTCCAGCGTCGCTTCACCGGCGTCAATAAATCCATAACTAATGCGATACCTTAGCTTTTCACCAATCTTGAATGATTCATTTTCAATTTCAGGATATTCCGGAGTATTACTCGCAGAAAGTAACAGGATGCAAGAGCAAGCAAGTCCAATAAAATAAATTGTTGTTTTCATGGCAATGATTTTAGCTTACTAAATCAATGATTGTGCCACGAAATAGTTACTGGCACCTGAGAATAAAGTTGGTTTTTTTTCCTTTACCGAGCAAGATGAATTGATTATTTAACAAATGACTTTCATTTAAAACGAAGGAATCATCTACTTTTTCCTTGTTCACAGAAATTGCATTGGCCTTTAATTCTCGGCGAGCTTCACCATTTGATGCGAGGAAATTAGATTCTTTAACCAAGGCATCAACAACAGATAACCCTTCTGAAATCAAGGATTTTGAAATAATTGCCTGTGGAACACCTTCAAAAACCGCTAAGAAATCTTCTGTAGAAAGTTGTTGTAAACTCTCCTTGGTTGCTTTTCCAAAAAGGATTTCAGATGCATTAATTGCCGCTTCAAGTTCTTTTTCCCCATGGACACGTTTGGTAATGTCTTCAGCGAGTGCTTTTTGTAAGATACGTAAATGAGGGGCTTCTTGATGCTGGCCTTCTAAATCTTCAATTTCCGATTTAGATAATAAGGTGAATATGCGAATGTAATTTTGTGCGTCCGCATCACTTGTATTTAGCCAATATTGGTAAAATTTATAGGGACTTGTACGTTCTTTCGATAACCAAACATTACCGCCTTCGGTTTTCCCGAATTTACTACCATCCGCTTTTTTAATGAGTGGCGTGGTCACAGCATATGCTTCTCCGCCCGATTTTCTTCGAATGAGTTCTGTACCGGTGACGATATTTCCCCACTGGTCAGAGCCTCCGAGCTGCACAATACAATTTTTATGTTGGTTGAGATAAAAAAAATCATATCCCTGCACCAATTGATAAGAAAACTCAGTAAACGACATGCCCGTTTCTAAACGTGATTTTACTGAATCTTTGGCCATCATGTAATTGACGCTAATATGTTTCCCTACATCTCTAATAAAATCTAAGAAGGACATGTTTTGAAACCAGTCATAGTTGTTTACTAATTCTGCGGCATTAGGCCCGTCGAAATCCAAAAAGTGCGTTAGTTGTTCCCTTACTCCGTTAATGTTGTGATCAAGGGTTTCTTTGTCTAATAAATTTCGTTCTTGAGATTTCCCGGATGGATCACCTACCATTCCTGTAGCACCACCTACTAAGGCGATAGGCTTATGTCCTGCACGCTGAAAATGTACAAGCGTCATGATTTGCACTAAACTCCCAATGTGCAGAGAATCTGCCGTTGGATCGAACCCGATGTATCCGCTGCACATTCCTTTATTTAATGCTTCTGCGGTGCCTGGCATGATATCGTGAATCATACCTCGCCATGTCATTTCTTCAATAAAATTCATTCTAGTTTTTTGTTAATTCCTTGAATACAGCTTCTAAGCTCTTTTTCTCAAGTTTCAAGGTCATAATTAACCACCCGGCCTCTTGAGCTTTCTTTGAAACGTTTTTGCGAAGGTCTTGGTCTGTTACACCTTCAATTAACCAGCCATTACCTAAGGCTTTAACGGTTGTTACACCTGGTATTTTTGACAGAAGCTGGCTACTTACTGCACCTTCAAATTCTATGTAAATTGTCTGTACTTCAGGGCTAGTATCTAAAGCCTGCTGATTATTATTCGCAACAATTTTTCCTTTATTAATAATAATTACGCGGTCACAGATGGCTTCTACTTCTTGCATAATATGCGTTGAGAGCATAATGGTTTTTTCTTTGCCAATTGTTTTAATCAATTCCCGAATTTCTACTAATTGATTCGGATCGAGTCCAGAGGTTGGCTCATCTAAGATCAATACTTCGGGGTCGTGAATAAAGGCTTGTGCTAGCCCAACTCGTTGCTTATACCCTTTAGAAAGTGCGCCAATCTTTTTATGTTGTTCTAATTCCAATCCAACCATTTGAATCATTTCATTCACTCGGTTTTTCAAGTCTTTTATTTTATAAATAGACCCCACAAAGTGAAGATATTCTTTGACGTACATGTCAAGGTATAAGGGATTATTCTCTGGAAGGTACCCAATAATTTTTCGCGTTTCAAGGTCGTCGACATCAACGGTTATCCCATTCACTTTAATTGAGCCTGAACTCGCAGGGATATACCCTGTAATCATTTTCATTGTCGTGGATTTTCCTGCACCGTTCGGACCTAAAAAGGCTACGATTTCCCCTTTACCGATTTCGAACGAAATGTCGTTTACTGCGGCTTGTTCTCCAAAAAACTTAGTTAAGTGCTTAACTTCAATTGACATACCTGCGAAATTAGTAATTTTTAGTGGTCCACGCGGTTCTTGCGTGTTGTCCGCATAAAATCGCAATAAAAAAACCAACGAATGATGCTCCAGCTTGAGTTTCTAGGCTATCCTCTAAACACATGGTAGTTAATACAATGACACTAAATGCTAGGAGCACGAGGTGATGTTCTTTAAATCCAATCCATCCGAAATACCCGACACCCCATAACAAAAGCAATACCCCGATGACCCCAACACCCATCCAAGTGGTTAAATACATGTTGTGACTGCGGTGTCGATTTTCGGGTTTAAGCGTCGAGCCTGTTTCGTTATATTTTTTTTCCATTTCACGATTTATGTCTCCAATGCCCACACCACGCCAAGGATGGCCTTTTATAACAGCCCATGCAGTTGTCCAATATGCGATGCGTTGCAGAAGCGAATGTCCATTTGGGTCTGTAGCTTCATGCACTTCAAATTTTAATTCTTCAATGCGACTCCAAATCCCTCCGTTAGCGGAATGCTCGCTGGCAAAGCCATTTTCAATATTTAATACGTCTTTTCGGCTTAGCTTTAGGATAGATGTTGCAGTAAGTGATACTTCCTTAGCACATAAATACCGTTCTGCTGTACGGGTTAGTCCCTGACCTTTTCGGTCTAAACTATCTAAGGGGAAATCAGAGCGTAAAGCCCATGCCTTAATTGCCTCATCGTCGGATTCAAAGGTTCCACACGTAGGATTAGGGGTAGCAATAAGTTTAATTGCGAAGGCTCCAGCTACACCTACAGCAAGTACGAAACCGATACCGATATTACGTGAAAAACTCGTCAACCGTAATAAATCATACCCAATGATAAGCATCACAATGGAAGCACTAAGGATAGCACTAAAGGTTTGACTGTATATGGTGTAAGATAGAATTAGAAGGAAGTATGTGAATACTATTATCGTAGATATCACCTGCTTTTTCCATAGATTAAAAGCAAGAGCCCCCGAGAATGCCACTAATATCCCAAATCGTATGTGTGACCCAAACCAACTGAGTTGACGGATATCCAAGGCCAAATTATTCTGAATCAACACACCATAATGCACCACATTTAAACCAATAACAACAACGATGGCAAGCATAAGGACCTTTGTATATATTATAATTCGTTGTCGATTGAAGGAAAGCGTTCCAACATATAGCAAGGGTAAAGAAACAAGGGAAATTCGCACCCGAAGCCCATCCCAACCTTCTTGAAGATCGGTGCTCCAAGTAAGGCTCAATGCATGCAAACACCAAAAAACTAAGAGGATAAGAAGCCATTTGTTTGAAAGAAGCCGCTGCCAAAATTCTTTATAATTCCCAGCGACTATAAACAAGAAGGCATGTAAAATAAGCGAGGCCGACATTAAAAACTTGCTGCAGGTCAACCCCACTAAGAAGCTAAGACTTAAATAGAAGTAAATTGAATCTAAGTGTTTCTTTAAAAACCGCAATGCCCTGGTTATTTGATATGTAAGGTTGATTTGTAAAGCGCATCATTGCTTAAAATCTCAACACTTTTTGTTACTACTTCATCGGATTTAAATGCATAGATGTTTTGTCCTTTTTGAAAATAGTAACGTCCAATGATTTCATGTTCTAATAAGCCCTTGATTTCAGATTTATTAAAATCAAAGTACGTACTGGTGACATTAGTTAATTTGTCGTTTAATGCACTGAATTCGGAGGAGACCGATTGGAATTGTTGTTTTTTTTCTAATTCCACTTTAATTCGCTCGAGTGCTCTTAATTCTGGTGATGTGTAAACAAATCCTTTGTTTTTTAGGTAGGTTCGAAATTCCTCTATTTCGTTCGATGACAATTCAAACGATTCAGAAGAGGCGATTGATGGATGAGCATTGTGAAAAATGGTGGCATAGTGAAAAATAAAATGTTTATTCATTAAGGTTCGGGTATAATCACTATACACGGAATCTTCTATTTTAATATCCGGCTCTATCCCTCTTCCATCAATAACTTCACGGCCATTTTTGGTGCTGAATTTTTGCAAAAGGCTATCTGCAATTTCCTTAGGTTTTCCACCATTGGCATCATCATAATATTCTAATCGTTGAACACAACGACCAGAAGGCGTATAGTACTTTGCGATGGTAAGTTTCATTTTCGATCCGTATTTAAGGTCGAAGGTGCGTTGAACCAATCCCTTACCATAACTTGTGTTTCCAACCACAACCGCACGATCTAAATCTTGCAATGCACCCGCTACAATTTCACTGGCTGAGGCGCTGCCTTCGTCAATTAATATAACTAGAGGTAATTTTTCTGCAATCGGGGCTTCTAAGGTTTTGTATACCATATTTTCTTGCTTTGAACGCCCTTTGGTTGTAACTACGACTTGCCCTTTTGGAACAAAAAAACCAACGATTTTCACCGCTTCCATCAATAGACCCCCGCCATTTCCTCTAAGGTCTAGTATCATGTTAGTCATGCCTTTCGATTGAAGCTCTTGGATATTCTTTTTAACTTCTTCCCCAGCAGTTTGTGTAAAGCTGCTTAAAGATACATAGCCTGTTTTTTCAGAGAGCATCTCAGCGTAGGGTATGTCTGGGATTTTTATTTCATCGCGCATGACATCAACAATCATTGTTTTTCCATTACGCTCAAGCTCCAAGCTTACGTTGGTTCCTTTAGGTCCTTTTAAAGCATTAGAAGCTTCTTCCACCGTTTTACCAGTAAACGACTTTTTATCGATGCGTAAAATTTTATCACCAGCTTGCAATCCCGCTTTTTGTGCCGGATTTCCTTCATACGGGTCTGTAATGTAAATCTCATTATCTATAGCTCCACTTAACGCCCCGATTCCTCCATATTGACCGGTGGTCATTAACCGATAATCTTCAATATTGGCCTCGTGATAATATACCGTATATGGATCCAATTCTTTGAGCATGGCATCGATCGCTGTTTTCGATAATTTTCCGTGTGCAACTTCATCTACAAAATACATATCTAGGTGCTCATAGATCTGGTCCATTAATTCCAAACTTTTAAGCTCTTCAAAGGATTCTGATTGCCCATAGTGCTCGAAGGAAAGAAGCAGTAAGCAGGTGAGTAAGAAACGATTTAAGAAAGTTCGCATATACGAGATATTAATTTTTTAATTTTTTGTTCGATGAGGTCATCTACAGGGATTTCCTCCCAAAGATAAACGATACTGAATAGAATTTTAAGATTTTTACTTGTTGCGTGTGCTAATAATGGAGCTTTTTGTTTTCGCACGCTTTCACGGATTAATCGTTTTATTCGATTTCGATCGTGCGCCTTTTTAATTCTCTTTTTAGGCACCGTGATTAATACGGCAAAACTTGGGTTGTCGGAAGGTTCTATAGAAATGTGCGACAAAAAAGGAAACACATGCACTTTCTCTTTCATGGTAAATACATGGTCAATTTCCTTTTTTAAAAAAATCCGATGTTCCTTACCAAAGGTTTCGTCCATAACACAAAGGTAGGTAAAACCTAGGTTGATTTTACTTCGGCCTCAGCGGTACCATCGCTAAGTTCAATTTGAATCATGGTCCCAGGGCGTAACTCGGTTTTACTCAGCACGGCCTTTCCATTGCTTCGAGCGATCGAAAAACCTCGGGCTAAAACCGCCGAAGGACTCATTAATTGCACTTGCTTCTCAAGAGATTCAATCATAATTCCATTTTTATCAACCATCCGATTCATGGTAAAAGTGAGTTGTTGCTGAAGCATGGTTCTTCGGTGGTGTTCAATTTGATGTGATTTTTTCACAAGCGTTTGAATGGCAATTGGACTGGACGAAATATATTGTTTATGAAATGATAAGATTTGTTTTGCCTCTTGAATGCTGCGCTGTTCAATAGTATTCAACTGGTTGTTGATGCGTTCAAAACGCCACTTGGTAACCCCGTTAATTTTATAAACAGTTTGGTTAAAAGTGTTTTTTATGTTCGTAAGAAGTTTGGATTGAACCAGGGTCAGATTAGTACATATCGCATGAAGTTCATTAAGTTTAAGTTCGAATTCTTGTAATAAGTCAGAAGCTAATACGGACGGTGTAATGGCATGTGAGTACGCCACCATTTCTGCAACGGTTAAGTTGGTGGAGTGACCAATGCCGCATAAAACAGGCAAAGGGAATTCCGCAATTCGTTTACAAAGCTTGAAATCATCGTAGCATGACATCCCAACTTCTGCACCGCCACCTCTAACAATGACTACTGCATCAAAGTATTGTCGTACCCGTTCGATTTTATTAAAAGCCTGTAGAATGGATTCAACGGCTTGATCTCCTTGAACTGTTGCGTTAAAAAGAAAGGTGGAGATTCCAATTTGTGATTGAGATGCTGACAATACCTGCATAAAATCCGACAGCCCTTTGCTTGACTCGGCGGAGATAACAGCAATTCGTTTCGGTAAGGATAAACTTAGTGATTGATTTTTTTGGAGAATTCCAAGTTTATTTAAGGCATCAATCGTTTCAAGTTTTAACTTATGCAGCGCACCAAGGGAGTAGCTCGGGTCGATGTCCGTTATGTGAAGGCTTAGTCCGTATACTTCGCTGAAGGTGATTTTCACCAACATCAGCACCTCTTTCCCTTCACTAAATGGTTCTTTTACAGTGGCCTCGAATTGTTTTGATATCCGGCCATAATTGGTTTTCCATATTACCCCACTCAGGTTAGCAACGATTTTACCATCTGTACGCTGCACGAGCTCAGGAAACGCATGACCACTCGGGAACAGGTTCATTTTGTAGATTTCAGCCTTAACCCAATACGTACGTTCATACCTAGATTCAAGCGTTTTACGAATCGATTGGGCAACTTGTTTTAGGGTGAAAACTTCTTTAGACATGGCTTAAAAATAAACAAATTGAAGCAGTTAAGTATTTTGTTCAACCGATTAATTGTCTTAACTTTGCCTCCCTCAAACATACGTATTATGGGAGTAAAAATTTTTGCAGGAAGAGCCACACAGACCTTAG
>JACCDH011106860.1_pt1 | contig 33923 bp, 31 predicted proteins | sample 7442481 | NCBI WGS metagenome assembly JACCDH01 (sample SAMN15323433, study PRJNA562643) | freshwater metagenome | isolation source: river surface water | place: USA:Blue River Watershed | collected 2017-08-15
CCAGATGTACCTGAAGAACCTGAAGCACCTTGGAAACCTTGGAAACCTTGGAAACCTCTAGCACCCGCTGTTCCTGAAGTTCCAGAAGAACCAGAAGAACCAGATGTTCCAGTAGTACCACTTGTACCAGATGAACCAGAAGTACCCGTTAAACCAGAAGTACCTGAATTTCCAGATGAACCAGAAGTACCTGATGTTCCTGAAGTACCAGAAATACCTGATGTACCGAATCCACCTTGAGCACCTGTAGCACCTTGAGCACCTGTAGCACCTTGAGCTCCAGTTACACCAGCGCCTACAGTCCAATAATAAGTAGAACCATCGTAATATACACCTAATACATCTTTAGCATTTGCAGCTGCAGATAAAGAATAAGTTCCATTACCTACAACAACTGAATTAGCTGGAAGAGCCATTGTTCTACCACCAGTTGCATCTTGCTTAACAACAATAATACCAGTATCACCTGATACCATATTAGAGATTGATAATGTTCTATTACCACCTAAAGTTACAGTTGCGTTAGCACCCGATAACATATTCCATGCGATAGTAGCACCATCAGTTAAAGTTTGTTGGTTAATATTCATTTTACCAACTAAGCCTAAATTAGAACCGTCAAATGTTAAATTAGATTCAGCATTTGCAGTATTAGGTTGACCAGTTGACGTTAAGATTCTATTATCTAACGTATTAGCAACTGTTGTAAAACCAGCGCCTGAAGTTCCTGAAGTTCCTGAAGAACCTGCAGCACCTTGAGCACCGTTTGTTCCAGAAGAACCAGAAGTTCCAGATGAACCAGAAGAACCAGAAGTTCCAGATGTACCAGTCGTTCCAGATGAACCAGATGAACCAGATGAACCAGAAGTTCCAGTAGTACCAGAAGTACCTGATGTACCAGTATTAGATGTAAGCATTACGTTCCAATTTGTGGTATCTGTTGCAGGACTTACTGTACTCGTGAAATTGTTTGGATTAACAGAAAGATAAAGAATCCCTTGGTACTGAACTACGTTATAATTACCGTAAACTGAACCAGAAGACCAGGTACCCATCCATGAAAAAGTAGCAGCCATTTATTTTAATTTATTTTTTATTTTATGAATTTCATTATTAAAACCGGTAGAGCTTAACTCTACCGGTTATTGTATATATTAGATTCCCTTTAACTTATCGACCTCAGCTTTTAATTCCTTAATAGCTTCGATTAATAGTGGAACTATTTTCTCGTATTGTACTGTTAAATAGTTTTCACCAGATTTACTTACTTCACCATTTAATGGGTCACGATCGAATGGTGCAAACTTAACAGCTTCAGGTAATACAGCCTGAACCTCTTGTGCAATAACACCAATGTCATGCGGTTCTGGGAAGAAATCTAAGTCATTACATTTTTCTAAGTTCCAATCATAAGATACACCTCTGATTGATTCTACTTTAGCTAATGCATTTGAAATTAATTCTACGTTTTCTTTTAATCTACTATCAGATGCGTATGCGATAACATCACCCGTATTTTGTAAATTACTAGAACTATCCCAATAACCTCTCCAAGATGAGTTATTATAATAGAAACCAGTTGCACCCGTTGAAATCATTAGTGTCATATAATAGTCACTAAAGTTAATACCTGCGTAACCATTAGTATTTCCAGAAACAGAGATTGAACCGTATGAACCTTGTGTAATTCCATTTGGTGATATTCTACCATTAGGGCCGACAGCACCTTGAGCACCCTGAGCACCTGTAGAACCAGTAGAACCAGTAGAACCAGTAGCGCCTTGAGCACCTGTAGCACCCGTAGAACCCGTAGAACCTGTAGCACCTTGAGCACCCGTAGAACCTTGAGCTCCAGTAGCACCTTGAGCTCCAGTAGCACCCGTAGAACCAGTAGAACCAGTAGCACCTTGAGCACCTGTAGCGCCTGTAGAACCATTTACGCCTGAAGTACCGTTAGCACCTGCAGCTCCTTGAGCACCTGTAGCTCCCTGAGCACCTGTAGCACCTGTAGAACCATTTACGCCTGAAGTACCGTTAGCACCTGTAGCACCTTGAGCCCCTTGGAAACCTTGTGAACCTTTAACACCTGAAGTACCTGAAGTACCCGAAGTACCTGCTGCACCTGTAGCACCCGTAGAACCTTGAGCTCCCGTAGCTCCTTGAGCACCTGTAGCACCTGTAGAACCTTGAATACCTGTAGCACCTTGAGCTCCATTTACGCCTGAAGTTCCTGATGAACCAGAAGTACCTGCAGCACCCGTAGAACCGGTAGCACCTTGAGCGCCTGTTGCGCCTTGAGCACCCGCAGCGCCTTGCGCTCCAGTTACACCATTAACACCGCTTGAACCAGATGTTCCATTTACACCTGAAGTACCTGAAGAACCAGAAGCTCCTTGGAAACCTTGGAAACCTTGAGCACCTTTAACGCCTGAAGTACCTGATGTTCCTGCTGAACCAGAAGTTCCTGATGAACCAGAAGAACCAGAAGAACCAGACGTTCCATTTGCTCCAGTTGAACCAGCAACACCCGAAACTAATAAGTCCCAACCTGCTGCAACTGAAGGATTAGAACCTCCTATTGCAATTGTTTGTGTTGCAACGTAAACTTTATTGTTATAACCAACAACGTCATTTTTACCATAAGGTACGTTACTTTGTCCATTTCCATTGTAATCTGACCAAGCACCCATCCATACGAATGAAAGACCTGCAGTACCAGATGTACCTGTTAAACCGGATGAACCGCTTGAACCTGATGTTCCCGATGAACCTGAAGTTCCAGCTGTTCCTGAAGTTCCAGCTGAACCAGATGAACCAGATGTTCCTGATGAACCGCTTGAGCCAGAAGAACCATTTGAACCAGAAGTTCCAGCTGAACCAGATGAACCAGATGTTCCTGATGAACCAGATGAACCAGAAGTTCCTGATGTTCCTGAAGAACCATTTGAACCAGATGAACCAGATGAACCAGAAGTTCCTGATGAACCAGAAGAACCATTTGAACCAGATGTCCCCGAAGAACCAGATGAACCGTTAGAACCGCTTGAACCAGAAGTTCCTGAAGTTCCTGATGAACCAGATGAACCAGAAGTTCCCGATGAACCAGATGAACCGGAAGTTCCTGATGAACCAGCTGCTCCTTGAGCTCCATTAATACCTGAAGAACCTGATGAACCAGAAGAACCTGATGAACCAGATGTTCCTGATGAACCAGAAGTTCCAGATGAACCGCTTGAACCGTTTGAACCGCTTGAGCCCGATGAACCAGAAGTTCCAGATGAACCAGATGTTCCAGATGAACCAGATGAACCGGAAGTTCCTGATGAACCGCTTGAACCAGATGAACCAGATGAACCAGAAGTTCCTGATGAACCAGCAGCACCTTGAGCACCTTGTGCACCTTGTGCTCCCTGAACACCTTGAATACCTACTGCACCGTCTAAGTTAACTGTCCAAGATGAATATGTTCCGCTACCGTCAGCTTGGTCAATAATAGCAGACATTGCTCCAGTAGTTGAATTATATGATGATACAATTGCGTGTAATGCGTTATAAGCATCGTATGCAACAACTACAGTTTGTCCTACAGTATATTGTAAACCTGGAGCAATTGTAAAGTTGATAGTACCAACATCTGAAATTGATATCGATGAATTTGATGTACTTGCGTATTTATCACCGCTTAAACCCGATGAACCAGAAGTTCCTGATGAACCAGATGTACCAGCTGTTCCCGATGAACCGCTTGAACCGCTTGTACCGCTTGAACCCGAAGTTCCTGATGAACCGTTTGAACCAGATGTTCCCGAAGTTCCTGAAGTTCCTGATGAACCAGAAGAACCTGAAGTTCCTGCTGTACCGCTTGAACCTGATGAACCAGAAGTTCCTGCTGTACCGCTTGAACCTGATGAACCAGAAGTTCCAGTTGTTCCAGAAGTTCCAGATGAACCAGAAGAACCGTTTGAACCAGAAGAACCTGAAGTTCCTGAAGAACCAGAAGAACCTGAAGTTCCTGAAGAACCATCAGTTCCAGATGAACCAGATGAACCAGAAGTTCCTGCTGTTCCAGAAGTTCCAGATGAACCAGATGAACCATCTGTTCCTGATGAACCGCTTGAACCAGATGAACCGTCTGTTCCTGATGAACCGCTTGAACCAGATGAACCAGAAGTTCCAGATGAACCAGAAGTTCCTGATGAACCGCTTGAACCAGAAGTTCCTGATGAACCAGAAGAACCTGAAGTTCCTGATGAACCGCTTGAACCAGAAGTTCCAGATGTACCTGAAGTTCCAGATGTTCCAGAAGAACCTGAAGTTCCAGAAGAACCAGATGAACCAGATGAACCATTTGAACCAGAAGTTCCTGATGAACCGCTTGAACCATTTGAACCACTTGAACCACTTGAACCAGAAGTTCCCGATGAACCGCTTGAACCAGAAGTTCCCGATGAACCGTTAGAACCAGAAGAACCAGAAGTACCTGCTGTTCCTGATGAACCAGATGAACCAGAAGTTCCTGAAGAACCATCTGTTCCTGATGAACCGCTTGAACCAGAAGTACCGGCTGTTCCTGAAGTTCCAGATGAACCGTTTGAACCAGATGTTCCTGAAGTTCCTGAAGAACCATTAGAACCGCTTGAACCAGAAGTACCAGCTGTTCCTGAAGTTCCAGTAGTACCTGAAGTACCCGCTGTTCCTGATGAACCATTAGAACCGCTTGAACCAGAAGTTCCTGATGAACCGCTTGAGCCAGAAGAACCAGAAGTACCCGCAGAACCTGAAGTTCCAGCTGTTCCAGAAGAACCAGAAGAGCCAGATGTACCAGATGTACCCGCAGAACCTGTTTGACCGCTTGAGCCTGTTAAACCAGATGAACCGCTTGAGCCTGATGAACCAGATGTTCCGGATGAACCGGATGAACCTGAAGTACCATCAAAACCAGAAGAGCCATTTGAACCGTCAATACCTGAAGTACCTGAAGTACCTGAGGTTCCGGTTGATGTAATAATAGGAGTTGACATTTATATTATTTGTTTTTTATTTTCTTATTATTGCGGAGTTATACCCGCTTGATATTGGATTTCAATATAGTCAGAAGTAGTTAAATCAAAACCTGCAACATCTCCATTCCAATATAGAGTATCTCCAGCTATTAAATCTGCAATAGCTTTTGCGCTTAAGCCTCCGTTATTAGAGAAATAAACTTCACCTGTTTTAGAGCCATAACTTTCTTGAACTGCAATACCATTAACATATACTGAAACTGAACCGTCTCTGTATGGAGTTTGCGATAATGTAAGTCCAGTTGATGCATAATTACCACTTGTTGCAAGAGCATACGTACCGTCGGTTTGAGCAATTGATAATTGAACTGGAGTACCTTTACCAGCTGAAGGTCTCCAAGGAAGAACGTGTGCTGTTGTAGAAGTAATAGCTTGCATTAAAGGGTTGCTGTAAGTGTAAGCATCGTTGTTTGTGAATTCTGACATGTGACCACCACCGATATCATCGACTACATAGTAAATTCCTGGCGTTAAATTCCAATTTGGTACTGTAATTGTACCCATTGAAACTCCAACAAATGTTCCAGATGATGGAACACTTTCAACCACTAATCTACCTAATGTGTCTTCTGAATCTTGACTTGCAGCAATCCAGCCTGAAGTCGTGTAAGTCACTGCGATACCTGGTGTAAAACCATGATTAGCCTGTGTATAAACAGACTTCACAGAACCAGACGTAACGCCAGCGGTTAACGCGTCTAATATAGACTGTAAACCTTCAACTTGTTTGATTTTAATCTGAGACATTGAGATTTGTATTTTTTTAAGTTTGTTTTTTTAAGAGATTATAGCATAATCTTAATTGTTATATATATCTAGACCTTTATAACAACAGTTAATTTTAATGAGCAAAAACATCGAATTAAAAAAGATATTAAGAGATTATAACTATCTATATGAATCATTAAATGATGTTAAAGAAATTTCTGAAATTGCTGAAGTTCAATTTAGAGAAGCAATGATTGCATCAGGAGATACTGAAGCGATGCAAGCTTTAATTCCAAAAAATAATGAAAGTGTAGAAATAAAAGAGGTCGAAGAAGTTGAAAAGGACGTTATAAATCATAATGACCAAGATTTCAAAAAACTTTTTAGAAAAATAGTTGTCAAATGTCATCCCGATAAAATAGATAATGCTTCAACCGAGCAAGAAGCATTAATGTTAAAAGAATCATACAATACTGCAGTTGAAGCTAATGATAAGTATGATTGGGGTTTATTATTAAGAGTAGCTAGTTCTTTATCGATTGACTGCGATTTTATATCATCAGAACAAATTGAAGCCATTAAAAAAAGAAACCAAGAACTTAAAGATGAAATCGAAAGGTATGAAGGTTCGATGGCTTATAGATGGTACTCTCAAACAGAAGAAGAGGCTAGAAATAATTTCCTAGCCTTCTGTCTTGGTGTTTTTAGAGATAGTGTTAAAAATCAATTATAATTTTAATCTAATAACTGAGGTATAATTACCCCAAGTATTAATTGTAAATTGAGCATTATTTTTTGTCGGTAATCTAACAGTATGCGTTTCTTTTGTATAACCGATGTTAAATCCAGAATGAATTAATAATAAAGCTTCTGTTCCATCTGTAGATAATTTATATCTAGCAATGGGTTTTGATTGATTGTATAACATTACTGGATAATTAGCAGTACCAGTTGTCCAAGAACCATTTCCTAATGATAAATCAGGAACTAACCAAGCTGTATTAGCTTCTATTATATCTTTATTTTGTGATAATAAAAAATTAGCTATATACGGATAATCTAAAGTAGATTTAGCATTTGTTATAGCATCTCCCCAAAGTGCATATGTGTTATTTATTGCTACTTGCTTTTGATCTTCCCATGGATTATTAAATGCACCTTCAAGATAATCTAAAAATGAATTCGTATCTTCTCCAACGTATGAATCATCCCAGAAAAAACAGCCATCTGCGTATGCCATTCCCCATAATGTTATATTAAACATCAATGATGGGCAAACTTCTAATTTATCAGCATTTGAATCAGAATATAGAGAACCATTTGGTCTTATCGCTCTTCTAACAGTTGAGCTATCAGCTGATGCTGGTAAAGGTTCTTGGTTTCTCCAAAAATAAGTACAAATTCTAACGTCATTTCCAACTCCTAATAATTCATCGTATATTTTTCTACTTATATCATAATTATGAACTATGGCATACACATAATAATTAGATACCATATCATTTTGATAGTTTGTAATATATGAATATTTAAATTCATTTATTGTAGCTAAGTACCATGGTTTTACACCTGAAACTTGATTATATGATTTTGTTCCATTTATATAATAATCATGATAACTGGAGTATAATGAAGCAAAAGTTGAAACTGAATTGCCGGGTTTTGCATAAGCCCATCCATCTCCTGCATTGCCATACACTCCAGTGTTATATAAACCTAGACCATATAATGAAAACTTTGGTATTAAAGCTCCTTTAGGTTGTTCTATTGGAAAGGCATAATTTTTAGCAGCAGTAAAACATTGAGACCATGCTAATCCCGCGTTATATGATTCAGCTCCAACTATTCCAACAAATTCGAAATCATATTCAATTCTTTTTCCATTAGCGCTGCCATCGGCAAAAGTAAAATAATTTAACATCTGATTGGCTGGACAATCTCCTTGATTAGAGATTCCAGAATTTAATGCCGTAGTCCATTTATATGGATTTACTTGAGCATATGTATATGAATAACCATTTATATTCCATACTTTATTTGTTCTTTCTCCTTCATCTGTAATTAATAATGATTCAAATAAAGCAACTATTCTAGCATGCCACATATCGTCTCCCATTGGAAGTTGATTTTGGTCAAACGGATTTGATAATCCCCATACTTTACCTAGTAAAATTCTAAATATAGAATCTCCGTCAAAATGAAGTTTTTTAGGATGAACATTAAACCAGCTTTCTTTACGGTCATAATCGTATGTGTTTTGAATAGACCTCCAACTAAACACTTGAGAATCAGTTACACCTTTATTAAACCTACTGCTTGGTCTATCTAATCTAGTCGTACGATATTGTAAATCAGCCAATGCAGTAAAAGCATCATAAAAACTTTTTTCTATTCCATACCTATCTTTAAGAGGAATAATATTTGGCATTCTTCTAAAATAACTAGGTCCATCATGATATTGCTGAGAAACCCAATAATCGGGTTTAAAAAAGTATTTTATATTACCTATAACATCTTGTCTATTTGGGTCTGGGGCTATATGAATTATTGCTGAGGTAGCACCCCCATTGCCATGAAATCCTGGTATACCTGCACCGCTAGTTGTCCATTCTCCTGTCACTAATCTTAAATCATATCCTTTCATATCGGATAAATCGATATTAGTTATTGGAGTAGTTTGTATAGTTGTGTTTTCTATAATCCATCTTTTAGGATTATTATAAGTTCTAGTATACCACGCATTATCGGTTAGCTTTAAATCATTACTTAAAACTAATTCTGTTCCTCCACCATCACCAATCCAATTGTTAACTCTTCCATTTCTACTATGCAATTTATCATCAACCCAACTGGTATCTGAATCTGTATTCATTATTGGCGTAGGTAATTCTGTCATTTTACCATTCGAACCTATATTAATCCAATAAGACTTGTAATTAGTTACAATTACGTATTTTCCAGTAGGAGCTATTTGCGTTTTTGCAACATCTGTATAGAATGTTGTATCTAAATTAAAATTACTATCACTACCAACTAAAATTATAGAAGTGTGTTCATTCCTTGGGTCTATGAGCTTTGCTCTAGCATCTTCGATTGATGAATATGGCATATTATTAATTTTAATTTTTTTATCCTACGAATGCATAATATAATGTTCCAGAAATTCCAGAAGTTCCAAATGTTCCTGAAGTTCCAGTTGTTCCAGATGTACCCGAAGTTCCACTGGTTCCAGTTGTTTCTGAAGTTCCACTGGTTCCAGATGTACCCGAAGTTCCACTGGTTCCAGTTGTTCCTGAAGTTCCACTGGTTCCAGATGTACCCGAAGTTCCAGTTGTTTCGCTGGTTCCTGAAGTTCCAATTGTTCCGCTGGTTCCTGAAGTTCCAGTTGTTCCGCTGGTTCCTGAAGTTCCACTGGTTCCAGATGTACCCGAAGTTCCACTGGTTCCAGATGTACCCGAAGTTCCAGTTGTTTCGCTGGTTCCTGAAGTTCCAATTGTTCCGCTGGTTCCTGAAGTTCCAGTTGTTCCGCTGGTTCCTGAAGTCCCTATATTTTGTATAGTTTGATTAGCTGTTTCTATTTTAGTACAAGTCCAATCTATTCTTAGATTATATCCTAAAATATTTACATCTACATAAACTCTAAATCCATTTTTCGTTTTATTACTAGTTATCATATTAAAAGAATATAATTGAGTTATTGATGACCTAAGGTCTACTATTGTAGTATTAACCGCGTAATTCGTATCGGAAAATGGACTAAAAAATATGACGTCATAATAATAAAGAGACCCTTCTATTTTAAAATCTATAGTCGAAATTGAACCAGACCTAATAGTCCCAGGAATAGAAGATTTAATCTGAGCATTCAGACTTATTATCCTCTTTTGCGCTAGTTCAATTTGCGCTTTTAATAGTTTAGTCTCTTTATCTAAAGCCACTTTATATAAATGAGTTTGTTTTCCAATCGTAATTAAATTCAGAAACTTTATTTTCAGCCCATAAATTATCAATTAATTTATCATAAGCTTCAATCATAGGTTTCCATTCAGGTCTATATCTTTCTAATGCAGATTTATTTTTTGCTTTCTCTGCTTCAAGCGTCATATCGTATTCTGTTAAAGCTCTTTTAAGTTGTTGCGCACCTTGCTCATAATCAAAATATTCATAGTGATAACCAGCGTCTTGAATGTAATATGCGTTATGTACTAATGGATAACCGTAGTGCATTGCATCTAAATAAAGGTAATTAAGGTCATTGCCCCATTGGTGACAAAGTACTACATCGGTAAAACTTGAAAGATAATGAACAATTGGGTATCTAGAATCAAAGAAGATTTTTCTATCTCGCTTAAGGTCAAAGCCAGAATTAACGAATTTAACAAATTCTTTATTTTCTCTTAGTTTATTTGAGTTAGTTACTAGAACTTTATCAATAAGTTCTGGGTTAGTATGATATAATCGCTCTGCTAAAATCATAGGAGCGATAGCATTTTTATTAATACCTAAATTAGGTTCGAAAATACCAATATTTTTAGGGCCTTGCTTTGGTTGATAATTAATAGTCTTACCTTTTTCAGAAAGCATTTGAGCGTGTCTATCTACAAACATTGGATCCCATACAAATGGAACAATTCTTGCAACCGTTCTATATAAAGTTGAATAAAAATATTTATTATTAAAATCTTGCTGCGGAATATGCCATACTTCATCATATAATCCAGCACCGAATTCTTTTGAAGTCGGTTGGTCTAGACCATATACAATTTCTTCTATAAAGTTTACATAATTATTACCACATTTATATGAAATTATTTTACAATTAGGATTTAATTCTCTAAATAATTGTAAATCTTTTAATGGTGGTACAACAGCTAAAATAATCCATAAGTCATAAGATTTAATATCTTCATTAGTTAATTTGATGTACTCATCTGTTTTAATTCCATTAACTTCCCATTCATAGTGGTCTGGTTTATCCTTTTCGCTAACAATATTAATAACTCTAACGTCGTGCTTTTTAGAACTATAGCTTAAAATTTTTGCTAAATTCATTACGTTTTGTCTAATACCATTTGTGAATAGAGAATCTCCTTTTTTGAAGCTTATAGTAATACCTATTTTCATTTTTTTGTATATTTTGTTTATTTACTATATTTATCCTCTTAAAAAAAGAATGGGAACCCAAGGGGCTCCCATTCTAAGAAATATTAAATTATTAAATTAATTAATAACTAATTATTTGTTTGACTCGTATTGGAATACAACTGAATCAGACTCATCTATAGTGTAACCAGGATTAACTAAAGTTACAACTGTACCAGATATAGTAGCGATTTCAACTCTTACACCGTTAACTGACGCGAAGATTAAACCTTTGTTGTTATCTTCAACTGCGCTAGTTAATGTGTATGATAAACCGTTACCTGCGATAGATTCAACAACAGTTAAGTTTTCAGTAACGAAAGCTTCTTCCATTGATGCAACAGCGTTAGATAACGATGTAGCTAATGAACCTTCAGCTGAGATAGCTCTTGTTTCTTCAGCGTTAACGTCTGCGATTCTGTTAGAAATTTCTAAAGATAATGCTGAATCGATAGATGCGTTAGCAGAAGCTAAATCTGTAGAGATTTTAGTAGCTAAAGATGCATCAGCAGAAGTTCTTGAAGAAATTTCAGATGAAATTGCAGAATTTCTGTTAACGATTTCAGAAGATAAATCTGAAGAAATTGAATCAGCGTAAGAATCTAATGAAGAATCAGCAGCAAATCTTGAAGAAGCTTCAGATGAGATTGCAAATGCTCTTATAGAAGCTTCTGTTGAAACGATTGAATCAGCGTAAGATGCTAAAGATAAATCAGAAGAAACTCTTGAAGAAGCTTCAGTTGAGATTGCAGTAGAGAATTTAGAATCTAATGAACCTTCAGCTGAGTTAGCTCTTGAAACTTCAGATGATAAGTTAGTAGATAATAAAGCATCACCAGCAGTTCTAGCAGAAATCTCAGTTGAGATAGCTAATGAATAGAATAAATCTAAAGAAGCATCTGCAGAAGTTCTAGCAGCAGTTTCAGTTGATAAACCGTTACCAGCAACAGTAGCTAATGAAGAGATAGCACCGTTGATTGTACCGTCAGCTGAATTAAATGCAGCAACGATTTCAGTTAATGAATCGATAGCAGCAGGGTCTACGTTAGAAATAACGAAGTTTATCTTAGTATCTAAAGATGAATCTGCAGCAGCTCTAACTGATGCTTCAGTAGCCATAGCTGAAGAAGAAGCAGTTGATAATGAAGAAACAGCAGTACCTCTTGCAACGATTTCAGAAGATAAATCTGAAGAGATTGAATCAGCATATGAATCTAAAGATGCTTCAGCTGATTCAGCTCTTGCGATTTCAGTTGAAACAACTGTATCTACTGAAGATTTAGCGTTAGATAAAGCCGTAGCTAAAGAAGAATCACCTGCAACTCTTGAAGAAGCTTCAGAAGAGATAGATGAATCGATAGATGTTTTAGCAGAATTTAAAGAAGATTCTAATGAAGAATCACCTGCAACTCTTGCAACAACTTCACCTGACATTGCAGTTGAGAATGAAGAAGCTAAAGAAGAATCAGCAGAAGTTCTTGAAGAAACTTCAGAAGAAATTGATGAATCAATAGATGACTTAGCAGAAGCTAAAGCTGAATCTAAAGAAACCTCAGCAGATAAATGCTCTGAATGCTCAGCTGCAAATTTAGTATCGATAGATGACTTAGCAGAAGCTAAAGCAGCATCTAAAGAAACCTCAGCAGATAAGTGGTGAGAGTGCTCTCCTTCGAATTTAGTGTCGATTGACGCTAAATCGCTAGAAATTTGATTCATTACTTCTGTATCAAATGCAGCAATTGCATCAGCTAAAGAACCTTCAGCAGAGATAGCTCTTGAAGTTTCAGTTGAAACAGCAGTAGAGAATTTAGAATCTAAAGAAGAATCAGCAGAAACTCTTGAAGAAGCTTCAGTTGAAACTGCATTACCTCTTGCAACGATTTCAGAAGATAAATCAGAAGAAATACCATCAGCATAAGAATCTAAAGATGTTTCAGCAGCTAAATGCTCTGAGTGCTCAGCAGAAATCTTAGAATCAATAGATGACTTAGCAGAATCTAAAGCTGTTGCTAAAGAAGAATCACCTGCAACTCTTGAAGAAGCTTCAGAAGAGATAGCAGTAGAAGTTTTACCATCTAAAGATACGATAGCAGCAGCTCTATCAGAAACTTCAGTTGAAATTGCAGTAGAGAATTTACCGTCTAAAGAAGCTTCAGCAGAACGTGCAGTAGAATAATCATTAGAAAGCGCAGCATAAGTTGTGTTTGATAAAGATAATTCAGCAGATTGAGCTCTTGAAACCTCAGATGCTAAATCAGAAGAAATACCATCAGCATACGTATCTAATGAAGCGTCAGCTGCAATTCTTGAAGATGTTTCAGCAGATAAATTAGCAGTAGCTGAGTTAGCTAATGAAGTAATTGCACCGTTGATTGTACCATCAGCAGATTGGAATGCACCTACGATTTCAGTTAATGAATCGATAGCAGCTGGGTCTACGTTAGAAATAACGAAAGATACCTTTGAGTTTAATGAATTCTCAACAGAAGTAGCTCTGTTAATTTCAGAAGTTAAAGCAGAATCTAAAGAAGAATCAGCAGCAACTCTTGAAGAAGTTTCAGTTGAAACCGCAGAAGAGAATTTAGAATCTAAAGAACCTTCAGCAGAAGTAGCTCTTGAAGCTTCAGTTGAAACTGCAGAAGAGAACTTAGAATCTAATGAAGAATCACCAGCAATTCTGTTAGAAACTTCAGTTGAAACTGCAGCGCTTCTATCAGCGATTTCTTGTGAAACTGCTGTAGAGAACTTAGAATCTAAAGAACCTTCAGCTGAACCAGCTCTTGCGATTTCAGTTGATAAACCCGAAGAGATTGAATCAGCGTAAGTATCTAATGATAATTCAGCAGATTGAGCTCTTGCGATTTCAGTTGAAACTGCAGAAGAGAATTTAGAATCTAATGAAGAATCACCAGCAACTCTAGCAACAACCTCACCTGAAACTGCAGTTGAGAATTTGTTATCTAAAGAACCTTCAGCAATACCTCTATCTACGATTTCTTGCGATAAAGCAGAATCAATAGAAGCATTAGCAGCAGATAAATCAGCAGATACTTTAGCGTCACCTGAAATTCTTGAAGAAATTTCAGAAGATAACGCTGTAGATGCTACTAACGCATCAGATGCTAAAGCGTCAGCAATAGCTTTACCCGATACGATATCAGTTGTTTTTGCGTTTGCCCAATTTACCGTTGAGATAAAATCAGCAATTTGTTTTGATCTAATTTGTGCCATTAATTTTTTATATTGTTTTTTTTATGGCAGATGAACGTTGGTGCCCATCAGTATTGTATATATTACAAAAAAATATCGCAACGTTTGTTTTTTTAACAAATGTTACGATATTATATTAATAATCTATTAAGCTATATATATGATTAAAATTAACGTATTAAATGGTTTTTTATATGTCTAAATTTGAGGCTTCATAATCAAAATCAATGTCATCTGAAGAATCTAATTCAAAGCCCGCAATATCGTTATTCCAAAATAATTCATCGCCTGCGGTTATGTCTTTAATTAATCTAGCAGTTAGACCGCCATCTCCTGAAAAATAGCAATCCTTTGTCATCGTCCCGTTACCAACATTTACCTGTACTCCATTAATTTTTACATCAACTTTAGAATCTTTGAATGGCGTATATTCTATAGTAACACCAGTTGCGTATCCATTACCAACTGTTGGTGATACAGTAGTTTCAATAGTTTGGTCTTGGTCTACATATACTTCTATGCCTTCTTCATCTACTGAATAATATTCAAATCTAGCTTTAATATCTTCAATCCAATATACTAAACCTGGGAATTGTGCAGATTGACTTGTAATACCTGCTAAAATAGGATTTCCATCTTCATCTAAGCCGAATATAGCTCCAGGTTGTTCTTCATCTGGGTAGTTATTACCAGCTTGAGAAACATCTGATTCTAAAACATATAAGTTTTCATCTTTAATTTTTAATATTATATTATTATTATCTAATACCTCTATAATATCTTCAATTAAATATGTTTTACCAGAAGGTTGAGCTAACCAATCTCCAATTATAATATCATATGCGTTATACGCAAATGGTTCTCTAGTAGATTGACCAGAATGTGTTTGCGTATCGATTGTTAACTGTACTTGAAATGAAATAGGATAATTAAAAAATATGCTAGTTTCATCCGGATTTACATCCATCGGTACAGTAGAACCGCCAATAACTTTAGCAACTAAAAATTTTGTTGGTACTCTTTGTAATTTTTGCATTTTTTAATTATTTTTTTATGCTTCAACTTGAAACGTAAGTACGATTGAACTTGCACCGGATGAAGCAACACCAGTATTAGTACTCGTAATAGCATTAAACGTTACTTGTGTAAGAGATGCTGGCTGCACACAAGAAAAAGTAGATGTTGTAGTTCCAACAAATGGTTTAGAGAATATATTACCTGCGTTTAATGCATGAGTTTGAGGATTTAATATTCTTTTTCCAAGTGGATGAACTATTGTAATATTATTACCAGTTATGCTTGAACTCCAACCTGATACCCAAGTTGAACCGTCATAAATATTTCCATTTGGTCCAATTAGACTTGAAATACCTGAAACGTTACCTGCATTTGTATTAATATTTATTTTATAACTTACAATTGTTCCAGTCGGTGCAGCCCCAGAAACGCCTGAACTACCAGATGTACCATCAACACCAGATGTACCATCGACACCTGAAGTTCCACTTACACCTGCAGCGCCTTGAGCTCCGTTAATACCTGAAGTTCCATTTTGACCATTTATACCTGAAGTTCCATTTGCGCCTGTAGCACCTTGAGCTCCGTTTATACCAGAAGTACCAGATGTACCCGAAATACCTGAAGTTCCGTTTATACCTGCAGCACCTTGAGCTCCATTTATACCTGAAGTACCATTTTGACCTGCAGCACCTTGAGCTCCATTTATACCTGAAGTTCCGTTTATACCTGCAGCACCTTGAGCTCCATTAATACCAGAAGTACCATTTTGACCATTTATACCCGATGAACCTGAAGTTCCAGATGTACCATTAATACCAGATGTTCCATTTACACCTGCAGCACCTTGAGCTCCGTTAATACCTGCTGCGCCTTGAGCACCGTTGATACCAGAAGTACCATTTTGACCATTTATACCTGACGTTCCAGATGTACCATTAATTCCTGAAGTTCCATTTATACCTGCCGCACCTTGAGCTCCCTGTAATCCATCAACTCCAGAAGTACCATTTTGACCATTTATTCCAGATGAACCAGATGTCCCTGATTGACCATCGATACCTGATGTACCAGATGTTCCATTTTGACCCGCAGCGCCTTGAGCTCCTTGTAATCCATCAATACCAGAAGAACCAGAAGTTCCATTTACACCTGCAGCACCTTGAGCGCCTTGAGCTCCATCAATACCTGAAGTACCATCTAATCCATTTATACCAGATGTTCCATTTTGACCGTCAACACCTGCGGCGCCCTGAGCTCCTTGTAATCCATTTTGACCATTAATACCTGAAGAACCAGATGTTCCGTCTTGACCTGCAGCACCTTGAGCTCCTTGTAATCCATCAATACCTGAAGTTCCATCTTGACCATTTACTCCTGATGAACCAGACGTACCATTTTGACCATCAATACCAGAAGTACCGTTTTGTCCAGCGGCACCTTGAGCTCCATCTATACCTGAAATTCCATTAGCACCTGCAGCGCCTTGAGCTCCATTTATACCAGAAGAACCAGAAGTTCCGTCTTGACCTGCAGCGCCTTGAGCTCCTTGTAATCCATCGATACCTGAAGTTCCATCTTGACCATTTATTCCATTAATACCAGAAGTTCCGTCTTGACCTGCAGCACCTTGAGCTCCTTGTAATCCATCGACACCTGAAGTTCCATCTTGACCATTTATTCCCGATGTACCATCTAATCCATTTATACCAGATGTTCCATTTTGACCATCAGCACCCGCAGCACCCTGAGCTCCTTGTAATCCATCAATACCTGAAGTTCCATTTAATCCATCTAGACCATTAGCTCCTTGTGCACCATCAACGCCTGAAGTTCCATTTTGTCCGTCGACACCTGAGGTACCAGACTGTCCATCAATACCTGAAGAACCAGATGTTCCATCTAAGCCATTTATACCTGAAGAACCAGATGTTCCGTTTAAGCCATTGATACCAGAAGTTCCATTTTGACCATCAATACCAGATGTTCCATTAATACCGGAAGTTCCACTTTGACCATCAACACCAGAAGTTCCTGAAGTTCCGCTTAAACCAGATGTTCCATTTCCAGTACCTGCTCCATAAGCATCTAAATTATATGCAATAACTTGTCCTACTTTCCAATTAGGGAATGTAATTACAGGAGATTCAGAATGGTCTTCATGCGCAACATTTACGATTAAACCATCGGTATCATTATCATTTCCATTACCAGAAGTAATATCTTGTCTTGACCAACCCGTTATTTTGTATATTGCATAATGATTGGGTTGATTAACATTGACAATAGTAATAATACCATTAGCTCCTTCAGCGCTAATTCTATTAATTAAGAAATTTTCTAATTGAGTATTTCTACCATTATTAACGTCTATATTTCTAAATTTAATTTGCGTAACATCAGTTGGTATTTCTGTATTGAAAGTTACTGCGCCTGATTTTGAAGGTGTAGAACCTGTAATGCTTTCAACTTGAAATCTATTAATTGGTATAGAACCTGTGCCAATAGGAAATGTTGAAGTTGAACCAGTATCACCACCATTTCCGCCTCCGTTTCCAGAAGTACCACCAGATGCAGCTAAAATATTACCTATTTTTAATTTGGGTAAAATATATGTTTTAGGCTGTGGATAATAATTATTAAAAGTTAAAGTTACTTCAACAAAAATATCACCCGTAAATAAATTTGAACTTTGCTCGGAAGATATTCTAAAGAAGATATAGCCTGATGTATCAGATGCTTGGTCACCTAAAGTAATTGGCGAAGTTGAACCAAATATTTGAGGGTATGCATATTGATATATTTTTCTACCAAGAGAATCATATAATGCAACAGTAACTGAATCTGCAGTTGTTAAATCCCATTGATTATTAAGAAAATCTTTGAATATTGTTAGTGTAATATCTTGAGTCGTGCCCTGTGTTATAGTGCTAAGTGAATCAATATAAGCTATTACGTTGTCCTGTGATACGTATGGCATTTTTTAAGTCTTGATTTTTTTGTTTATGTATATATCATTATAAATTATGCTTTAGGGTATGGAACAATACAAACTTAGATAGAGGAAATGCGCAATCTTCAAATGGCATTTGTTTAGCAAAGTCGCATCTAATAAAAACTCGGTCTGATTCTTCAAGAGATTTATTAATTACAAAGTTACTCAGAGCTGTCATATCATAAACCATTGATTCAATTAATTCTAATTTGAATTTCTTCCAATTATCATTCATTTTATCCGGCTTATCAAAGCTATAAATTAATAAGTTGTTATTATAATCTGTTATTAAGAAATAGCCAGATTTAAATCCTATTTTTTTATCAGGTATAAAACTTAGCTTAACGCTTTTTTCATTTTCTCTCCAACGTTCTCTTAGATTTTTATATAATCTTTCAAAAAGAAAAACTGCATCGTTAGCAACTCTAACAATGTCTTCCATTTCTCTTGAATTTTCTGGATATTCGTATTCTAATTCCATATTATCTAAATCAATACCCTTGATAGTTTTCATTCTATCATCCAGTATGTCTTTTTGATGTTGGAATTTATAAAGATTTTCTAGATGAAGTTCTATTTCATCTAGAACGGGCGCAAGTATATCACCCTTTATTAGGTTACCATATTCGGTTATGGCTGCTAATAATTTATATTTTTTAAGCTCGTAGTCATTAGGCCCGGATTCTAACCAATCCGCTGATAATTTAAACATAGAGTATTTATCTATGTTTAAATAAAAAAATGATTTAATAGACGCTCTTAATAAATCCCCCGTGAATCTCTACGTAATTATGTAATAACATAATATCTTTCCATTCTTGTTCATATTTTAAATATTCATTCTTAAGATAGTGTCTTGGAATTTCTCTAAAATATCTAGGAATAAGACTTATTTCCTCTTTTGTAATTTCTTGACCTCTTGATTTTGCTTTTAGTGTATAATATAATTCTCTAAGCGTTCCATCAAAATTATCTATAAATGTAATAACATAATCTCTTTCTAAATCGAATTCTTTACACAATTCAGAATATAATGATTCAATAATATTATACTCTGATGATACGTGTTTATTTAAGATAATTTCTTTGCGCTTAAATAATTTTTTACGCATATTATTAATTACATCATCTCGTGTATCTTTAGAATATCTTTTAAATAGAGGTTGCGCTTTAATATTTTCTACTTCTTTTTCAAATATTTTATCTTCTAATTTTGCTTCTAAAAATAAATGGTCTATATCATATTCGCCAGCTTCTATTTTTTGAATTAGTTGACTAGCGCCATGCATCATTAATTTTTTTGGAATTGAAATAGGAGTATGAAATCTTCTCCACCATGTAAATTGTCTATTGCTCATATTATATTAATATTTTAATATGCTAATATAAATAAAAAAGCTCAAATAAAAAAATATTTGAGCTTTTATTTTTACTTTGTAGTTTTAACTTTTTCTTTTTGCTTAAAGAGATTTAAATCTTTTCCCCTATATTCTGTTTCATCACATGATAAACCCCATTGTAAAATAAACCAACTTACTTCATTTTCTGCCATTTTTGCATCTAAGCCTAAAACCTTCATGATTCTTTGTTTTGCATATATTGCAAAATCTTTTTCTTTTTCATAAGTTGTCTTATATTGCATATACCAATTAGGTACATTAATTACATCTTCGTATTTTTTACCAAAAGGTTCTAATTGCTTATTAATCAGTTCAACAAACAATTCTTTCTGCTTTTCTCTTCTCATTTTAATTCTGAATTAATTGAATTTTCTTAAGTACATCTCTATCAGTAAGATTTATAAAATCTTCAGACGATAAACTAACTTCGATTATATTATCTTGTAATTTATATGCTTTTGGTGATGTGTAATATTGAACTGTAGTATCTTCACCCGGGTAAAAATTTGCATGCAATAAGTTTACTAAATAATCTAACCGTATTAAATCTTCAGCATCAATATAGATATGAACTTTCATTATTTTTTAATTTTACCAGGTTTAGCACCTACGATGAAATCAATAATACCATATTTTTTTGCATCTTCAGCAGATAACCAAAAATCTCGAGTAGCATCTTGTTTTACAGTTTCGGCCGTTTTACCACAATAAGAACCTAAAAGCTCAAATAATATGTTATTAACTTTTTGCCATTCTCTCCAATCAATTTCAGCGTCTTGGATATTTCCACTAAAACCACCAGAAGATTGGTGAAGCATTGTTGTTGAAAATCTTAATGAACTTCTTTTACCTTTAGTTCCAGCACCTAATAATACTGAACCCATCGAAGCAGCCATACCAGTATTCACTGTTGCAATATCTGATTTAATATAGTCCATAATATCAACCATTGATAAACCTGATTTAACACTTCCACCTGGAGAATCAATATGCATTTTAATATCATCATTGCTAATAGAATCAAGATACATTAATTGCGCTTGAACAACAGTAGACATATTATCATTTACAGGACCTGCAACCCATAATAATCGCTCAGCCATTAATCTCGAAAAAATATCCATTTGTATGGCTCGCATTTCTCTTTCTTCAAGAATATATGGTGTCATCGAAGATTGAACCTGCTTATTATAGTAATCTAATCCAGTGGAAGGAACTCCAAATTCTGATTGTGCAAATCGTTGAAATTCCTGTTCTTTTGGGAAATAATTCATATTGTTTCTTTTATTTGTTTAATTAATTCGCATGTTTCGTATTCTTCTATATTTGCAAAATACTCTAATGCTTTATTTAAAGATTTGTGCCATCCTTCTTTTTCAAGAAGAAATGTACTTCTGTGAATTTTGTTTTTTTCTTCTATAATAATATAGCAAAGTATCGAATTTGTTTCAGTACCATCCATTTTATTCATAATATACTGTACAATTCTTCTATAAAAAAGGTCAGCATCATTAATATAATCTGTAATGTCTATACTTTCGCTTATTCGCTCAACTTTGAATGTTGGTATTTTCATATTCTTATATTACTATACTAATATATTACATTCGATATTAAGATATTCTGATAATAACTTTTCATAATCAGATTGCTTTGCATCATTAGATACTAAAGTATTTACATTATAAAGAAATTCTAGACCATGGCTAGTAATTACCGCTGTATTTTCAGAATCTTCATATTGTAAAAATGATTTAGTAATATTCATTTCATATTGAGGAACTGATTCATTGCTATTTTTTATTTTATCAGCTAATTCAAAGTGTTGCTCGTAAAAGTGAATATTATCTGCGAAGTGAGTATATACGCCTAATTCTAAATTAGGATAAGTGTCGTTTAACCATAATAACATATGTTGGTGAACGAATGCAAAGAAAGGAGCGTCAAACGTTAAACCATAGAAAATATCATTAGAACGCATTTGTACTTTCATATTTAATTTGTTATTTCTAACAAAGAAATTTAGATACATTGTACAAACAAAATCTTTATTGCCTTCAAATTGATATTTAGGTTGATTTAAGAATGCAATAGCTTGACGAGTATTAATATCTTTTTTCAAAGAATCTAGACACCATTTTAATTGATTTCCAAATAAAATATGTCCGTAATTAGAATTGATTTGATTTGTACCTGGATTGGTAATCATTTTCCAAAAACTAGAAAATTGATTAATGTAATCAATGTCAGTATCACCGTTTAGATACCAAGCTAATTCACCTGCAAAATATTTATGATTGAATTTTCGTGCAGCAAAATTTGCGAATGGTTTAGTTGAATCAATGTCGATTTGGCCGTAAATAAGCTCTTTAACTTTAAGGTCTCTAGGTTGAGAGATAGAACCATTTGATTCTATCTCTTTAATTGTATTTATGAACGATTCAGAAAAGTTATTCATATATTATGTTAATAAGTTGATATAAGATTAATGTATTAATATAATCTTATACTCCTATTTTAAAGAAAGTTTATCTTCGTTCTTATTATGATTAATAGTGTAAACTTCTTTTCCTTGAGAAATTTTGCCATCAATAATTGCATCAGCTAATAAATCTTCAACAAAATTTTGAACTGCTCTTTTAAGAGGTCTTGCACCATATGCCGGGTCATAACCTTCTTTTACTAAGAATAATTTAGCTTGTTTTGTGAATTTGATATTATAACCTTGGTCAAACATTCTTTCTAAAACATCTGATAATTCAATGTCTACAATTTTAAGTATATCTTCTTCGTTTAATTGGTCGAAGATAATAATATCATCTAAACGATTTAAAAATTCTGGTGCAAATTTATTCTTTAGTTCCTTTCTAACAATAGTTTCTACTTTAGCCTTTTGAGTAGCAATACCTGTTTCACCTGATTCAAATCCAATTCCTGTTCCAAAATCTGCCACTTTACGAGCTCCAATATTAGATGTCATAATGATGATAGTATTAGTAAAATCAACAGTACGTCCTAATGAATCTGTTAATCGACCATCATCTAAAACTTGTAGCATTGTATTGAAAATATCTGGGTGTGCTTTTTCAATCTCGTCAAATAAAACAATTGAATATGGTTTTCTACGAACAGCTTCTGTTAATTGACCACCACCTTCATATCCAACGTAACCTGGAGGTGGACCAATTAAACGAGATACATTAAATTTCTCTTGATACTCAGACATATCAATTCTAATCATAGCTTCTTCAGAACCAAAATAATGATTAGCAAGAGCTTTAACTGTTTCAGTTTTACCAACTCCGGTTGGACCTAAGAAAATAAATGAACCAATTGGTTTGTTTGCAGACGAAACACCTGCGCGAGAACGTCTAATTACTTTACAAAGAGCATCAACTGCGGCATCTTGTCCAATAATCATTTTCTTTAATTCTCCGGCCATTCCAGCAATCATTTTATTTTCATCGCCAGATAATCTTGAAACTGGAATTCCTGTAATTTCTGCAATCGTAGTTGCTACATCATCCTCGGTTACCTTTGTTTTATTTTCATTAATAGACTTTTCCCATTCAGCTAACTTTGTTTCGATTTGTTCTTTCTTTTTCATTTCCAAATCTCTAAAATTAGCAGCTTGTTCATAATCTTGTTTAGCAACAGCATCTAATTTTTGTTTCTTCAATTCTTCTGCTTCTAATTCCATCTTTTTCATAAAAGCCGGAACTTTAACTTCTTGCATGTGAATTTTAGAACCAGCTTCATCCATAACATCAATTGCTTTATCTGGTAATTCTCTTTGTGTAATATATCTATCGCTTAATTTAGCACAGGCTTCTAAAGCTTCATCAGTATATTGTACTGAATGATGTGATTCATATTGACCTTTAATTCTTTTTAGAATTTCAATTGTATCTTCAACGCTTGGCGCATCAATAAAAACTTCTTGAAAGCGACGAGTTAAAGCTCCATCTTTTTCAATATGTTCTCTATATTCATCTAAGGTAGTAGCACCTATACACTGTACTTGACCTCTTGCTAATGCAGGTTTTAAAATATTAGAAGCATCTAAAGAACCACTAACACCACCAGCACCGACTAAAGTATGAATCTCATCAATGAAAATAATGATTTGCTTGTTCTCTTTAAGCTCTTCAACAATATTTTTCATTCTCTCTTCAAACTCACCGCGATATTTGGTACCTGCAACAATATTATTGATATTTAAAGAAATAACTCTTTTATTGAAAAGCGTTTTAGCAACCTTCTTATCTACAATGCGTTGAGCGATAGCTTCAATAATTGCTGTTTTACCAACGCCTGGGTCTCCAAGAATAATTGGATTATTCTTTTTTCTACGAGAAAGAACTTGACATATTCTTTGTACCTCTTTTTCACGACCGATAATTGGGTCTAATTTACCTTCAGCTGCCATAGCAGTTAAATCTTCTCCAAATTGGTCAATATTGGGTGTAGATTTACCCTTTTTATTTCCCTTTCCGCTACTCGAATATTTTTCTTCGTTATCTGAATATGTAGACATTCTTTTATTATTTAATTTTAAAATTTAAATTGATTTTGATAAATTATCTGCTGCGCTAACTGCGGGTAATAAATCTGGTTTAATTCTTGGTTTAATTCCTAATGAGTGCACATAACCTGTTGCAGCGCTCACTAATTTATTTGATGCGTATTGTTCGTCATCATTTAAATCTAGGTCTATATTATGTATATTTATTCCATTTTCTCTGAGATACAATGCAAGTTGAACTGATTTTTCAACTTCATTCCATAATCTAGACCATAAGTCATTGATTCTTTTAACCTTTTCTTTTTGAAAAAGAACATGACAACCTGTATCACCAACATGGATAACTACTGTCGTTACATACGTTGTAAATTCTCCTTTATTATGCGAATCACAGCCAACATAAATTCTTAAATTACTAAATTTATGGTCAATAATGTAATCTTTCAAATAAGATGAAATTTCTACTTTTCCGCTATCTGATAATTTTTGAAATTTCATATTTAAAAGTTTGTTGGTTTATTTTGTCTATATTTTTCATTAAATTCACACATTTTGCTTACAGCTTCTTCAGCTGAATCTACGATTCTAAATAAATCAAAATCGCTTTTACTCATTTTACCCCTTTCACATACCGTTTGTTTTAACCATTCAATTAATCCAGACCAATATTCAACTCCAACTAAAATGATTGGAAATTTAGGAGCATGTCCAGTTTGTGATAAAGTCAATGCTTCAAATAATTCATCTAATGTACCTAATCCGCCGGGAAAAACAATAAATCCCTGTGAGTATTTTAAAAAAGCTACCTTTCTAGTAAAGAAGTATCTACATGTAATTCCAAGTTGAACTCCATTATTCATACCAGCTTCAAACGGTAATTCAATACCAACTCCAATTGATGCTTTAGTCACTCCACTATCATTAGCTCCTTCATTTGCAGCTTCCATAATACCAGGACCTCCACCGGTTATAACACCAAATCCACTTTGTGCTAATATCTTTCCTGTTTTATAAGCTTCTCGATACCATATGTCATCTTTAGGCGTACGTGCTGAACCAAAAATACTTACACACGCAGGTAAATCTGATAATTCATCAAACGCTCTTGTGAATTCGCTTTGGATTCTTAAAATTTGCCAAGCATCTGTTGCTTTTTGTACTAATTTTTCCATTTGTTTATTTAAAGGTATATCTTTTACCATAAAAAGTGAACTTGTTTCACATAAAAAATGGGACTATTAATCCCATCAATTATTATAATATTCTTATATTATGTTATTCTTGTTCGTCTTCTATTTTGACGATAGGACTTTTACTCATAGCTCGTTGTACGCATTTATTACATAAAGTCATCACAACATCTGGATTAACTGCAACCCATTCATCGCATACACCTTCTTCTGGTGCATATTGCGGATATTTACCCATTCCTGGCAATGAATTCATACATTGCATTAATATTCTTTTACCGTCAGTTTTTGTACGGTACTTAAAATCTTTTAATTTTGACATTATCCTATATGGTCTTTTAAATCTTCGTCGTCTGAAAAGTCTATATTAATTTCACCGACACTAGAATTAATAACTAATTTAATTGTTAATACTATAATTGTACTTAATCCCAAGAATGTAATCATAAATGGAATTTCACAAAAGAGTGTAATTAGCGCAGCTAAAACTACTAATGTAAAAATAGAACCTAATATAGCCAACATAGTGACTAATGAAATGACAGCTTTACTTACTTGTTTAATCATGATTGTGAGATGCGTCTGTTTCTGGTTCGTTGTCATCTCCATAAAATTCGTCTAATTCGGTTTCATTGGCTTGTAATTTTACAGTTTGAAATTGACCGCCTTTGATAAATTGATTTAGTGCAGCACCCTGTGAATCCGCATTAGCAAATTGGTGATAAACCTCTGTCGGAACATTAAGATAGCGATAGGCCCCGTTCTCAAATAAAACATCTAATTCGTTTGTAGAGTAATCATAAGAACTTGCTAAAACTGTAGATGAATTATATTCATTAATTTGTTTAGTAATCATAATATTATTATTGTTGTTATGTCTATTATATACTAATAGTTCTAATAGTTTCTTTTTGTTTGGGGGATTTTTTATTTTGGGGAAATTTTGATTTTAACACGTCCCAATAACCATAATATATATCCTAATTAATAACCGCGCGTATTTTAAACCTTAAGGCCTAATAAGGTCACCTTAAATTACTTTTAATTTTCTTTAAGGTTACCCTTAGATTTCTGTAAATACTCTAAGTCTCCAGAAAATTTTTATCTTGGTCAATACCATATCATAAGGCTTATAGGCCGACAATATTCTTATAGTAACATAGATGCTCTTAACTCTCTATTAACAGATATTAAGAATAAGTCTAAAGTCAATAACAATTATTAAGTATCAGATATACTGTCAGTTTATTAGAATACCATTAAGCTTTAAGTGTGAGCTTATTATATTATAAGTGTATAATAAAGTTTTAAAACCCCTCCGCGCGCTCTTAAGCCTTTTGCCGGGCCTTAATAGTTTTTTTAATGGATTCTTCTTTTATGGGTTTTTTAAAAGGGGCTTCCCCCTTTTAATTTCAAGGGGTTTAACCCCTTAAATTATACCTTGTAACCGCAAAAAGGCCTTTTGTTATACGCTGTACTCTGAAAAAGGTTTCAAGATTTTAAGAATATTTTTAAATTATTTTTCAAAGGCTCTTTGGCCTACCAGGGCTTATAGCCTTAAGACTATGCATAGTACTCTTAAACTTATAGGTACCTATAGGTCTAAGACTTTCTATGAGTCTTCTTAGTCATACCAGGGCTTTAAGTCTTAACAAGGCTATTTTATTGTATTATCTTAGGGTTGTAAGTGGTCTGAGGTACTTAAAAACGTAACAGGCATAAGAAGGCCGCGCGCTTCGTCGGGCCCTAGAGCGTCCTCCTCCCGGGGCCCCAGTTTTTTAAGGGCCTATAGGCCTAAAAACTTAAAACCCCCGGCGGGGTGATTTTATTTGACCATCTTGGTTATTTGGTCGGCCATCGTGGCAGTACTCTAAGTCTTGTGAGGGCTTAAAAGACCATGCGAGCGGGCACGTGAACGGCCATCCTAGCCCTGTGAGGCCTAAAAAGGTGAAATGGGCCGGGTCTCGTTATGTGTGCGCATTTAGCAAAGTCTTTTTGCATGCCCTTAGTATTACTTATAGTCTATTATTTACTCTAATCGCGATTTTCTGGGGTCAACGCATGCGCATGCCCGTGGGTGGGTGCTCATATATTCCCCAAAGTAAATTGCGTTTTAGAGGCAGATGGGCATTTGAGCCATTTTGAGTATGACATTGGCTGTGGCCTTGACATCGGCTTCGCAGTACTCTGTAATTCGGTCTAATTGCGAGTTATAACTGCCTGTACCCCCTTGCCAATAGGCTTCTGAGACCTGTGAGCCCTTTAAGTCGGTCTTAGATGACGGTATACCTAAAGTTAGGCATAGTAGCTCTAGGCTGCAGCCTGTCCAGGAGCCAAACTTCCAGATACCATTGGTGTCTATTAGACAGGAGTCCCATGGCTTGATACTGTGTAGGTGTAGCTGTCTAGGGATAGGTAGGTTGTACTGTATAAACTTACGCAGGACCAGCGGTAAGTCAAAGCCTACTATATTATGGCCTACTAGCTTCATGTTAGGGTTTCTATTAAAGAGCGCAAATAGAGCTTTATTGAAGTTTTGCAGGATAGCTTCCTGGTCAGTACTGGAGAAGCTCTTGACCTTAAACTGGGGAAGCTCATCCTGGAATACTATTTGGCCTATAGAGATAGTGACTATTTTAGAAAATTCTGTGTATAATGCCGCTTCTTGCTTATATAGCTCTGCTGGCGAATATTCGGCTAATTCTGGCTTACCTGTCTTGCCAGTGATTAATTTGCATTTTTCGACCCAGTGCTCAGCTAAGGCCAGTGAATCCTGTTGCATAGTTTCAAAATCAGGGTATTCAGAAACTGTTTCAACATCTATAAACAAGAAATTTTTAATTTGGTCTTGGCTAAACATAGTTCTTTTTTAATATTATATGCCTAATTGCGAAAAAGTTTTTTTAAAATAAAGGCTTAAATATTTTTTATTGTCAAGGTTTTTTAGTAGATTTACAGTATACTAATAAACTAAAGCAGTTCTTATGAAAAATCATTTTTTTAACTCAGAGAATATCCATTCGGTTAATTTTGTTCAAGGTCGTTCTGGTCAGTATAGAGCTATTGTTAAAACAAAGGCTGGCATTATGTCTACTATAGATGACTTGGGTATATTGTGTAATTGGGAATCTGGCGCTCGTTGGAAGTCAGCTCTATCCGTCTTTAAGTCATTTAAAAAAGGTGCCTTACAGACTATTGAATTTAAAGCTGATGAGGATAGTGGTTGGTTAACCGTTTTTGCTCGCTCTGGTAATAAGGTTAAATTAATGGATGAGTCTATGTTTATGACTATGCAAGTTGGCGATATTAACCAAGATTGGTCTAATACTAACCTATACAGTCAAGCTAATTATGCTTTGGCTGGTGCTAAAACTTGGGCATCACTAGCCTTTGTACCGAATGAAGTAGAAGAAGTATTAGCTTAAAATAATTTGAAAATAAAGGCTCAAATATTTTTTTATTTGGGCTTTTATTTGTATATTTACAGTATACTAATAAACTAAAACAAACATCTATCATGAGAGGCTACCAAGACAAAGTTGATTATTATTCTTACCAAGTTAACAAAGCTATTCAAAACCTAGACACTGCCAAATTGGATTATTATGTTGCTAAATTGAAATATTTCATGGGTCGTCAAGCGGCTCATATTGCAAAGAACACAACAGCCGAAGGTTTCTATAGAGTCGGCTAATTGCGAAAAAGTTTATAGAAAATAAAGGCTCAAATATTTTTTATTGTCAACTATTATTGTTATATTTACAGTATAACAATAAAAAATAGCTTATGAAGTATTAACTTTCAAATAGAGTGCGGCCTTAAATGCGGCCACAAGGGGCTGACCTTTCAAAGAGGATAGAAGAATCTAGACTCCGACCTGCTTTTATTTTTTTAAAAGGCTTAAAAAAATAATTTGAAAATAAAGCTTAAAATATTTTTTATTGTCGTTCTTTTTATGTAGATTTACAGTATACTAATAAACAATACTACTATGCCGTACATCACTTCTGAATCTGTCGCTCAAAAACGTAAACAAATCAAAGCTGCTTTTCCTGATTTTAAATTCTCGGTTACTCGCAGCCATTATTCTGGTATTTCCGTTGATATTTTAGCTGGCCCTATTGATATGGGAGTTGAATACCAGCAAGTAAATCCTTATTATATTAAAGAGCATTATGCTAATAAACCGGAGGTTATGAATCTTTTATTGGGTGTTCAACAAATTGCAGCCTTAGGTAAAGAAGTTGAATTTGAAGATGCTGATTATGGTTCTGTTCCTAACTTCTATGTTAACATCTCTATTGGCGATTGGAATAAACCTTATCAAATTAAAAAATAATTTGAAAATAAAGGCTTAAATATTTTTTTATATCGATTATATTTAGTAGATTTACAGTATACTAATAAACAATAACAATATGAACATCTCACAAATTTTAACAGCAATTTCTTCAGGCGAATTTTCAGACGCAGAATTACGCCAAATCAATTCTATCGCGGTAGCTAAAATCAAAGCTCGTCGTTCAGTTAATAATCAATTGGCTAAAGCTGCTTTAGTAGTTGGTATGAAGGTTAAAGTTAATCACCCTAAATTAGCTGGTCGTGAGTTTATCTTAGCTGAAATTAAACGTACTAAGGCCGCAGTACGTCCAGAAGGCGATATTCTTTTTGGTTATAATGTGCCATTAAGTTTAGTAGAGGCTGTTTAGTCCTCTACTTTTTTGAAACCAAATCTAAAAATTAGGTATAACTATTAAATCATTTTCTATATGTCAAATATCATCACTCTTTCACCACAGTTAATCGACCTTAAAAAGAAGGATACACTTAATGCACAGTCATTGCGCAAGACTGTCCAGTTTGCTGACCTGAACCTTATCGATGATAAGACTGTAGAATACAAAGGCACTCGCCTTGCAATCACGCCTGATTGCTTTAAACAACTTCTACGCCTAATCGGCATGAATAAAACTTTTGCTGGTAAATTCGAGTCCTTATTTAGCTCTGAAACCAAAACAGCTTTTATCAACCGCATTAAGGATGCTATGGCTTCTAATATTGGTGGTTTATCTGAAATTACCTTAATCGTGAATCCTGAATCTAAGAATATTATCGGTATTACTAAAAACAAAACTGATATGATTTCCAATGAGCGCTTCTTAGGCGTAGTTGACCGTATCATTGACCAGAATAGTTTGTCGGTTTCTAACTGGTCAATTGACCCTTATTCGGGTTTAGTTAATATCAATACCTTTAACCCTAAGGCTGAGTTTGCTGTTGATGGTTTAAAGAATGAAACGTTTACTGGCGGTGTTACTTTTCAAAACTCACCTAATGGTGGTTTCCAAGTTCTACCTTATGTCAATCGTTTATTTTGCACTAATGGTATGACCACTGCCCTTGCGCAAGAGGCTTACACATTACAGTCTTTAGATGCTACTACTATGGAGAAGTTCTTCCAAAATCTAAATGAACTTCGCAAACGTAACTTCGCGCCACTGGAATTTGGTAATATGGTTCGCGAAGCCAGTGCTACTCCAGCTAGTATCTCGGAATTAAACTCGGCCTATAACAAAATCCATAACATTATCGGAGAGAAAGCTGAGAACTGGATTCCTTTACACGAAAATCTAAAGCAGTATGCTAAAGCCGGTATTGAAACTATGGATTCTCACCAAATGCATAAAGCTAAATCTAACCAGTCAGTTTGGTCTGTAGTTAATGGTCTTACTCACTTCGGTACTCACGGCCGCCAAATTGTTGAAAATGGTCAAATGACTGATGCTAATGCAACACAATTAATGTTTAAAGCTGGCCAATTATTTGGTAGCAAATGGGACCACGCTAATTCAGTACCAGATATTTTTGGTTCTTCAGCTTTAAGCGAGCATTACCAAGTAGGAGCATCACTTAACTAATTAGGGCTTGCACCACGGGCTATGAGCTCAACGCCCAAGGGAGACTAGTCGCAGATAGTCTCCCTTTTTTTAAAAATAATTAACTAAATATTTTGGATTGTCATTCTTTTTTGGTATATTTGCTATGTACTTAAAAGATAATGACTATGATTTCTGCTTCCACTCTTTCACACCGCGATTCTTTAATTCAGATTTATTCTGACTGTCATAAGGATGCTTATGGCTACCGCCCTCGCGGCATTGATTATAGTTCTATGACTACAGCCGAGCTAGAGGCTGATTTAGCCCGTTTTGAGGCTGTTTATAAAGAGAATGCTGCAGCCGAAGCTAAAGCTGAGGAATCAGCAATTGAGGCCTTTAATGCTTCTGTTAAGAAGTTAATGGCTATCGGTGCTGGTGATGCAGAAACAGCTTACCGTTGGTTAGCTGAAGCTGGCGTTGCTGATTATGGTTGGGATATGGATTTCTATTTTTGGAAGTTGGGTATTTCGAAATACTCTGAGGTTGGTAAAGCCATTCATGATAATATGCAACCATACTGGAGCAAAGCTCTAGCAGCATAATTTTAAAAAAATAGTTACTTAATTATTTTTTATTGTCATCTTTTTTGTGTAGATTTACAGTATACTAATTAACTAAGACAACCATCCACATGTCAAAAGCATCTTACACTGTTCACCCTTTACAAGCGGTACCTGGCCACAAGCCTAATTTCAATCTTAAATCTGTCACCAATCCGGCGGACGAGGTCTTAATTACAGAAGATAACGCTAAATATGAATATGTTGCCCAAAATCAGGGTCGCATTATCAATATTAATGGTATAGGCCAGAATGGAGTTCTTAAAATGACCTCTTCGGCTGACTACTATAATGCATACAATAACAAGCCTAAAGCTGAAGCTTCAGTAGCAAAACCTAAATCCCCAGTTAAATTCTCTTTAACCAAATTAGACGACCTTAATATTAATCCAGACCTGTTCCAACCTATGTTAACCGGCACAGTTCTTGATAAATTCGTCAGCCAAGAAGGTGGCTTCCTACCAGGCGCTAATATCATGGCAGCCGGTGCACCAGGTGTTGGTAAGACTACAGTACTTTTAGAGATGCTAAGTCTCTTACACAATATCGGTAAGAAGTGCCTATTCATCTCAGCCGAAATGAACCAGGTAGATATGGCCAGGTACTTAAAGCGTTTCCCTAACTGGGGTCAATTACCTATCCTATTCCTAGCCGACTATACAGACCAGGACCCTAAATCTATTATTGAGCAATCATTAGCCTTAGGTTGGGACTTAGTCTTAACTGACTCTTACACGGAAGTCAATGACACAGTTAAAGAGGAGTCTAATATGTCTAGAGGCAAAACAGAAAAGTGGTTCTTAGACCTAATGTCGGCCCATAACAAAGGTCAAAACAAAGCAGGTCTTTACACTACTTTCGTCACCATCCTACAGTTATCCAAAGGTGGTAACTTTGTTGGCTCTAATAAGCTAAAGCACATGACTACTGCTATGATGCATCTAGATTGGGAAGGTTCTGAGAACTCAGGCCGCCGGTACATGGAATTCTCTAAAAACCGCCTAGGCCAAGTAGGTAAGAAACTCTACTTCGACCTTAGCTCAGGTGTCCGCTTTGATGAAGCCCGCTACACAAGAGACTTACTAAATGACGACTTATTAGCCAAAGAGAAAGAGAGATTAGAAACTGAAGAGGATGCATTCGATACCCTATTCGGTTTCAAAGCCCTAGCAGAAGAGGAAGAAGAGCTAGGCCAAACCATCTTATAAGACTGTTTATTAGTATCTGACCTATGTCAGGCCTGAGCCTTGGAGTGGATGCCAAGGCTTTTTGGCGTTTAAACCATTCCACCCCGCCGGAGAATTGATAACTTATTAGCTCTGGTGTATCTGGTGAGCTTTCATATTCCACCACCCCGCCGGAGAAATAAAGTTTTTTTTAAAATATTTGTGCCCGGATTTTGGGTTATCAGATATTTTTAGTAGATTTACAGTATACTAAAAGACTAAATATGGCTATTTTTCAAATCTCAAGTTCAATTATCCTCCTGGCCGTTGCTGGCTATTACGCTTTCAAAGCTCTGGCTGGCCTTAGAAAGGAAATCAAAGCCTTAGAGGAATCCGAGGAATAAACCCATCCGCCCGGCGGCCAACTAAGGGGTTTGCGCTGCTGGTGCGCCCTGTGAATATGTTTGGTGTGGTTTAAGGATGCCCCCTGGATTGGCTTGGATTCTTTGAATCTGGCCTATAGTTTATTATACTAAAATAAATTGCGTATATATTAACATTTTATTCTTAGACTCTTTAAGGGCTTAAAGCCTTGAAGGTCATATACCTTAGTGAGTTTAATTAACTAAAATGGGTTCTTGGATTAGGATGGCTTATAAAACTAGAAGCCCTTAAAACCCAGAAGAGTTAAATACTCTTTAATATCTCTTCTATTAAGCTGGCCTTAGATTGGTAAATAGCCAGTTCTCTCTCTGTTAAAAACTGGTTTGATTTCATCTTATAAGCTATACATTCTAATCTGTGGTTAGATACCTGGTTTAGATTAATAAACTGGTTCCATTCTTGATTTCTTAGGGGTTTACAATTACTTTGCATTACTAGGATTCTTTTTTATTTTATACTTAACGGTTTTAATATTAGGGTTTTCTTTTAAGAATTGACCTATTCTCTGTTTATGCTTTTCATATTTTTTTCTGATACTGCTTTTTGTGCGCACTTGGACATTTA
>JACCDH010917612.1_pt1 | contig 33907 bp, 29 predicted proteins | sample 7442481 | NCBI WGS metagenome assembly JACCDH01 (sample SAMN15323433, study PRJNA562643) | freshwater metagenome | isolation source: river surface water | place: USA:Blue River Watershed | collected 2017-08-15
GGCTCGGATGTCTTGACTCCAGCGGGCAACATCGACATCAACGCACAGGCGGTCAACATCACCGAGGCCCGGGAGACGGGCAGCCAAAGCAGCGAGCAGCGGTTCAAGCAAAGCGGGTTGACGGTGGGTTTGGGTGGCGGAATCATAGATACAGTGCAAGCGACCATTCAAGGCATACAAGGTATGACCGGAGGCGGTTCCAGCCGCAGTAAAACGTTAAACGCGCTAGTTATGTACGGTAATGGTGCCGACCTTTATGAACAAGGCAAAGCAGTTGCAGGTGCTTATGAAAAAAACGGCGTGATTGGTAAAACAGACAACGATGGCAAGGCCCAACCGGGCGCGACAGCTGCCAGCGGCATCAAGGTGAGCGTGAGCGTGGGGTCATCCAGCAGCCAAAGCAACAGCATGACCGAGACCAACATTGGCGCTGGATCGACTATCAAAGCGGGTGGCAGCGTGAACATCAAAGCCACTGGCCAAAGTGTTGATGAAGGCGACTTGACGATCCAAGGCAGTAGGGTTTCAGCTGATAAGGACCTGACTTTAAGCGCTACTCAAGACGTGAACATCCTCGCTAGCGCAGACGCCGAGAGTAACCGCAGTCGCAACAGCTCCAGCAGCACCAGCGTGGGCGTGAGCTTTGGGGTGGGCGCAGGCAGTGCGGGGCTGAGTCTGGATATTGCTGCTAGCCGTGGCAAAGGCCAAGGCAACAGCGACAGCACCACCTACAACAACAGTCTGATCGAGGCAGGCCAAACGACGAACATCACCAGCGGTACAGACACCAACGTGGTGGGCGGCAACGTCAAGGCACAGCAAGTGACAGCAAACGTCGGAGGCAATTTGCACATAGAGAGCTTGCAAGACACGGCCACCAGCAAAGCCGATCAAAAAATCACCGGTATTGCCGTGAGCATTCCCATCGTGGGCACTGGCGGGAGCGCGAGCCTGAGCCAGACGCAACAGAAAAGCAAGAGCAACTATGCGTCCGTGAATGAGCAAAGTGGCATCAGGGCGGGTGAAGGCGGGTTCCAGATCAACGTAGGCGGCAACACCGACCTCAAAGGCGCCACCCTAGTGGGCAGCACCGAAGCGAGCAAAAACACCCTGACTACCCAAACGCTGACCACCAGCGACATCAACAACAGCATGAGCGCGAGCGCCAGCAGCAGCGGGACCTCCGTGGGCACGAACATGCTGGACGGCAAGTACGCGTTGACCAAAGCCGTAGCAGGCAACGCGTTAAACAACGGCAGTGCGAACCAAAGCGATGCGAGCACAACAACGAGCGCTATCAGTGCAGCCACGGTGACAGTAAGCAACAAGACCACCGACACCAGCAAAGACCAACTCACCGATAGCAACGGCAAGGTGGTGGGCACAGACACCAGCAACACCAACCGAGCGTTGAACAAGGCTGATGTGGCGGGTCTGCAGCAGCAGGCGCAGCAAGAGCAGGCGGACAATATGCTGGCGTTCAAGGCGGCGGTGGCGATTGCTGACGATGGGATCAAGAAAATGAGCAGGCCTCAATTGCGGCAAGTCTTTTGCATAGCAGAGCCTTGCAGTAACGATCAGGCGGCGAACACGGTGAAGATTGCGACGATTGCACAAGGATTAATGAACGACAACCCTGGCATGACTAAGGATCAAGCGACCACGCTGGCCATTGCTGCGATCGTTGGAAAGGATGGCGATCCTGCCAAGGCCGATTCTCAATATTCAGGGAGTGATCCGAATAGATTGGTGCCTTTGTCTGGTGGCGAAAAAGAAATCAAAAACATTCAAGCTGTCCCAGTCGCCGTGGGTGACCTTCAGAATTTGCCCAACGACCAAAAGGTCAACAGTACAGTGTTCACCAATGGGATTTTTAATAACGAACAACGCGCAGCAGAGCTGGCGATTCAACAAACGCCCAAGCTGGATCCGAACGATCCAACACAACGGGATCAAATACAAAGCACCGGGACAGTGCTGCAGGGCAATACCTATTTGGTGAGCACCGACAAGTCGAACAACTCTCTGGGTGAATATGTCACCGCTGGCGTAGAAAAGCTGGCAGAGATTTTGGGCGTACCTACTCCAGCAGCATCACTTAAGGCACAGACCATTCAGGCACTGTCTTCTAACAATGCCACTGGCCAAACGGACAACCCGGTCAACAGCGTGGGTCACAGCCGAGGCACTATGACCGATGTGAACGCGTACAAAGAGTTGGCATCGCACGGGTTCTTCAACCCCAACCTGCAAGTCATTAAGAACAACCCTGCTGCCAAGCAAGAACGGATTGAACAGTCGGCCAGTAAAGTGACTGATCCGGCCAACGTGCAGATATATGCGCCCCGCAATGACCCTGTCGCCACTTTTGTAGGCGGGTATGGTCAGGGCAACACGATGGAGGCACTTAAAGAGGTGCCTGCAATGGCCACAACCAGCAACAGCGTTCACAGCAGCCCAAGTTCTGGTGCGGTGGGCAGCAACAGCGCCGATGTGAACAAGCCTTTCAGTTACCAAGGCTTGGATGTGAATCAGCTCAACCAAGCCAAGCAACCGCAAACCAATGCCATCTTGGAGCAAGTACAGGCCAATCCAAAGCCGACGCCAACTGCACCATCAACCGATCAGGCAACGAGACTGCAGGATCAGGTAGGTAGAGACAGCAATACCCAGATGAATCAGCTGCTGAATCCATCCTCAGCGGCATCGAATTCCACGGCTCTGGTTCCAGCTGCATCAGGTGCACGATTGGAAGAAATTCAAAAATTCAAACAAGAGGGGAAATGAGATGAAATTTTTTGGTGGCTTGCTCTTGATTTTTTTTTTGCAAGGGTGCGCTGGTGTATCCATGCTGACTATCAGCTCGCGTGAGTTAAAAGGACGTGATGTAGATGAGGTTGTTGCTACGATCATGAGTCGCGGACTGAATTGTGGAAAGGAGTATCAAAAGAGAGATGTTTTTGGTGGGGGGCCTTATGGAGCTATCAATTGCGGCGCAAAAGGATCATCACCGCTCTGTCCAACAAGCTACGGGGTCTATCTTCTTTTTGATCTCAAAACTCGAAAGGTCTTGAGTCTCACGAAAGATGAGCGTGAGAATTGTTTTTAGCAGCACCAGCGTGATGCGTGAGCTTTGGGGTGGGCGCAGGCAGTGCGGGGCTGAGTCTGGATATTGCTGCTAGCCTTGGACAAGGCAACCGACAGCACCACCTACTGACCTGCCCCCTGAACGGCCCTCACGTGATTTCGCTGCGAAAAGCCGAAAAGCCGAAAAGCATGAAGCCCACTATCACCGCCAAGTTGCCCAAGAAAACCTCGGCTAAGGATCAACGATCCAGACGACACTGGGGCTTCGAATACTGCAACTTCATGGCCAAGATCATCAGCGCCAAGCTGGTGGTGATCACGTTGGCGATGATGATCGGCCAGGCCATGATCAAGATGCCGTAAACCAGCCACAGCGCCACGCCCGCCGTGAACAGGCTGTACATGACGAGAGAGATGCCACTGACGTCGCGAGTGCGAAAGGTCTGCCAAGCCTGCGGCACAAAGCTGGCGGTGGTCAAAATGGCGGCCAAGCTGCCGACGGTGTCAATGGTATTCATGCGGTGATGCGCGGCGGTAGATTCAGCTCAGTTCGTCGGGATCCAGATTTCGTTGCGCCGCAAAAACCAAGGCACAAAGGGCGCGTTGTAACGCGCATAAACCGGCGCACCGGAAGCCATCATCGATTGCGCCGCCATCAGCGCTTGTAATTGCAGCAGGTGCTTGTTGTAATTGGCTTGCGTCCAAAACCCGCTGTAGCGAATCACAGCGTAGCGCGCTGCAGGCATACCCACCAAACGGATCTGCTCGTCCAGCGGACGCGGCAAGGTATCCAGGGTATAAGCCGCTGGCATGGTGAACTGCACCACAAAGCCCGTGGCGCTGGCGCTTTGTGTGACGGGTGCGGTCATCGCGATCTTCACCGGCTCGGCGGCCTGGGTGACGGGGGCCGTCATGGCGATGCTTTTTTGGCTGGCGTTCTTACCGAAAATATAAGCTGCCAAGATGCGAAAACCTTGGTTACCCGCCTCGGCCTCGGGGCCCGGCACGGTGACTTCGGCCACCACGTAAGGCGCGTAGTCGCGCACCTCAAAACCGCTGTGCGATCGCACCACGCTGTAAGAGGGCTCTTCAATCGCGTGCACGTGACCTGCGCCGAACAGGGAACTGGCCAAAGCCAGCCAAGACAAGAGGTTTTTCATCAAACCATTGTGGCACGCCGTGGTGTGCCGCGCGCCCTTCATTTCAAGCCACGAATTGCAGCTGCGCCAGTTGCGCGTACAGACCGCCTTGGCGCACCAAGTCTTGGTGCGTGCCTTGTTCCACCACACGACCATGGTCAAATACCACGATGAGGTCGGCACGCTGCACGGTGGCCAAGCGATGAGCGATGACCAAGGTGGTGCGGCCTTGCATGGCCGAGCCCAAGGCGGCTTGGACCATGCGCTCGCTCTCCGCGTCGAGCGCACTGGTGGCCTCGTCGAGCAACAGCAAGGGGGCGTTCTTCAACATGGCCCGCGCAATCGCGATGCGTTGGCGCTGACCACCCGACAGTCGAACGCCGCGCTCGCCCAAGAACGTGTCGTAACCCTGGGGCAAAGCGCTGATGAAGCCGTGCGCAAACGCGGCCTGTGCGGCGGCCTCAACCTCGGCATCACTCGCCTCGGGTCGGCCGTAGCGGATGTTGTCGCGCGCGCTGCTAGAGAAAATCACCGCGTCTTGCGGCACGATGGCCATGCGCTCGCGCAAGGTCTTCAAGTCCACGTCGGTGCTGGGCACACCATCCACGCAAATACGGCCAGACTGTGGATCGTAGAAACGCAACAAGAGCTGAAACACCGTGCTCTTGCCCGCGCCACTGGGTCCGACCAAGGCGACGGTTTGTCCGGGCGTGACGCTCAGAGACACACGGTCCAAAGCCGGCCGATCGGGGCGCGATGGGTAATGAAACACCACATCCTCCATCACCAAACGGCTACCGGCGGTGGGACGATCGGGCTCGATGGGATGAGCGGGTGAAACAACCGTTGAGCGGTTGTGCAGCAACTGCATGAGGCGTTCGGTCGCTCCCGCGGCGCGCAGCAAGTCGCCATACACCTCGCCCAACACCGCAAAAGCGCTGGCCAAAATGATCACGTACAAGACGGTTTGGCTCATGGCCCCGGCGCTGAGTTCACCGCGCAGCACCGCTTGTGTGCCTTGGTACAAGCCCCACAGCAAGGCGGCCGAGGTGGCGATGATGACAAAGGCCACCAAGGACGAGCGTGCCGCGGTGCGCCGCACCGCCACTTGAAAAGCGGCCTGTGTGGCGCCATCAAAACGCGCGCGCTCACGCGTTTCAGCGGTGTGGCTTTGCACCACCGTCATGGCGTTGAGCACCTCGGCGGCGATCGCACTGGTATCGGCCACGCGGTCTTGGCTGGCCCGTGAGAGCTGGCGGATGCGACGACCAAACCACAGCGTGGGCACCACCACCAAGACCAACACGCCCAAGACGCCCAGCATCACCACGGGGCTGGTGTAGATGAGCATGACCAGCGCACCCAAACCCACCACCGCGTTGCGCAAGCCCATGCTCAAGGACGATCCCACCACCGCTTGCACCAAGGTGGTGTCGGTGGTCAGGCGCGAGAGCACCTCGCCGGTTTTGGTGGTTTCAAAAAACTCCGGGCTTTGTTGCAGGACATGGGCATAGACGGCGTTGCGCAAGTCGGCGGTGATGCGCTCACCGAGCCACGTGACCCAATAAAAACGCGCCGCCGAAAACAAGCCCAAGGCCGCCGCCACCGCGAACAACAGCCCAAAATGGCCGCGCAGAGCCATGAGCCGGTCGCCCGACTCGGGCTGGGACAAGCCCCCATCGATCAAGCCGCGTAGCGCCCACGGGAACATCAAGGTGGCCGCCGCGGCCAACACCAAAAACAACAAGGCCAAAGCGATGCGTGCGCGGTAGGGACTCAAGAACGGCCACAAGCCGCTGAGCGATTGGGGAGCGCCTGGGGCCGGCGGTGCCGATGGGGTTTGCATGGGCTGAGTTTAGCCACGCCCAGGGGTAGTTAGGCCGTGCGAGGACAAATGCACAAGGGGTCACCAAAGGTGGCGCGTCACATCGGATGTGTCAACTGGTCCAATGCAAAGGCAAGGCAGTTTTGTAGCGCACCTGTTTGAGTGCAAAACTGGAGCGAATTTTTTCCACGCCCGGAATTGGTGAAAGCTGCTCAAGGATGAATCGTTCCAGCGCCGCCATGTCGCGCACAGCCACGCGCAGCAAATAGTCGCTGTCGCCGGTCATCAAGTAGCACTCCATAACTTCGTCGTGCCGCGCAATGTGCGCTTCAAAATCGGCCAAGGTGGCTTTGCTTTGGGTCTTGAGGCTGATGGAGATGAACACCGTCAAACCCAACCCGAGCGCGGCCGCGCTGGCCAAGGCCACGTAGCGTTGGATCACACCACCCGACTCCAAAGCCTTGACACGGGCCAAGCAAGGCGATGGCGACAAACCCACGCGCTTGGCCAACGCCACATTGGACAATGAGCCATCGCGCTGCAACTCATCGAGTATCTTTAAATCGATGTTATCTAGATTCATATGCTGAATTTTTCATTATTTCAGCACATTATGCTTCAAAACCTCGGTTGATTGATGGAAATAGGCAACACATGCGGGTGGCTGCTCGGTACAGTGGACCGCATGAATGCACCCATTGAACCCCATTGGCAAACGATGTTCGGCAACACCGACATCGACCCCGAAGAAACCACCGAATGGCGCGAGGCCTTGCTGGCGCTCATCGCCACCCAAGGCCCCGCGCGGGCCCGACAGATTCTGGACGAGCTGGCCACCGTGGCGCGCCAGCAGCGCACCGGTTGGCAGCCCGACCTGAACACGCCCTACGTGAACACCATCGCGGTAGAGGATCAACCCGACTTCCCTGGCGACTTGGCCACCGAAGAGCGGCTGGTGGCCATCATGCGTTGGAACGCACTGGCCATGGTGGTGCGCGCCAACCAGGCCTACGGCGAGCTGGGCGGGCACATCGCCAGTTACGCCAGCGTGGCCGATCTGTTCGAAACCGGCTTTCACCACTTCTTTCATGCGCGCACCGAGCAACACAAGGGCGACCTGGTGTTCTTTCAGCCGCACAGCGCACCGGGTGTGTACGCCCGCGCGTTTTTGGAAGGGCGCCTCTCCGAAGCCGACTTGCTGCACTACCGCCAAGAGATCACCGCGCCCGACAGCGGCGCGCGCGGTTTGTCGAGCTACCCTCACCCTTGGCTGATGCCCGACTTTTGGCAATTCCCCACCGGCTCGATGGGGCTGGGGCCGATCAGCTCGATCTACCACGCCCGCTTCATGCGCTACCTGACGCACCGCCAGCTGCAAGACTGCAGCGGCCGCAAGGTGTGGGGCGTGTTTGGCGATGGCGAAATGGACGAGCCCGAAAGCATGAGCGCGCTCACCTTGGCCGCGCGCGAAAAACTCGACAACCTGGTGTGGGTGGTGAACTGCAATTTGCAGCGGCTCGATGGCCCCGTGCGCGGCAACGGTCGCATCATCGACGAGCTGGAAAAGTTGTTCGCTGGTGCGGGCTGGAACGTGATCAAGCTGGTGTGGGGCAGCGACTGGGACGGCTTGCTGGCACGCGACACCTCGGGCGCTTTGCTGCGTGCCTTTGCCAACACGGTCGATGGCCAGATGCAGACCTTCGCCGCCAAAGACGGGCGCTTCAACCGCGACATCTTCTTTGGCCAGAATGAAGAACTGTCGCGGTTGGTGCAGGGCATGACCGACGAGCAGATCGACCAACTCAAACGCGGCGGGCACGACATCGTGAAAATCCACGCGGCCTATGCCGCTGCGGCGGCGCACCGGGGTCAACCCACTGTGATCTTGGCGCACACCAAAAAAGGCTTTGGCATGGGCAGCGCGGGCCAGGGCAAGATGACCACACACAGCCAAAAGAAGTTCGACGAGCAAGACCTGATCGAGTACCGCAACCGCTTTGACTTGCCGCTGAGCGACGAGCAGGCCAAGGGCGTGGCGTTTTATAAGCCCGCCGACGACAGCGCCGAGATGCGCTATTTGCGCGAGCACCGCGCACGCTTGGGCGGCCGCTTGCCCAAACGCGAAACCGCTTGCGACCGCTTGCCTGTGCCCGCCATCGCCAGTTACGGGCAGTTTGCGCTGCAGGCCGACGGCAAGGAGATGAGCACCACCATGGCCTTTGTGCGCATGCTGGGCAACCTGCTCAAAGACGCGCAACTCGGCCCACGCATCGTGCCGATCGTGGCCGACGAAGCGCGCACCTTCGGCATGGCCAACCTGTTCAAGCAGGTGGGCATTTACAGCAGCGTGGGCCAGCGCTACGCCCCAGAAGACATTGGCTCGGTGCTGAGCTACCGCGAAGCCACCGACGGCCAAATTTTGGAAGAAGGCATCAGCGAAGCGGGCGCGATCGCCAGCTGGACGGCAGCCGCCACCAGCTACAGCGTGCACGGCCTGGCCATGTTGCCCTTCTATATTTATTACTCGATGTTCGGCTTCCAGCGCGTAGGCGACGCCATCTGGGCCGCTGCCGACCAACGCGCCCGGGGCTTTTTGTTGGGCGCCACCTCAGGCCGCACCACCTTGGGCGGTGAAGGTCTGCAACACCAGGACGGCAGCAGCCATTTGGTGGCGGCCACCATCCCCAACTGCAAAGCCTACGACCCGGCGTTTGCGGGCGAGTTGGCGGTGATTCTGGACGCGGGCATGCGCGAGATGGTGGAGCAGCAGTCCGATGTGTTTTATTACATCACCCTGATGAACGAGAACTACGCGCAGCCCGATTTGCCAGCGGGTGTGGCGGGTGATGTGCTGCGCGGGGCCTATCGATTTGGGGTGTACGGACCGAGCGATGCTGCGCAGCGCGTGACCTTGCTGGGCTCGGGTGCAATCCTCACCGAAGTGGTCAAAGCCGCAGAGCAATTGGCCGCGCAAGGCGTGGGGGTGGCGGTGCTGAGCATCACCAGCTGGAGCGAGTTGGCGCGTGACGGCATGGCGCAAGAAGCCAGTGGCGCTGTGGGCTCAGAGCATCTGGCTCAACTGCTGAACGTCACACAAGGCCCCATCATTGCCGCCACCGACTACGTGCGCGCCGTTCCCGAGAGCGTGCGGGCCTTCGTGCCCGAAGGCCGCCGCTACACCACGCTGGGCACCGACGGCTTTGGCCGCAGCGACACCCGCGCCGCATTGCGCCGCTTCTTTGCGGTGGACGCCGACAGCATCGCGCAGACTGCGCTGAGTGCGATCCGCAAGGACGTCAAGGGGTGGGGCGAAGCTTGATGCCCTCAATGTTCTGCACGATGTCTTTCTTTGGGTTGCAGGACACCGTCGCGGCCGATTTGCCGTTGATGATCACCTCAACACCGGCACTGATGTCGGCGTTCTCGTCCATGCGATCAGCCGCCCAAAAAACGCTGTAAGTGGTTTTGCCGTTGGGAATATCCACGGAATAGCTGATGGTTCGTCCCATGCCCTCCCACTGGCGCGTGGAGGCTTGTGCGCGGGGCACACGCAAAGCCAATTCGGGCTTGCCCGCAGGACCAAAGCTGTACGAAATTTGCTGGTCCCAATCACAGACCTCGATCAGCTTGGCCTTGTTGGTCATGCAGCTGAACACCACCCGATCATCGCTGGGACATGACGCCATGGCCGAACCAGCCAGACACCCCCACAACACCGCAGAAAAAACCACGTTCTTCATGTTCACCTCTCGGAAAGTCAATGATGCATTGCACAGCAGCAACGGTTTCAGTATGACATGACAAAATCAACAATTAATTGCTGAAAACATATATATTGTCATTTTGATCATCAAAATCAATGCCATGAAATACACCTTCACTTGGATCACCACCTTGACCTTGGCCCTCACGGGCATCCATGCGCACGCCGCCGACATGCCCAAAGAACTGTTCGGTCGCTACGTGGCCGAAGCGGGCAGCTGCGCAGAAAACCAAAAAGCCCTGAAAGAAACCGGCATGTGGGATGGCGTGACGGTTGAAAAAAGCGGGGTTTCGTTTATTGAGTCCTCTTGCGATGCCCACCGCATCAGCAAAAGTGGCAATGCCTTCGCCGTGCATTTGAAATGCGCCGGAGAGGGTGAGGAATGGGATGTCAAGAGCACCTACCAACTCTCAGGATCGGTGTTGACCATTTCCACCAAAGAAGGCTCCGAACGTTTCAAACGCTGCGGCAAATGATTCTTTAACCCTTGCGCTGACCTCACAGCGCCTCACCTGGATTGGGAACACCCATGAGAAATCGAATTTTGCTCTCCACCCTATCGGCAGGCACGATCGCGGTGTTGTCCGCCTGCGGCGGCAGTGGTCCTGGCCAAACAGCTGTGGGTATGTTTGAAAAGATCTGCAAAGAAAACCGATTCGAAGTGATGATGGATTTTGTGGCGCCCGAATCCACCGCGCTGATGGGCATCGGCCTTGAATTCATGAAAAAAGAAGGCCCTCCTGCGGAGCAGGCGTTCTGTAAAGAACCGGTGAAGCTGGTCTCCGAAAGCATCAATGGCGATTTGGCCGAAGTCGTTTTGAGCAACGACGGCAAACCCATGCACTGGAAAAAGGTGGATGGGAAATGGAAGATGTACATCAAAAAATAAGCCGCTGCTTTCGTGGCTTTGCTTGGATGAGCGTCGCTGGCCTGCTTTTGGCCTGCGACGGTCCCACGCCACCTGCGCCCTCAAACACCCAGATTCGCGCTGTCCCGTTGGTTGCTGGAGACCTGATTTTCAGGCTGGGCGTGGGTTATTGGTCGCCCCTGTTTGCGCACGTCAACCCCGTCAGTGGCTTTAGTCACGTGGGCGTGTTGATCGAAGAGGACGGGCGATGGAAAGTGCTGCACGCGGATGCAGATGACCAATCGCTGAAGGGCGGCGTGATCAAAACCGAGTTGGCGAAATTTCAGAACGAGTCCAAGCGCTGGACCATCAAATCGAATTTGATGACGGCCAACGACAAGGCCGTTTTCCTGCAAAACCTTCAATCCATGTGGTCGGCATCGGTGCCCTTTGATGCCGAGTTTGATTTGTCGGATCAAGGGTCCAAGGTCTATTGCACCGAGCTGATCTGGCTGGCCGCACAAACGACACCGAAGCCCTTGGGCAACATCTCCATCGTGGCAGGCCGAGCGGGCATTACCGTCGACTCCATCCACGCATCCTCGCTGCTAGGTCCTGCCCTTGCGTTCGGTCCCTAAGTCTTTGTCGCGCTCAATCCACGTCTATGGGTGCATTTAACACCACGCGCAAACCGCCCTCGGCTCGATTGGCCAAGCTCAAGCCCCCGCCCAAGGCAGCCATCAGGTTGACTGCAATCGACAAGCCCAAACCCGTACCCCCAGTTTGTCGGTTGCGTGAACTTTCTTGTCGAAAGAACGGCTGCAGCACTTTTTGCATGTCGGAATCTGGCAAGCCTGGCCCTTCGTCTTCAACGATGATGCACCAGTGCTTAGGCTGGCTGGGGTCTTGACACAACAAAGTAACCGTAGCGCGATGACCGTACGTGATGGCGTTGTGCACGACATTGCCCAGCACACGGCGCAACGCCACCACATCCGTGTTGACCAAACAATCGTTGTCTACGCCCTGTACTTGTACCGGCCAGCCCAGGTCTTCCCATTCGTTGAGCTGGGTTTGCAAAAGCTGATTCAAGTACACCGGTTCACGCTTCGGTTGTGCGTGCCAGCTACGGGCCAGCGACAAGCCTTCTTGGACCAAGTTTTGCATTTCACTCAAATCGGCTTGCATACGCTGGCGCAGCGCTTCGTCGCTGACCCATTCGGTCTTCAATCGCAAACGCGTCAGCGGTGTTTGCAGGTCGTGCGCGATCGCGGCCAACACTTGGGTTTGCTGCGCCATGTGCCGTTGCAACTGAATTTGCATGTGGTTAAAGGCTTGCGCAGCTTGACGCACTTCGGTCGGACCACTGTCTGGCAAAGGTTCGCGGTTGGGGTGCGCGGCCAAGTCCAAAGCGGCTTGTGTCATGCGCTTGAGTGGGCGCGTGGCGTAAACCACCGCCAACCAAGTCAACAAGGACAGGCCCACCAAAACGGTCAGCGCCACCCAAGCCCAAGGGGTGTTGCCCATCAACCCAGCGGGGCCCATGGCCGTTGGCGTGGGCCACCGAATGGGCAAGCGCGCGTAGGCGGCGCTGCCATCGGCCAAACGCAAAGACACCCACGTCTGCGCGTGTGATCGCTGGCCGTGGTGCGCTTCGTCATCCTCATCACGATCACGAACCGACATGAGGTACTGCACCTGGGGTTGGCGTTGCGGCACCTCTTCTTCCAGATAGTTCGCCAAGGTTCGCAGGTGAGGTGGCAAAGGTGTGGCACTGGTCAACCAAGCTTCAGGCGGGGCCAAGCGCCAACGTGCACGGCGCTGTGGCGCTTCGGCCACCCAGCGTACCCGTTGGTCTGGGCTGAGCGTGTCCAACCAGTCGGCCGAGGCCGCCAGCTCTTGGGTGACTTTGGCGTGGAGCACCACTTGTCCGCGCACCGTACGCTCGTCCAGCGCGAGCCACGCTGCGGCAGCCAGCACCAAGGCCAATCCCATCAGCCACACCCACAGCAGACGGGCGAACAGGCTTTGCGGCCACAGCTTTTTCAGTGCGGTGATCATTCGGTCAGCACCTCGGTGGCCAACACATAGCCCTCACTGCGCACGGTCTTGATCAAGCCCAAGCTGCGCGCAGGTTCCCCCAAACGCACGCGCAAGCGGCTGATGAGCAAGTCGATGGAGCGGTCGAACACATCGGCCGAACGGCCTTGGGTGAGCTCAAGCAATTGATCGCGCGACAACACTTTGTTGGCGTGCTGGAGCAGCACGTGAAGCAAACGGTATTCACCCGAAGTTAGCACCAGCAGCACCCCCTTGGGGTTGCGAACCTGCCGCGTCAGCGCGTCGAGCGTGTAGCCCGAAAATCGCCAATGGCTGGGACTGTTGGTGACTTGCAAATTGGTCGGCAAAGCACGCGAACGGCGCAGGATGGCACGGATACGGGCCAACAATTCGCGTGGGACAAAGGGCTTGCCCAAGTAATCGTCCGCGCCCATCTCCAAGCCCAAAATGCGGTCAGTATCGTCGGTGCGCGCCGTGAGCATGAGGATGGGCAAAGTGCTGTGGGCGCCACCTTGGGCACGCAGGTCACGGCAAATGGTCAAACCGTCTTCGCCGGGCATCATCACATCGAGCACCAGCAAATCCACCCGCTGGGACTGCAACACTTGGCGCATCTCGCGGCCACTGGCGGCCGTGCTGCACTGCAGCCCGTTTTGCTCTAGGTACTGAGCCGTTAACTGGCGGATCTCGGGGTCGTCATCGACCAACAAGACGTGGTCTGTGGTGGGGTTCATGTCTTCATCATACGGGGCCCACTTTGGATTTTTGTATCAAAACATGTCTGAAGCCTGTGCAGACACATGCGCTTGCAAAAAGCAACGCCACAGACACCTCTTTTGGACGCTGACACCGTTCAATAGAGCCATCTGACGCCCGTCAGAGACCGCCAAGAGCGGATTCACACCTTCAAGGAAACTGAAATGAACAAACGATTGATCTGGGTTTTGTCTGCCGCGTTGCTCAGCGGCGTGAGTGTGGCGGCCATTGCCTCGAACCACGGCATAGAAAAACACCAGGGTGGTCAGCGCCACGAAGCCCGCATGGCCCAACTTGAGAAGTCCCTTCAACTGAAGGACAACCAACGTGAAGCCTGGAACGCCTACCAAAAGCAGATGAACGAAATGGCTCAAATGCACGAAAAAAGCCGCGACAGCATGCAAGCCGCTCGACAAGCGTTCATGAGCCAACTGAGCCCAGAACAGCAAAAATCATTTCAAAAGATGCATGGCGAACACAAGGGCAAAGGCCATGAGCGCGGCCATAAGCAGGGTCACAAAGACGGCTGCAACCATTGACGTCGCGGCCGTGCCGCTCAGCGAATCGGTGGCTCTGATCGCACCAGCTGGGCGGCACTGCGCCCAGCCAAGGTGCCCATGACCACCGCACTGAGCAGGCCATTGCCGGACAAGTAACCACTGTCACCGGCACCGGAAACACCGCGGGCGGCACCACCACCCGCAAACAGGTTGGGCAATGGTTGGCGGTCGGTGGCTCGTAACACGCGTCCATGGGCATCGATTTCCAAACCGCCTTGGGTGTGGAACAAAGCGCCTGTGACCTGAATGGCAAACCACGGCCCTTGCAATTGCTGATCGGGCCCAAATGTGCGGCCAAATTCATCGGTTTGATGCTGATCGCACAGGACACGAACATGCGCCAAGGTCTGGATCAACGCACCCTCAGGCAGTTGGGTCAGCGCGGCCAATTCACTGACCGTTTGTGCGGACTTGACGGCCATGGCGGCGTGGGCCTGGCGGTAATCCTCAAAAGACAAAGCCGCCATGTGGATGCGCTCATCGTAGATGTTCCACACGCAACGTCCTGGTTGCTCCAAGACCGTGCGGGCTTGCTCTGAATAGCCTTTGTGTTCGTTCGAAAATCGAACACCCAGCCGGTTGACCTGAACCCCACCCTGCATCATCAGAGCCCATGAAATCAAGGTTTGATGGGGCCAAGCCAAAGAACCATGGCCTTGACAGGCCCCCAAATCAGCGGTGCTCGCACCCAAGGCCTGCCCCCACAGCAAGGCATCGCCTTGGTTGCCGGTGTGTCCATAGAACACCGCGTCCTTCATGTAGGGCAGGTGTTGGCCAACCAACTCGGCATGGCCCCCATAGCCACTGCACGCCAACACCAAGGCTTGGCAGCCGATACGCTCCCAAGATCCGTCTGGGCGTTGCAGGGCCACGCCCATCACGTGGTCATGTTCGTCCACCAACAATTGGCGAACCGTGCACTCGGTCAAGATGTCCACGCTGGCTTTTTCACACGCCTGCAACAAAGCCCCCATGAGCTCCTCACCCGTTCGCCTGGGGGTGCAGTGCATGCGCATGACCGAGTGGCCGGGATAGAGAAACCCTTCGACCAGTTCAAACGGGACCGCATGCTGGTCGGCCAAATGTTCAATGACCTCAGCCGAATGCTGCGCCAAAGAGCGCACCACTCGCGGATCGGCTTGGTCGTGGTTTTTGGCTTGGATGTCGTTCGCCATCAACTCGGCACTGTCATCAATGCCACGGTCTCGCTGCCAACGGGTACCCGCTGCTGGGACAAAACCCGATGACATCGCGGTGCTGCCCCGCGGTAAAGCATCGCGCTCCAAGACCAACACCTCTTGGCCAGCATCGTGCGCAGCCAAGGCCGCCGACAAGCCACAAGCACCCGCACCGATCACCAGCACCGAAACTTCGGTCTCTGGGCGATCGGCTCGGCTGATGCGCTCAAGCACGGGATGACCCCTGTTGTGTGTGCCAATGTTTGAGGATGTTTTGAGCGGTGTCGACCCAAACCTCTGGTTTGGATTGCAAATGCGCCAGCACACGCTCCAAACACGCCACCCGATGGGGCTGACCCACCAACCATGGGTGGATGCTGATGCCCAGCATGCGGCCAGCGCCAAGTTGGGTCGCCTCTTCCACCATAAAGTCCACCGCATCGGTGACTTGCTGCACCCAAGCGTCTTCCGAATGCAGGTTGTTGCACATGATGAATTGGTCTTCGATCTCTGTGTTCAGGGGCATCATGTGCAGGCCGCCTCGGTCGGGCAACACCGCGTAGGGCATGTCGTCGTTGACCCAGTCCATGCAGTAGGCATAACCCGCTTGTGACAGCAATTCCAGCGTGCGCCAGCTCTCTTGACGCGCCGGGCTGAGCCAACCGGTGACCGTTTGGCCGGACACATCGCTCAGCACCTGTCGACAGCGTTGTAAGCACTGGGCCTCCTCCTCGGCCGTCATGCCGTTGTGGAGCAAGGTGTCCATGTTCCAGCCGTGGGCCACGATTTCAGCGCCGGCTTCTTGTGCCACCCGCTTGACCAGCCATGGATTGAACTGCGCCAACTCCGCGTTGATGGCCCACGTGGCGGGCAACTTCGCTTGCGCCAATGCCGCCATGACACGAAACACCCCAACCCGGTTGCCATAGTCGCGCAGCGAGTAATGCCGCAGATCCGGATAGGGCATGGTCATGCCGTTGGGCACTTTGAAGGGCACGCCTTGTTGATTCAACGGGTAGTGCTGCAACGACACATTGATCCAGACCGCCAAACGTTTTTCATGCGGCCATTGAACAGGGGCTCGTTGGCGCAACATCTCCCACTTGAACCAAGGGTGATCGTGCCCATGGGCACGCTTGGGGTATTCGAGGTAGTCGTCTGGCAGGCTCATGCCGTCACCTCCCGTTGTGCGGGGTGAGAAAGAATCGCCGCCTTGGCCTCATCGTGGTAATGAGCCAAATAATATTCGGCGATTTCACGCCCGGTGGCCACCCACACATCGGGGTGTCCTGTGATGTAGTCCAACGCCTCTTCAAAGGCTTTCATGCGGTGCGGACAAGACACTTGGTAGTTGTGGGTGGGGATGCACATCACCGTTCCCGACCGCGCACCTTCGGCATACAAGCGATCAAAATGCCGCTTGAGCATGGTGAGGTATTGGCGTGGCTCCACCTTGTTGACGGCGTACACGATGGTGTCGTTCATCTCCAAGGAGTAAGGCATGGAAATGAATTTGCGCCCGCTGCGCACCTTCACCGGCGTGGGCTGATCGTCGTGAAACAAATCGCAGGTGTAGAACGCGGCCCGGTCGCCGAAGAGTTCATACCCAGCTTCGGCAAACAGATCCATCGTGTGCTCAGAGTGCGACAGCGCCGGCGCCAAATAACCTGCGCAGTACTGACCAGTGTGGCGGTGAATCGTCTCGATCGAATCCTTGATCATCGACTTTTCTTGCGCTTCTGACAGACCGTAGGTGTAACGGGTGTTGTAAATGCCATGGCTGAAAAACTCCCAGTCTCGCTCACGGCACATCTGGATGATTTCGGGGTGGTGCTCACACATGGCCACAGACAAGGATATCGATCCACGAATCCCGTATTTGTCGAGCAGTGCCATTTGTCGCTCATGACCCACCCGGTTGCCGTAATCGCGAATGCTGTAAGCCGGCACACTGGGGTGGGGGGTGGGCCAAGGTTTGCGGTGCGGGTTGTTGGGCGGATCGAGTTCGTAAAACTCGATGTTGGGGGCCACCCAAAACGCCACCTTGGCCCCATTAGGCCAGCGGATGGTGGGCCGGTTTTCATAAGGCCAATAGTCGTACAAACCGGGGTTGGCTTTCATGCGCCCTCCTTCAGATCGATCCAGCCGCACGCTCGGGTTGACGGGCCAGCCAGTCCTTGACTTGCTGAACCTTCAGCACATCGGCGTACTTGAGCACCATGTCGGTCAAATTGGCGAAGTGGTAGCTCTCGTGTTTGTCCGCCACACACTCCTCGGCCACGATGGTTCGGTAGCCGTGCGACAAGCTGTCCACGGCGGATGCCCGCACACAACCCGAGGTTGAGCCGCCGGTGAGGATGACCGTGTCCACCCGGTGCCAGGTGAGCAATGACGCGAGCGGCGTTTCAAAGAACACCGATGGCATGCGCTTGGTGTAGAACACATCGCGCTCACGGTTGATGTCTGCGCGTTCATCGAACTCGGCGCGCTCCGAGCCGTAATGGATGTTCTGAAGCGAGTCGGGCGTGTTGGTTCGTGTGCCCCAAACACCGGCATCTTCCCCAGACTTCATGTAGGCCACATTGGTCCACACCACAGGCCAGCCCAAGCGCCGGAATTCACGCGCCAATTCGTTGACATACGCGATTTGGTTGGGGTCGGTTTCGTAGGCGGTCTTGAACAAATCGGTGCGCGTATAAGCTTTTTGAAAATCGATGTTAATCAACGCCGCCTTCTGACCAAAGCCAAAAGCGGCACGTTGAGGGTTGGCAATGACTTCCTCGAAAATTTGTCGCGCGGTTTTGTCGGACGTGATCATGGGTTCTCCTTGGGCTTTGGCTGGTGGGTCGTGACAGATTCGGGGCTGTACTGCTGGCCTTGTTCAAGAATGGCGGGCGTCCCCAACAAGGCGTTGAGTTGCGTGAAATCCAGCATGTGCGGCCGAAAGGGATCGGTGCTGCCGTGTTGCTTGAGACTGGCAAAAAATTGTTGCGCCATGTGTCCAAAAGCCCTGGCCAGCGCACCGGGGAAGATCACCAAAGAAAACCCCATGGACTGCAATTGGCTTGCGGATTGAATGGGTGTATCTCCGCCTTCCACCATGTTGACCAAGATCGGCACCCTAGCAGCGAACCGGGCGATCACCTGTTGCATTTGCTCGACGCTTCGCAAGCCTTCGACAAACAAAACATCAGCCCCGGCCTCGACGTAGCGCTCCGCTCTCGCCATGGCCGACTCCAGACCTTCGACGGCAATGGCATCGGTACGGCCGATGATCAAGGTGTCTGAGTGGCTGCGCGCATCACAGGCTGCGCGAATTTTTCCGACCATTTCCTGCCAAGTCACCAAGGATTTCCCTTTCAAGTGGCCACACCGCTTGGGGAAGTCTTGGTCTTCCAATTGAATGGCATTGGCCCCAGCCGCCTCCAGCACACGCACCGTTCGCATGACGTTGATGGCGTTGCCAAAACCCGTATCGGCATCCACCAACAACCACGCACGGGTGCGTTCACGGATGTGGCGCAAAGAGTCCGACACCTCAGCCAAACCCAACAGGCCGATGTCGGGCCCCCCCAAACGGGAATAGGCCAGACTGGCACCCGAGAGATAAAGCGCTTCGAAGCCCGCTTGCTCGGCAATGCTCGCCCCCAAGGCATCGTAAACACCCGGAGCGATCAGAATTTCGGCTTGCTGAAGACGGCTCAGCAAAGAGACGGCGGAAGATGCTGACATGCAGACCTCTTGGTTCAAGCGGTGGTTGGGGCGTGCAAAGCCATGTCGTTCCAAACCGATTGCCGGTGGATCAGCCCAGACCGAAGCTCGAAACGATCGATGAAGCGAATGCCTTCAAAGGGCGTTTGGTCCAGCCACTCACCACTCAGGGTGCCCGAGCAATAGACCACGGTGTTGTCCGCATCACCACCACAAACGTCGACGTGCTCGTACGTCTTTCGAACGAATCGGTAGCGGTTTTTCGCCCACACCACCAAGGCATCCAAACTGGGAGGGTAAACGTTACCCGGAAAAGTCATCACGAAATCGGGCGCCAACAAAGCCTGCGCTTCTGACAGTTGGCGCTTCTCCATGAGATCCAAAAAAAGCCGAACCACCTGATCCGGTTCGCGTGGGATTGACATGAATGTCTCCTGTTTTGGTGAAAAAACTATACCATGCATACCCATTAAATGTATTATCAATAAACATACTGAAGACGAGGTGTTTATGCAAGTTGCGGGTTTGAAGTCACAGCGCTTGTATGTGTTTCTGAAAGACGCGATTTCCCGTGGTCACTTGACCCCGGGGCAAAAACTGCCCAGCGAAAACGACCTGGCTTTGCAATTCAGCGTCTCGCGCGTCACCGTCAGGCGCGCACTCTCTGCCTTGTCGGATCAAGGCCTGGTTTCCCGCAAGCCCGGCATGGGCACGGTGGTGCAAGCCCCTACCCTGTCCTCATCGGTCATCACGGCCGACGTGTCCAATCTGTTGCCCCACATCGTGCGCATGGGCAAGGACTCCCAAATTCGGATGCTGGAGTTTGCTTACCTGCCCGCCAACGCCTACGTGGCCGAGAAACTGGATTTGGTCCCCGGCGAGCGGGTGCAGTACTCCGTTCGCGTTCGGTCCACCGCCGGCCAACCCTTTTCCCACCTCACGACCCATGTCCCGGACCGGGTGGCTCAGTCCTACGACGAGTCGGATTTGGCCAGGACCCCTTTGTACGCCTTGCTGGAACGCAGCGGCGTGAAGATCCACCGGGCCACCCAAACCATCAGTGCCGTGTTGGCCTCGCCCACGATTGCCGAAGCCCTCGACTTGGCCCAAGGCTCCCCCCTGATTTCCCTGACCCGCGTCGTGTACGACGAAAAAGGGCGGGGAGTTGAGTTGCTGGAGGCCTTGTACCGGCCCGATCGCTACCGCATCCAAGTCGACCTGGCCCGAGACAGCGGTCGAGGGGATCACTTCTGGAAGCCCATCCGGGGCAAAAGCGGGGTTAGGGTAAATCCGGGTCGATCCAGCCGCTCCAAATGAGTTGACAGTCGAGGGCCTTTTGCTAAACTGAATTTGTTCTATCAATAAGACATTTGATGGTGAGGTCCGCTTTTCATGAACCGGCAGCTTTCTCTCTTTGACCGCATTTGGGCGGAACACGAGATCCGGACCAATGCGTCCGGAGAAAGCCTGCTTTGGGTGGACCGCCATTACGTCCACGAAGGCTCTTTTCACGCATTCAGCCAACTGTCTGAACGGGGCTTGGCGGTGGCACAGCCTTCGCTAACGGTGGGTGTAGCCGATCATTACGTGCCCACGATCCGCGATGGCTCCATCACCCTGGATCCGGCGATCACCGGCATGGTGGACACGCTGAGCGCCAATACCCGCCGTCACGGCATTCCCCTGATTGGCCTGAACGATACGCGCCAAGGCATCGTGCACGTGGTTGGCCCTGAGCAGGGTTTGTCGCACCCAGGCATGGTGGTGGTGTGCGGCGACAGCCACACCTCGACCCACGGCGCTTTGGGCGCCATGGGCTTTGGCATAGGTGCCTCCGAAGTCGCTCATGTGCTGGCCACCCAAACCCTGTGGCAAGCCCGGCCCCAAACCATGCGTCTTCACCTCATCGGCGAATTGCAACTGGGTGTCACGGCCAAAGACATTTGTTTGTACTGGATCGCACAACTGGGCGCTGACGGCGCGCGGGGCTACGCCATTGAGTACGACGGTCCCGCCATCCGGGCCCTGTCCATGGAGGCGCGCCTGACCTTGTGCAACATGTCGATTGAAGGCGGTGCGCGTTGTGGTCTGGTCTCTCCAGACGCCACCACCATCGAATGGCTGAAGGGTCGGCCTGGCGTGCCGAAGGGGGATGCTTTTGAAGCGGCTGCACGGCATTGGCTGAGCTTGGCCAGCACACCATCCGCCGAATTCGATCGCACGGTCACGTTGGACGCTCGGCTCATCGAACCTTGTGTTACCTGGGGGGTGTCCCCCGAAGAAGCCTTGCCCATCGGCGCCCATGTGCCCGACCCGGCCCAAGCCACATCCGCGGCCCAAGCCGCGAAGATCGCCGACAGCTTGGACTACATGGGCTTGACAGCGGGGCAAGCCTTGTTGGGTCTGCCCATCGACAAAGTGTTCATCGGCTCCTGCACCAATGCGCGTCTCAGCGATTTGCGCGAAGCGGCTCGAGTGCTGCGTGGTCAACGCGCCCAAGTACCGGGCTTTGTTTCACCCGGCTCCCAATCGGTCAAACAGGCGGCCGAGGCCGAGGGCTTGCACCAAGTGTTCATGGACGCAGGCTTGCAATGGCGCGAACCCGGTTGTTCCATGTGTGTGGGCATGAACGGTGACCTGCTATCGCCTGGTGAGCGCTGCGCATCGACCACGAACCGCAACTTCAAAGGGCGGCAAGGGCAAGGCTCCAGAACGCACCTGATGTCACCCGCCATGGTGGCAGCAGCGGCCGTCGCTGGTCAACTGGTGGATGTTCGTGGCTTGGGAGCATCTCGGTGATGCAAGCCCTCCAACAACTCTCCGGTCTGGCCTGCCCGCTGCCTTTGAGCAACGTGGACACCGACCAGCTGATTCCGGCTCGTTTCATGAAAACCCCGCGCTCAGCAGGTTATGGGCATTTTTTGTTGCACGACCTGCGGCGCGACGAATCGGGTCAACTCAAAGCCGACTGGCCACTCAATGCGCCGTTCGCCACCCCTCCCTGCATGTTGGTCGCGCGAAGCAATTTTGGGGCTGGTTCATCCCGAGAAGCCGCGGTCTATGCCTTGGTAGACCATGGCATTCGCTGTGTGATGGCCCCCAGTTTTGGGGATATTTTTTCATCCAATGCCGTCAACAACGGCCTGCTGCCTGCGGTGATCGACGAGGCCAGTGCCGAGCAACTGCTCAGCGCCTTGGGCCAACAGTGTCTGGAGGCGTCTTTGGATTTGCTTGATCAAACGGTTCGGGTGGGTCAGCTGTCGGTGCGTTTCGACATCAAACCCCACTGGAAACAAAAACTCCTCAACGGTTGGGATGACATCGCCCTGACCTTGAGCATGAAAAGCGACATCGACGAATTTCAGCGTTCTCGTCAAACGGCTCTTCCTTGGTTGTCCCCTTGATCGGTGTTTCACCGGTTTGTTTGTTCTTTAACTGGAGATGATGGTATGAAAAAGCGACTTTTGACAGCAATCGGTTTGGTGGTTGCAATGGCCAGCACCACGTCGGCATTCGCAGTGGAGCGAATCTCTGCGGTGCATGCTTTTGCGCCTTCTTTGATCTACACCCAAAGCTTCTTGGAATTTGTCAAGAAAGTGAACGAAAAGGGCGCTGGCGTCGTGCAAATCGATGTCCGCGGCGGACCCGAGGTGATCGGTTTGCCCCAACAACCCGATGCCGTTCGCAACGGCGTGGTGGACATGGCCTACACCGCGGCCAGTTTCTACGGTGGCACCGTCCCTGAGCGCGATGCACTGGTCGCCTCCAACACCAACGCCATCCACGCACGAGGCAATGGTGGCATTGACCTGATGAACCAGATCCACCAACAAAAAATGGGGGTCTATTACCTTGGCTGGTTCGACAGCGGAATTTCTTACAACCTCTACACCGTCAACGAGCCCAAATTGGATGCTCAAGGCAACTTGGATGTGTCCGCCCTCCGCCTGCGTTCCAACCCCGTGTATGACGCCTTCTTCAAAGATGTTCTGGGCGCACAACCTGTGAGCATTCCAACACCTGAGGTGTACGCAGGCTTGGAGCGCGGCGTGGTCAACGCCACCGGTTGGACCCAGATTGGCCTGAACGACCTGAAATGGGACCGGTTTTTGAAGTACCGCATTGAGCCCGCCTTCTTCTCGACCGACATGGGCGTGATCGTCAACTTGGCGCGCTGGAACCGCCTGAGCGCTCCTGCGAAAAAAGTTTTGCAAGATGTTGCCATCGAACATGAGCGCGCCACCGCTCAGCGCTTCATCGACTTGGGCAACAAGCAAAAGCAAGAGATGGTTACTGCCGGCATGAAAATTGTGAACTTGCAAGGCCCCGCCGCTGAGCGCTTCTCCAAAGCCGCTCGTGAAGCCACTTGGAACCGCATGCGCACCCAGATGGAGCGCCACCCCGATGGCCTGAAGAACTACGATCGCTTGGTCAAGCTCTTCAACAAGCCTTAAACCGTTCGCAGAAGGGCGCCGCTAGCGCCCTTCTGTTTTAAAGGACTTTCACATGCGAACCATCGCCGTTTTTTACGAGCGCCTATTGCAAGGTATGGCACTGCTGTCAGGTCTCGCCTTGGTTTGGATCATGGTGGCTGTGGTGATATCGGTGCTTCAGCGCAATTTGGGCATGCAGTCTTGGGCTTGGTTGTTTCTCTCTACCGAATACGGCATGTTCTACATGACTCTGTTGGGCGCACCTTGGCTGGTGCGTCAACGCGGACATGTTCACATTGAAATGTTGACCGCTGCATTGCCGCCCAAGTTCTTACCGATGTTCAGCCGATTGGTGTCCTTGGTCACGTGCTTGGTGTGCGCCATTCTGGCCATCAAAGGCGTTGAACTGGTGATGCTCAACCTCGAACGTGGTGACTTTGATGTGAGGGCCTACTTCTTTCCCACTTGGATCTTGAGCATCGCATTCCCCATCAGTTTTGGGTTGATGTCCATTGAGTTTGGACGAATGGTGTTTGGCAAAGAATTGCTTCACAGCGGCGTGGCGGGAGTGAACGAATGATGGAATGGTATTGGGCCTTGGCCTTTTTGCTGGGCATGGTGGTGATCTTGATGATCGCCGGCATGCCGATTGCTTTGACTTTCTTGGGTGCCAATATCGTTGGCGCCTGGATCTTCATGGGTGGCGGTAACGGTGTGATTCAAATTTTGAGCAATGGCTTTGGCTCGCTGTCCAGTTTTAGCCTGGTCCCGATCCCCTTGTTCTTGTTGATGGGCGAACTGTTTTTCCGAACCGGCTTGGGCATGCGCATGTTCAATGCGATCGACATGTTATTGGGCAAAGTGCCTGGCCGCTTGTCTTACGTGACGGTGATTGGTGGTACTGGCTTTGCCACCGTCAGCGGATCGTCCATGGGGTCAACCGCACTCTTGGGCTCGGTTTTGGTGCCTGAAATGGTTCGCCGTGGTTACAAAAAGCACATGGCCATTGGCCCCATTTTGGGCACCGGCGGTCTGGCCATCATCATCCCCCCTTCGGCCTTGTCGGTTCTGCTGGCCACCTTGGCCAAGATTGACGTGGGCGCTTTGTTGGTCGCGGGCATCATCCCTGGCTTGCTGCTGGCGATTTTGTATTTGATCACCGTCTGGATTCAGACACGCATTGACCCTTCTGCTGCACCTTCTTACGACATCCCCGCGGTACCTTGGACCACCAAGCTGCGCGTGTTGCTCACCGATGTTGTGCCCATGGTGGCGGTGATGGCTTTCTTGGTAGCCATGCTCTTGATGGGCTGGGCCACGCCTTCTGAGTCGGCCGCCTTTGGTGCTTTGGCCGTCATTGTGCTGGGCTTGATCTACCGTTGTTTGTCTTGGGAAGCTTGGCGCCTGTCGGTGATGGGTTCGCTCAAAGTCACCTTGATGGCGTTTTTGATTGTCTTTGGCTCGGCCACCTTCAGTCAGTTGTTGGCGTTTTCGGGTGCATCCAGTGGTTTGATCCAATGGTCCACCAGCTTTGACCTGTCTCCGATTTACATGCTCTTGGCCATCTTCATGGTGCTGCTCATCTTGGGCACCTTCATGGAGCAAATCTCCATCATGATGCTCACCGTGCCGTTTTTCTTTCCCTTGGCACAATCCTTGGGTTTTGATTTGATCTGGTTCGGTATCGTGGTGCTCTTGGCCTTGGAGATCAGTTTCTCGACTCCTCCATTGGGCTTGTTGTTGTTCGTGATGAAAGGTGTGGCCCCAGCAGGCACCACCATGCGCGAAATCTATTTGGCGGCGATCCCCTACATTTTGTGCTCGATGTTCTTGGTGGCGCTATTGATCATGTTCCCGGCAATAGCGACTTGGCTGCCGAGTTACCTAGGTTGAAGTTACTGCGAATACTTCAATAAAGCAAAACCCCCACCAGCTTGCGCGGGTGGGGGTTTCTTTGTTTGGTGGCCTGGGACGGAATCGAACCATCGACACGCGGATTTTCAATCCGCTGCTCTACCAACTGAGCTACCGGGCCTTGGTAAGAGCGAGATTATAGCACCATGGAAAGGCGCTTTTTTAGCGGGACGATGGGCGTTTGCTGCGCGAGAGGTCCACACCGAGCTGTTTGAGTTTTCGGTAAAGGTGGGTGCGCTCCAAGCCGGTTTTTTCTGCGACGCGGGTCATGGAGCCTTGCTCCTTGACCAAGTGGTACTCGAAGTAGGCCTTCTCAAAGCCATCGCGGACTTCGCGCAAGGGCCCTTCGAGGTTGAAGGCTTGCTGGGCTTGTGGCCCCAAATCCACACGGGGCTGCACAACCATGTGACCACCGGTCATGGCTTGCTCAATGGTCAAGCCGTTGAGCGTGGGCGCGGCAGCCGGCGACACCGCCATTGCGAGCGCAGCGTCAGTTGCCCTTGCAACAGGTTTGCTCAAGCCTTTTTCCACTGCTTTGAGCAGCTTCTGCATGGTGATGGGCTTTTCCAGAAAGTCCAAAGCCCCGATCCGAGTGGCTTCGGCTGCGGTTTCTACCGTGGCATGCCCACTCATCATGATCACAGGCATGTTGAGTTGGCCTGTACTGGCCCACTCTTTGAGCAGGGTCACGCCATCGGTGTCGGGCATCCAGATGTCCAACAAGACGAGATCGGGTCGGTATTGAGCACGGGCTTGACGAGCTTGCGCCGCGTTTTCGGCCAACTCGACCGCATGACCTTCATCGTTCAAGATTTCTGAGAGCAAGTCGCGAATGCCCAGCTCATCGTCCACAACCAAAATGTTTGCCATGATGTCTTAACCTCCTGCCCTGTGTCCGTTTTGTTATTTCGCCACAACGAATGATAACGATACTTTGGCTCCCAGCAATTTGCCATCTTTTTCAATGTTCCCGACTTCAACTTTGCCGCCATGCTCTTCCATGATTTTGTGGACGACAGCCAGCCCAAGCCCAGTGCCCTTGGGCTTTGTGGTGACATAGGGCTCAAAAGCACGCTGGATGATGGCCTCGGGAAAGCCGGCTCCGTTGTCGCTGACCTCCAAACGCACCCAACGCCCAGAACCCGAACGGCGAGTCGTGACTTTGACCAATGGCATGCGCTCTTGAACACAAGCGTCTTGCGCATTTTGAACCACGTTGTGAAGCACTTGGCGCAATTGCTGCGCATCCGCCATGACGAGAGGAATCTCATCATCCAACTCCAACAAGACCGGCACCGTGCTGTTTTCGTACAAGCTGGCCATGTCTCGCAACCAAGGATTGAGGGCGAGCGGAGTCAATACGGCAGAAGGCAATCGCCCAAAATCACGGAACTCGTTGACCATGTGTTTCATGGCATCGACCTGCTCGACGATGGTGCGCACGGACTTGTGCAACAAGGCTTGCCCGCCCTCGGGCAACTGCGGCGCAAGCCTGATCGCCATGCGCTCGGCCGAGAGTTGAATGGGCGTCAAAGGGTTTTTGATTTCATGCGCCAACCGCCGAGCGACCTCGCCCCATGCTTTCGTGCGCTGCGCCGAAACCATGTCGGTGACATCGTCTAAGACCAACAGCCAGTCACCATGCGGCAACCAAGCGCCTCGAACCACCAAGGTTCGATGGCCCATGTTTGCGGTGTCACCGATCTCATTCAACTCAACCGTTTGTTGCCAGTGACGCCCAGGAACTCGCTCAGATTCTGCAAGCTCGGTTTCAAACCGAGACTGCACGGCTGCACCAAACTCCGCCAAACCAGGGCAAGCTTGAAGGGATTGCCCCAAGTGAGCGGTGAGCGGTGAGCGCAACATCCTCTGCGCTCCGGGGTTGGCACTTTGCAAAGCCCCGTCAGGGCGCAGCACCACGACCCCAGCGGTGAGGTTGTCCAATATGGTTTGCACTTGAGCCCGGGCGGCGTCGAGTTGCACCATGCTGTGGTTGGCATCCGCACGTGCTTGTGCCAAGTCGTCGGTCATGCGTGCAAAGGTTCGCGTCAGCCCACCCAGTTCGTCACGGTGGGGCAAGGCTTGTTTGGGACTGAGGTTGCCCGCGGCCACCTCACGCATGCCTTCAGCCAAAACCAACAACGGTCGTAGGAGTTGGTTACCCAATACCACGGCCAAGACCACCGCACCGAACACCGCCAAAAACAAAGCCAAGGTCAAAGTGCCGATGTACATGCGCCGCAAACCGTCACGCCCCAAGGCGCGCTCTTGATATTCGCGGTTCGCGGCTTGTACCGCCAGAGCATCGGCCACCAAGACCTCAGGCAAGGGACTGAACACTTGGACAAATCGCGGTGTCATGCCCAAAGACCAGCGCGGCGGATCGACCATGGCCAACACCACGATGCGGCCTGCTGGCGTCAGCTCTGCGCCCACATCGCCTTGTGCGTCGTCCAAACCTTCGATGTTGATGAGGATGCCTTGCTCACGAGCCAAACGCAACGCCGACGCGCTGGGCCGCTCGGGGTTGAGCGCAAAGCGGGATTCACCCGCACTGCCGATCAAAATCCCATTGCCATCCCACATCACCACGTCGGTGGCACCCAATCGCTCGCGCCAATTCTCCAAGGCAACCCCCACAGACCGCTCGGGCAAGGCACCGAGTTCATCGGCGGCCAAGCGGACTTGGTGGCTCAGGTCTTTGCTCAGCACGTTCAAAGTGGTGCGGCCCAAGTTCAAGCCTGCGGCCAAGGCCGATTCCACGCGCACATCAAACCAACTCTCGATGGACCGAGAAACGAACTGATAGGACACGGTGTAAATCAACAAACCGGGCAACAAACCAACCAACGCAAACACCGCTGCAAGTTTGAGCAAGAGCCGACTGCCGAATTTGCCTCGGTACAAACGCACACCCAAGCGCACGCCGAACCAAGCAATCACCATCAGCAACAGCGCCGCAACCGCCAAGTTGATGCGAAACAACCAAGCGTAGTTTTCGTCGTAAACCCCACGATTACCGGTGGCCATGGTCAGCAAAAACAAGAGCACCAAACCAGCCGCCACCATGGTCACACCCGTGACCAACAGAGACCAGCGCAAGGTTTGGGTGGATCGCCAACCCTTTTCAACGACCATGTCGCGACTCCAAGGTCATGCCCACGGCGGGTACCGGCAAGCGGTAGTTGCGTTGCACAACCCATTCCTGAGAGCTGCCCAAACCCAATTGAAAAGGCCTAGGCAACAAACCCAAATCCAACGAGAAGCTCACATTCAGCCAAGCACCTTGACTGGGTACATCCCTGGTTTGGGCCACAGGCCAATTGACCATGCGACCCACCGCAGCCCATGCCTGATCCAAGCTGGCGTGGTTTTGGTGCAGTGCGTTGCGCAGCCCCCCGGATGGGGCTGCATCGTTAGACCAGCTCAAACGCCAATGCCCCGACAAGGCTTGGTAGGCCAAACGCAAGGTGCGCACGGCGCGCGTGTGTGTGGTGTCGCGCCAGAAGTACCATCGCGGGCTTTGCACCTCGGCAGTCCACACAAAATACAAAGCAACACCCTTGTTCAAAGCCTCTTGTACCGCAGCAGGCAAGGGCTCACTCACACGGGTGGTCAACAACAGTTGCTCGGCGGTGCGCTCCACCACCACGCCCGAGGGGGGTAGGACTTGTGCCCGCGAAGGTCCATGTAGGGCCATGAGCGCACCCAGCGCCACGAACAACACCCCACGCCGATCAAGGCTTGGGGTCTCACGCACTGATTTTGTCGAGTCGAGCGTAAAAAAATCCATCGTGCCCGCCAGGGGGGTTGTCTTTGAGCTTGCTCTGGGCCGCTGAAGCACCGGGCAGCAAGTGGCCCAGGCTCGGTTGTAACACGGCATCGGGGTGGTCTTTTACAAAGCGCTGCATTTGGTCTTCGCCTTCGGCCTTGAAGACCGAACAGGTGGCATACAACATCCGGCCACCCGGCTTGAGCAAGGGCCACAAGGCCTTGAGCAAACGGCGCTGAGTGGCCACCAGCTGTTGAACATCACTCTCGCGGCGCAACCAACGCACGTCGGGGTGCCGGCGCACGATGCCCGAGGCGGTGCACGGCGCGTCCAACAAAATCGCGTCAAAGGCGTGACCATCCCACCACGATGCGACATCGCCAGCATCGGCCACACGCACCTCGGCGCTCAGGCCCAAACGTTGCAGGTTCTCGCTGATCCGATGGGCTCGTAAAGCATCCACATCCAAAGCCAACATCTGGACATCGGCACGCTCGAGGACATCGGCGGTTTTGCCCCCAGGGGCGGCACAAGCGTCCAAGACCCGTGCGCCGGGCGGTAAATTCGCCCCCTCCAGCAACAAGCGCCCCGCCCACTGCGCAGCTGCGTCTTGGACCGAACAATCGCCCTGCTCAAACCCTGGTAGGCGCTGCACCGGCAGCGCTTTTTCCAACACCAGTCCGTGGTCACCAAAAGGGGTGCTGTTCACACCTTGTGATTGCAACGCCGTTTGCAATGCTGCGGGCGTGGTGCGCCGAGGATTGACGCGCAAAGCCATGGGCGCCGCTTGGTTGTTGGCGGCCAAGATGGCACGCCAATCTTCAGGATGGTCGCGCTTGACGCGTTCGATCCACCACAAGGGGTGGTTGTACACGGCCACGGGATCGAGAACCACCTCGGCCAACAGGTCGTCGCGTTCGCGCAAATAGCGGCGCAAACAAGCGTTCAAAAATGAAACCGTGCGCATGAGCTTGGGATCGGCCTTCGCCGCTTGCACAGCTTGGTTGACCACGGTGTGCTCCGCGTACGCCACCCCCGATGCCCACGACGGCGCCTCACCCTCAACCACGTTATTGGGCAAGAGCAAAGCCAAGGCACTGTGCATCAAGGCCAGTGCGGGTGGTGCAGGAGCCCGATCGGCCAAAAGACGCGCGAGGGCCGTCACGGTGCCCCAATGGCGCAAGACGTGAAAGGTGAGTGCTTGGACACCCGGGCGCACCTGCGCATCCACCTGAGGCAAAACATCGCTGAGCGATTGCCCTTGCTTGACCGCCAAGACGCACCGCGCGGTGGCTTGCAGTTGGGTGGACAAAGGCACGGGGGCAGCGCTCATGCGAATCCTTCAAAACCAGAAAAAATGCCCCGGGCCGAGAAGCCAGGGGCATGGAGCGAGATCGGCGTCACCGAAGTCACGCCGAGCGGGATTTACTCCGCAGACTCGCTGGTGTTGGCGGCGTCGGCCTCGCTGTCGCCAGCGGCTTGATCGGCCGCCAAAGACAAGGCATCGGCTTCTGCGATGGCACGACGCTCTTCGTCGTCCATCTTCTCGCGCACCTTGCGGGCTTCGTGGTACGCCATGCCGGTGCCGGCGGGGATCAGGCGACCCACAATGACGTTTTCTTTCAAGCCGCGCAAATCGTCGCGCTTGCCCATGATGGCCGCTTCGGTCAACACGCGGGTGGTTTCCTGGAAGGAAGCCGCGGAGATGAACGAGTCGGTCGACAAGGAAGCCTTGGTGATACCCAACAAGACGTTGCTGTAGGTCGCGGGCACTTTGCCCTCGGCGCGCAGCGCATCGTTGGTGTTGAGGATCTCCGAACGCTCGACTTGCTCGCCAGCGATATAAGAAGAGTCACCGACGTTGTCGACGATCACGCGGCGCAGCATTTGGCGCACGATCACTTCGATGTGTTTGTCGTTGATCTTCACGCCTTGCAAGCGGTAGACGTCCTGCACTTCGTCGACGATGTAGCGCGAGAGTTCCTCGATACCCAAGAGACGCAAGATGTCTTGTGGGTCGGCGGGGCCGTCCACAATGCTTTCGCCCTTGTTGACCACTTGGCCTTCGTGGACCAAGATGTTCTTCTCTTTGGGAATGAGCTCGTCCCACACCTTGCCATCGGGGTCGGTGATCTGCAAGCGCACCTTGCCTTTGGTCTCTTTACCGAAGGACACCGTACCGGTGATCTCGGCCAACATGCCCTTGTCTTTGGGGCTGCGGGCTTCGAACAATTCGGCCACTCGGGGCAAACCGCCGGTGATGTCTCGGGTCTTTTGACCTTCGATCGGGATACGGGCCAAGACTTCGCCAGGGCCCACGTCTTGGCCGTCGCGCACCTGAATCAAAGCGCCGATTTGGAAGCCGATCGTCACCGAGTGGTCGGTGCCGGGAATCTTGACTTCCGAGCCGGAAGCGTCGATCAGCTTGACCTGTGGGCGAATGACCTTGGTCGCACCGCGGCGCTTGGGGTCAATCACCACCAGGGTAGACAAGCCGGTGACATCGTCCACCTGCTTGGCCACGGTCATGCCCTCTTCCACGTTCTCGAACTTCACCTGACCGGCGAATTCCGTGATGATGGGGCGGGTCAATGGATCCCAGTTGGCCAAGATCGTACCGGCCTTGATGGTCTGGTCGGCTTTGACGGTGAGCACCGCGCCATAAGGCACTTTGTGGCGCTCGCGCTCGCGGCCGTGTTCGTCTTGAATGACGATCTCGCCAGAACGGGAAATCACCACCAAGTCGCCCTTGGAGTTGGTCACGTAGCGCATCGTGGCGTTGAAGCCGATGATGCCGTTGGACTTGGCTTCCACGCTGGAGGCGATGGCGGCGCGCGACGCAGCACCACCGATGTGGAAGGTGCGCATGGTCAGCTGCGTGCCAGGCTCACCGATGGACTGCGCAGCGATCACGCCCACAGCTTCACCGATGTTGACCAAGCCGCCACGACCCAAATCGCGGCCATAGCACTTGGCGCAAATGCCGAAACGCGTTTCGCAGTTCAGGGCGGTGCGGACTTTGATTTCATCCACGCCAGCAACTTCCAACTCGTCGAGCATGTCCTCGTCCAGCAAAACACCGGCAGGCAAAATGACCGCGCGGGTTTCAGGATGGATGACGTCTTCGGCGGTGGTACGGCCCAACACGCGATCGCGCAAGGACTCAATCACCTCACCACCCTCGACGATGGCGCGCATGAGCGTGCCGTTGGTCGTGCCGCAATCGACTTGGTTGACCACCAAGTCTTGGGTCACGTCCACCAAACGACGGGTCAGGTAACCCGAGTTGGCCGTCTTCAACGCCGTGTCGGCCAAGCCCTTACGAGCACCGTGGGTCGAGATGAAGTACTGCAACACGTTGAGGCCTTCACGGAAGTTCGCCGTGATGGGGGTCTCAATGATGGAGCCGTCTGGCTTGGCCATCAGGCCACGCATACCGGCGAGCTGACGGATCTGCGCTGCAGAGCCGCGAGCGCCCGAGTCGGCCATCATGTAGATGGAGTTGAACGACTCTTGGTCAACTTCTTTGCCGTTGCGATCGGTGGTCTTTTCTTTGGCCAGCTGAGCCATCATGACCTTGGAGACTTCGTCGCCGGCCTTGCCCCAGATGTCCACCACCTTGTTGTAGCGCTCGCCAGCGGTCACCAAACCCGAAGCGTATTGCTGGGCGATTTCCTTGACCTCTTTCTCGGCGCGTTCGATGATGGTTTGCTTTTCTTTGGGCACCAACATGTCGTCCACCGCGATCGAGATACCGGCGCGGGTGGCCAAGCGGAAACCGTTTTGCAACAGCTTGTCGGCGAACACGACGGTCTCTTTCAAGCCGCACTTGCGGAACGAGGTGTTGATCAGGCGCGAAATCTCTTTCTTCTTCAAAGGCTTGTTCAGCACCGAGAAAGGCAGGCCCTTGGGCAAGATTTCGGACAACAAAGCGCGGCCGACGGTGGTGTCGAACAGCTTGGTTTCGGCCACGAATTCACCGGTGGCTTTGTCCAAGCTGTGCTCGGTCAAACGCACGCTGATCTGGCTGGTGACTTCCACCACGCCAGCGTCCAAGGCGCGCTGCACCTCCAGGATGTCGGAGAAGACCATGCCTTCACCTTTGCCGTTGGTCTTTTCGCGGGTCGTGTAGTACAGACCCAAGACCACGTCTTGCGAAGGCACGATGGAGGGCTCGCCGTTGGCGGGGAAGAGCACGTTGTTGGAGGCCAGCATCAAGGTGCGGGCTTCCATCTGGGCTTCCACCGACAAAGGCACGTGAACGGCCATCTGGTCACCGTCGAAGTCGGCGTTGAACGCCGCGCACACGAGGGGGTGCAACTGGATGGCTTTGCCTTCAATCAGGATGGGCTCGAACGCCTGGATACCCAAGCGGTGCAGCGTGGGGGCGCGGTTCAACAGCACGGGGTGCTCTTTGATGACCTCTTCCAAAATGTCCCACACCACGGGCGTCCCGGCTTCCACTTCCTTCTTCGCTGCCTTGATGGTAGTGGCGATGCCCATGGCTTCCAGGCGCGAGAAGATGAAGGGCTTGAACAACTCCAAGGCCATCAACTTGGGCAGGCCGCACTGGTGCAGCTTCAAGGTTGGGCCCACGGTGATCACCGAACGACCGGAGTAGTCCACGCGCTTGCCCAGCAAGTTCTGACGGAAACGACCGCTCTTGCCTTTGATCATGTCGGCCAAAGACTTCAAGGCGCGCTTGTTGGCGCCCGTCATGGCCTTGCCGCGACGGCCGTTGTCCAGCAAGCTGTCCACGGATTCTTGCAGCATGCGCTTTTCGTTGCGCGCGATGATCTCAGGGGCCTTCAACTCGAGCAGGCGCTTCAAGCGGCTGTTGCGGTTGATGACGCGGCGGTAC
>JACCDH010412086.1_pt1 | contig 33893 bp, 24 predicted proteins | sample 7442481 | NCBI WGS metagenome assembly JACCDH01 (sample SAMN15323433, study PRJNA562643) | freshwater metagenome | isolation source: river surface water | place: USA:Blue River Watershed | collected 2017-08-15
AATGGTCTATTATTACTGATCGTTGGTACTGATGGCAGACTATTCACTACGACCGTGGTTACAGTTGAAGTCGACACGCATCCACTACCATTGGTTACTGCAACAGTATAAGCACCAGCAGCTTTCACCACCAAAGTTTGTCCTGTAGCGCCTGTTATATTACTTCCATTCAACAACCATTGATTACCGGTAGCTGATGATGAAGTCAACACCGTACTATCATTGGTACAGAAAGTTAATGGTCTATTATTACTTATCGTTGGTACTGCAGGTAAAGCATTCACTACTACCGTGGTTGAAATTGAAGTCGACACACAGCCACTACCATTGGTTACTGCAACAGTGTATGAACCAGCAGCTTTTACCACCAATGTCTGACCTGTAGCTCCTGTCATATTGCTTCCATTCAATAACCACTGATTACCAGTAGCTGATGATGAAGTCAACACTGTACTATCATTCGCACAGAAAGTCAATGGTCTACTATTGCTAATAGTCGGTACTGCAGGTAAACTATTCACAACGACCGTGGTTGCACTTGAAGTCGACACGCATCCATTACCATTGGTTACTGCAACAGTATAAGATCCTGCCGACTTTACCACCAAAGTCTGCCCTGCCGCTCCAGTTATATTACTTCCATTCAATAACCATTGATTACCTGTAGCTGATGATGAAGTCAACACCGTACTATCATTGGTACAGAAAGTTAAAGGACGATTATTGCTGATCGTCGGTACTGATGGCAAGCTGTTCACTACGACCGTAGTTGCAGTTGAAGTTGACACGCATCCACTACCATTGGTCACTACCACAGTGTAAGCACCAGAAGCTTTCACCACCAAAGTCTGACCTGTCGCTCCTGTTATATTACTTCCATTCAATAACCATTGATTACCTGTAGCTGATGATGAAGTCAACACCGTGCTATCATTGGTACAGAAAGTTAAAGGACGATTATTGCTGATCGTCGGTACTGATGGTAGACTATTCACCACAACCGTGGTTGCAGTTGATGTCGATGCGCATCCACTTCCATTGGTCACTGCAACTGTATATGCACCTGCAGCTTTTACCACCAAAGTCTGTCCTGTCGCTCCTGTTATATTGCTTCCATTCAATAACCACTGATTACCGGTTGCTGATGATGAACTCAACACCGTACTATCATTGGTACAGAAAGTTAATGGTCTATTATTACTAATCGTTGGTACCGCAGGTAAACTATTCACCACGACCGTGGTTGCACTTGAAGTCGACACGCATCCACTACCATTAGTGACAGCAACAGTATAAGCACCAGCAGCTTTCACCACCAATGTCTGACCTGTCGCTCCTGTTATATTGCTTCCATTCAATAACCACTGATTACCGGTGGCTGATGATGAACTCAACACCGTACTATCATTGGTACAGAAAGTTAAAGGACGATTATTACTGATCGTTGGTACTGATGGCAGGCTATTCACAACGATCGTGGTTGCAGTTGAAGTCGATACGCATCCACTACCATTGGTTACCGCAACAGTATATGAACCAGCAGCTTTCACCACCAAAGTCTGTCCTGTTGCTCCTGTTATATTATTTCCATTTAACAACCATTGATTACCTGTAGCTGATGATGAAGTCAATACCGTGCTATCATTAGCACAAAAAGTCAGTGGTCTATTATTAGTAATCGTTGGTACAGAAGGCAAACTGTTTACTGTACCACTTACCGCTACATTTTGTGTAGTTACTCCTGTACTAGCTAGCGTTATATTACCACTCGGTGTACCTGTGGTCGAAGATGCCATTCGTGTATAAATGGTTGTATTTCCAACTACGCCTGCGTTTTGCGTTAAGGTAACTGAACTACTAAACCCACTTCCGCTAGTAGTACTAATCTCAAACCCAGCAGGTGCAGTAATCGTAATGTTATTGGTAAGGCCAGCACCATTAACCGTAAAGCTTTGTTGCGCGCTAGCAGAACCTGCGCAAGCGCTAAAAGCCGATAAGCTATTTACTGAAGTGGCTATATAGGCTGCCAGATCAGTATTCCTAAACACAGCCGCTCCTAATACTTGTTCTTGAACTGCGGCAGTCAATTCAGGCTTGCCGTCCCCATCCAAATCACCAATAGCAACAGAACGAACATATGATGCTCCTGTGCTGAAATATTGGATTGCTGCAAAGCTTCCACTACCAATGGTTCCAGGCGTAGCCGTATTTCGCATAACACCAAGACTATTGGAAAGTGCATGCGCAAAAGCCAAATCTGGCTTTCCATCCCCATCTAAATCACCTATGGCAATAGATTCTGTAGTACCCCCTATCGAAAAATTAAATGTGGTAGCAAAACTGATACTTCCACCACTTGTGGTATTGCGTAATATCGAAACATCGTTTGATGTATAATTTGGTACTGCCAAATCGAGCTTTCCATCCCCATCCAGATCACCAATACCTACCCAGTAGGGATGAACACCAACCGCAAAATCTTGTTTCGCTGCAAAATTGATAGACCCACTGGTAGAAGTATTACTTAGTACCGAAATAGTGGTTAAGGCTGTATGTGCTACAACCATATCGGGTTTACCATCATCGTTTAAATCACCAATTGCAATTCCTCTAGGATGTGTTCCTGTTGTAAAATCCTGCTTTGCCCCAAAACTGATAGATCCACTAGAAGACGTATTTGGGAAAACGGAAATGCTGTTTGAAGAATAATTCACTACAGCCAACTCTGGCTTGCCATCCCCATCTAGATCACTGATGCCTAATGCTCCCGGATTACTACCAACTGTAAATTCCTGATTCCCTGCAAAACTGATAGACCCACTGGTAGAAGTATTTCGGAATACTGAAACAGTTCCAGCATTTTGATTAGCACTAGCCAAATCTAACTTGCCGTCCCCGTCCAAGTCGCCCATTATAACACAGAAGGCACCATTGCTTCCCATTGCAAAATCTTGCTTTGCAGCAAAGCTGCCGCTTCCAATGCTTCCGCTAGTTGCCGTATTGCGTAAGACTGAAACAAAAGAAGAACCATAATTTGCAAAAGCCAGATCAGGCTTCCCATCACCATCTATGTCGCCTATAGCAACAGAATAAGGATACTCTCCAGTCGCAAAATCCTGTTTTGGTGAAAAATCGGACGTCGTTATGCTTGTTTTAGCAGGACTATATTTAGGTGTAAAGTAAGCAGAACTATATGCTGCCAGGCTAGTCCCCGTATTCAGTACTGTTATCGGCGCATATGTAGCACCTGCCGGAACTGTCACACTCAAACTAGTAGAAGTTGCGGCTGTTACTGTAGCCCTAGTTGCACCAAAGTATACCACATTATTTGCCTGAGTAGCGTTGAAGTTGGTTCCCGTAATTGTAATCGCATCACCCGGCTTTCCTGTTAAAGGACTAAATGAACTGATCGTAGGTGCAGTTTGTGAAAAAGCGTTAGCTGCAGTGATAGCAGCAAAAAATATAAATATGAGACTAAATCTGCAGCTGTGCATCATGATTGATTGTTAGGGGTGTGAATTATAAGCCTCGCAGCCGATATCACTCAAGGGTATTGTTTTACCCAATACTTTTGTGTTACGTATATTTATTTAATCATCTCTATTCTAGCCTCGAAATACCACCATACCGTCCACATAATCACGATGACAATCGCAACTAGAATTGCTACTGTCAATTTCCAGGCTTGCCCATTTCTCGTCTCCCTTGTGCTATCTTTTGTCATGCGTGCATAAACCTATCACAACGACTTACCTTTTTCAAAAAAAGGACGTTGTAATCTGTTACAAAAAGTGTAGCAAAGCGTTACATTAATTGAAAATCAAATAGTTGCAATGAATTCCTCGAATGGGATATCCGGGTAAACCACCTCTATTTTTTTTCGTAATCTATGTATAGAAACACGCACACTCTCGGGAGACACACCAGTTGCTGCAGCAATTTCCTTGTTGCCTAACTGCAGTTTCATAAGCGCTAGTAATCGCTCGTCACTTTGGGTAAGCTTAGGCAATTTCAACTGCAGCCTTTCCCAATAATTGGGGTAAGCTTTATCAAAATAATCTTTGAACTTAAGCCAATCATTACCGGTAAGAATAGTGAAATTTCTTAATGCATCATGAATATCCATTCGCTCGTTCTCAGCCAAGCGATTCTCCAGCCCCTCTATCAGCTGGTTCTTCTCGGAAATATGTTTAACAAGCTCCGCTAATTGGTCTTGGGCAAAAAGCATATCCTTTCGTACAAGCGCAGCCTCGGACTCAGCCAACTGCGTCTGCTTTTCCAGTTGCGTCTGTTTCAAAATATACCTTAACCGGTTTCGGTTAAAAATGAGCAAGACAATTACGCCAAACAAAAACACGCCAAATAAAATAATATTACGCAAGGTTCGCTGTCGGGTAATCTCATACTTTGTTTGAGCAACGACTGACTGTATGCCATCATACCTAACCTGAGCTTCCACCATCTGTATTTTGCTTTGGTATTTTCTAGCCTCCAGATTAGTCTTCAAAAGCAAATATTCTTTTTGATACCAAAACGCACTATCATATCTACCTGCTGCAGCAAAAGCTTTTGCACCACCTTCTAATGCATTGATAAGTAAAATATCCTTTTTGCTACTTGTCGCCAATTGGCGCGCCAAACTGTACTTTTTTGCCGCATTGACATAATCCTTTCTGATATAATCTATTTGACCCAAAGCACTCTGCACCAAAGAAACGTCGGCCCACTCCTTAAGTGCAAGACTTGAACGTAGATTCTGTTGCAATAAGCTATAGGCCGTATCATATTGCTCCCTAAGTATATATGCCCTGCCAATTCCACCTAAAGCAATATTGTCCCATAGATTAAGCACATCAGGTGTTAGTTTTGGAGAGAATTTTGCAGGATTCATTTTAAAATTTGTCAATTTCTGCCTAATCATTTGATAGTAGTAAATAGCACTATCTGGCATGTTTAATTTAATGTATGAATCCCCAGCTATATCCAAGAGAAGGATATAGTTGTGCAAGTTCATATCTGGCTCACGGTACTTGGCAATAGCAAGTGCGGTATATTTAGCACTGCTTTTATAATCGAGCATGAACTCATAAGTTAGTAGACTTAATCGTCCATAATGTAGATAAATGTATTCAGCACTGACATTATGGTTTTCCAGCATTTCAGCTGCTTTCAACAAATAATATATTTCCTCTTCAGGAGCACACAAACCACCATAAATTATATACATCTCGGATAGCAGCTGTTCGTCTTCGAGGATGGCTGCCTCCTTTAGCATCTTGAAACCATAATCCTTGCTTCTGACCGTATCCTCAATTTCGAAGAAACGATAGCCATAGAATTGATACGTATAAAAACGTAGCCTCAAGCGCCTGTCTAAGTCGCGTTTTCTCAATTCAGCAACTAATGCTAAAAAATTATCTTTATTGGGATGCGCAAAAATATCTAAGGTAGCTTCACCTGCTTTTCGCGTCTGTGAGGTATCGCCTATGCTCCACATCTTGAGCAAATCATCTGCACTTAAGGTTTGTGCACGAACACTTACACAAGACAACGCAAAAAATAGTATCAAAAAATACAACCGCTTATTCGCCATATACACTCGCTTACCCACGAACATCATTATTTGATCCCGTCAATTTTATTATACTTAACCAGCTTATTAGATTGACCATGTCCTATTTCAGCAAAAAAAAGCCCAACAAGCTTTTCCATGACTGCCAAAAGGCCATTATTGGATCTAGTGTCAAATCTATTTGTTTGTGAGAAAGCAGTAGCGGCGCTAAAAACAGCTTGTATGATCAGAAAAAAACTTACTCTGCAGCAGTTCATTGTTGGGTTATTTTGGATAGTGCGATTGATACGCAACATTTATCCAAGAATTAGCTGCGCATGGTGCATAGATATATAAATTAATAACCCCGCCTTTGACTTTTTATTAACAAAATGCGCCGATTTTTTTATAAAATGTTGATTATCTGCGCACTTCCTGCCAAAAAATAGCTATGGTCATACAGATGGTTCAGTGCGAAGACATAATATCTCAGTGCCTACAACTAGCTGCAAACCATGCTTGATGAGAATACGAACCAGTAGCAACATGATTAAACCAAACATTATTACATGAACGCCATGCGAGGTCCACGCACCGTGCCCATTACTGACTTGTGTCTCTAGTATTATATATATCAAATAATTAATGGTTGGCGTCTCCACCAACCATTAAAAGCTAAAGCTGCTATAACACTATAACAGCTTTTATACAGTACTTCCCAAAGCCTATTCCGCTGTTATGCTAGAATTATCCAACTCTGATGTAAATTGATTGAGGGGATTACCCTTATAAAGTATCCTGCTTCTGTCAACTGCACTTGCATTCAGCACATTGGTAACATAAACACGCGCCGTTGACTGCTTCATGATGATAGCACGCACAAATTTGGCAGGCACACCATAAGTATTCACCGTTACATTGTCGTTGGCAAGGATATCCAAATTATCGATATTGCCGGCAACAGTAATGGCAGATTGTTTCTGTAAGTCTAATTTCAAAGACGGTGCTTGCAACTGAAGGCTTCCTGTTGTCTCTGCATCAACTACTCCTATTACCATCGCTTGCTCATTGAAACCTGACACATTGAAAACGCTTTTGTTATAGAAGGCAAATGCTTCTAAACTAGGCATCGTTATTTGCAATTGTAGCTTTGCCCTGTTCTGCGGATTCACATAACCCACACTCAGCTCTCCATTCAATTGTGTCATCACTAAGTCTTGCACATCTGCTGGCCGGCCGATTGCCCTAACAGAAAAGCTAGCACCCTTGGTTACACTAATCTCCATAGAGCCACCTGCACGCACTTTCTGAAAATTACTTACAGCAAATTCCTTTGTTTGTTCTGTTACAACAGCAGGCTGCTTTTTACAAGATATCACAAGTATGATCAGTATAAGACCAAATAAAAAACGTTGAATCAATTGTTGCATAATTTTTTTTTACAAAACTGCCAGATAATATCTGCGGGTGCAATAACACATTCATGTGAAATTTGACTATAGAAAACACACAGATATGCGATTGACTATTTACAGGATTGACTTCAGCTTAGCGTAAAAAAAAAATGAAAAAAATCCTTATCGCATTAGCACCCATTTTGATGATTGCCTGCAAGAAAGAGCAATCAGTAAACAACATTACACCTAACCCTTCTCAGAGCAGATTGGTTAAAATAGAATACGATGATACTATTGACGAAATCAGGTATCAAGCAGATGGTAAATTATCTAGCATTATCACCAAAGAAAAAATCAATAACAACACTAACACACAGACATTTCATTATAGTAATGGTCAAATCAGTCGTATTGATTTTGATGGAGCTACAGTTAACTACCAATATCCAAATAGCAATACTGTTCGCTTGGAACTAGACTTATTTGGCTCTGGAATTCCGAATTATCGTTTCTTTTTCCACAAAAATGACGGTAAAATCAATGAATTCTCTCAGTTCAGTCTGGGCACTGGCTTGCCAGAACCTGAACACCGTTCAGTATATACGTATAACAACGATGGCAATATTAGTAAAGAGGAGGTATTTGAGCACAATGGCACAGCATGGGAGAAGGTAGAAGACATATTGATTACTTATGACAACAAACCCAATACAAGTGCACGATTCGACTTTATGCCATTTTATCTGCAAGAAGAAGTTTTGAAAAACAACCCTGTAACCGTTTCACGCAAAGGGCTGAATGGTGCTGTCATCGAAACCACTACTTATACATACACTTATGATAGCCAAGGCAGAAAAACGAGAGCAACCGTCTTACATCAAAAGACAGGACAAGCAGATGAAAGAGAAACCATTACATACAGCTATCAATAATCAATCACAATAATTAAAAAGCGGCAGAATATTCTGTCGCTTTTTTATCTTTTTAAAAGGTATATTATTTATCTACTACCCTCAGGAACAGATAAGGATCCGCCTCTACAAAATCATCGACTAACAAATCAAATGATTGTACTTTTTGATCGACTATTTTGAAACGAAATGGCATTTTGCCAAACATAGGATGATTATACGTGCATAATAACTGCTCCTTATCCAGCGGCGTAAGCACACCAAACAAAGTTGGATGATGTTCTAACCTCAACACATACTGGGAAGATTCTTTTCGAATCGTCGCCTTACCATAACCCGCGCAAAAATAATCACCAACAATTTCCTGTATATCGATAGCAAAATTACCTATCTCAGTTGCCGCTTTTTGAGGTTGAGCATTTTTTTTTCGTGAAGCTTGTCTTTCTATCTGCTGCTTAGTGTAATCAGGAGCTTGACGCTGGAGATACGCATCAATAATTTGCCATTTCAACGTCTCTTGCAAAATATGGTTGTCATGATTGGTTAAAATAACTATACCCAATTGCATGGAGGGAATAACGGCAAGTGATGTTAAAGCACCTGAATACGCGCCGTTATGCTGCATGATTTCTTTATTATGGTATTGCATGATTTCCCAACCAATGCCGTAAGTTTTGAAATAGTTTTGCCTGTCAGCAGCCCTTGATTTTCCAATTATCGTTTGACTCATCCACATCTTGTCAATAGCTGATTCGGCAATGACTTGTACATCACCCCTTTTACCCCTATTAAGCAATACCTGCATCCACTTACCTAGATCCTCAACGCTAGCATACATACCACCATGACTAAAAGGCTCTATCTTATCTGCAGTAAGTGCAACTAAACTATCTGCGACAATACTATGGCCGGCAGCTTTGTTTTGATCTTTAGCAATAAGGTTTGCATCAACTAAAGTTCTATTCATGCCTAAAGGCGTCAACAAACGGTTATGCAGATATTCATTCCAGCTTTTACCCGTGATAGACTTAACCGCCTCGCCCGCAATCATAAAACCAAAATTGGAATATCCAAATCGAGTTCTTAGCGGATAGGCAGGTTTTTGTTGACTAAACAATTGTATCATCTTGGAATAATCAAGATCAGACTCTGTATTGATCAAATCGCCTTGAAACGTTTTCCAGCCTGAACGATGAGCAAGTATATCGGCCAATATCAATTGTTGGCTATATAAGGAATCCTTCATGCGAAACCCTGGCAGCCACTTGGTAACAGGATCATTCAACGTAATCAGTTTATCTGCTTCCATTGTAGCGAACAGTGTTCCTGTAAACGTTTTGCTGATAGACGCTATAGGAAAGACAGTTTTCGTATTAACCAGTTGCTTAGTATGTATATTGGCAATACCATAAGCTTGCTGATGTACTATCTGCCCATCTTTAACAACACATATAGCAACTGCAGGTATACGCCATGCGCTCATAGCAGCTTGTATATACCGCTGAAGGCTGTCAGACTGCAACAAAACCGGGGACTGTGCATTAAGTAATTTTATTCCGAAAATCAAGCAACAAAGCAGAAAAAGTTTACGCATAAAAGACTGATTTAAACTTCTGCAAGTTGAACTAAACAAATAACCAACCCTACCACATAAATATGTGAGTTCTGTATACACACAATTATCCCCGCGAATACGCGGGGATAATGCAAACAAGCCCATCTATCTTATCATATCAAAAAATCATTCACTAAACGCCAGCTTCACTTTGTAACGATACATTTTCTGATTGTTACGCTGTGTAATCTCCTGCTCTAATTTCAATACTTCCTTGGTTTTCTTACTGATCCAGAAACGTTCCAGATTCCCTTTTTCTTCATGCACCAGTATCCAGCAGTCTACCGGCTTATCATCATAACCCGGTAATACATCATCTCCGCTTACCGTATAAGCAGTATTTACTGGCGGAATAGAACCCGGCTCATAAAACGGAATTACAAACACTCGTCCGGTCTTATAAGGCAGTGTAGGAAATGTTTCCAAATCCAAATGCCAGTTGAGCACGAATTTTTGTTGCGCCTGCTGAAACGCCGCAAAAGAAGCTTTACGCTGACGAGCAGTGTCATTGTCCTGTACTTTACTGCCATTCAGGACTAATTCGCCTTTCACAAAATCAACTAGCCCATTACCACGTTTATTCCACCAGTATTCATGATAGAGGGGCTGCAGGTCTGCTGCTGCGCAATAAGAAGTGGTGGTATGCATAACAGTGTCTTTATCCTCCCAGCTTTGCTGAATACGAATAGCTAGTTGATTGGCATACACCGTCTTGGCAATACTTCTTGTCCAAAACTGTGTCATGATTCTATTGCTATCCTTACCCATTTTAAAATAGACCAGATACCGATGGATGCCTTCCTTGAGTACAGCTGGCTTTAGGCTGCCTGAACGTACATAAAGGGTGTCTGCAGCATGAATCTTTTTAGTAGCCATAGCACCCGTTGTTATCAGGATGGCGGAGAGCATTGTTTTGATTGTCATATTGGTTGCTTTTGCCAAAACTGACACAACAAGACAATCTGCACAACCTATATTCCACCATCGGTTGATATTGGGTATGAATTACTGTGATGATGTGACTGGCTATCACATATTCAAAGCGCAGCACTCAACACCGGGAAGGAATCACATGCACGATTAATCGACAATAGCCAATAAACAATAGTCAATAAGAAATCCACACTCCTTTCTCATATGTCAAAAACACGCATCCCGATACCCAAGATGGCTATATTTGTGCATTAAACCGTACACATGTTGAAAGTTGGCGTTTTTGGCGTAGGTCATCTTGGAAAATTTCACCTAAACAACTGGAAGGAAATTTCTGGCGTAAAGCTGGTTGGTTTTTTTGATCCTAATGATGCACAGGCCAAAGAAGTAACAGATGCTTATGGATTGAAACGCTATAGTGACGCCGATAAACTGATGGATGCCTGCGATATCGTAGACATTGTGGCTCCTACCGATCACCATTATGCTATCTGCATGCAAGCAATTCGAAAAGGCAAGCATGTATTTGTAGAAAAGCCATTAGCCAACACTATTGAAGAAGGACGCGAAATTGTTAAGCTGGTTCGAGAAGCCAATGTTAAATTACAGGTGGGTCATGTGGAGCGTTTCAACCCTGCTTACCTAGCTGTAAAAGATATGCAGTTGAACCCCATGTTCATTGAAGTGCATCGCTTGGCGCAATTCAACCCACGTGGCACAGAAGTGAGTGTGATTCTGGATCTGATGATTCACGATATTGATATCATCTTAAGTCTAGTCAAGAGTGATGTAAAACAAATTTCCGCCAGCGGTGTAGCTGTGATGACAGATACACCTGATATCGCCAACGTGCGTATTGAATTCCACAATGGTTGTGTAGCGAATTTGACCAGCAGCCGTATCAGCATGAAAAAGATGCGTAAAATTCGTCTCTTCCAAAAAGATGCGTATATCGGCATCGACTTTCTTGCTAAGAAAACAGAAATCATCAAGCTGAAACAACCGGAAGATCAAAACGTTTTCTCTTTCGATTTAGATACACCTTCAGGCAAGAAGACCATCGCTATTGCCAATCCAGATATCAAAGAAAGCAATGCAATTCTTACTGAGTTGCAGGCTTTCGTGGATGCTATCAACAACAATACGCCTACTATCGTAAGCGAGATAGATGGATTTCTGGCTATGGAAGTTGCACATCAGATTTTACACAAGATCAATAGCACCAGTATCCTTGTGTAATGCGTATCAGAATACCTATTGCGCTTTACCTGATTAGCGATCTGATTAGCACGCTAGCAGTATTATATTTTGTATTTAACAAAGAAGCGCTTGGTGAACAAAGTTGGTTGCTACTTTACTGGATACTACTCTTTACCATTACGGGCAGTTATGCGCAAAGCATTTACCACAAATCGCGCTTAAACGAATTCACCGATGGATTCGTCACCATTCTCTTGGGCACAACTGCATTATTTCTCTTACATGTTTTTCCTGTAGAGACCAATAGTTATACAGATCAATTAATTTTTGCAGGCAAGTACTTTCTATTACAATTTGGCGCAATTCTTATTTCTAGAAGCGCCTGGTTATATACAGCCAAGTGGCAGATTACACAAAAGCAAATCGGCTTCAATACACTATTTATAGGCAATACGCAAGCCGCTACAAAAACCCATCAAGAGCTACAAAAGAATCTCACTTATCTAGGCTTTCACGCAAAGGGCTTTTTAACAATAGAGCCAGAGACGAAAAATGGACTTGGTAAGTATATGCCTCATCTAGGCACACTACAGGAATTGGAGAATTGCGTTAATCAGCAAAACATCGAAGTAGTCATCATTGCATTGGAGAAAAAACACCACGAGCTGATAGAAGCCATTTTTCGCCGCTTAGCAGATAAAAATATTCAGCTCAAAATGGTGCCCGATAATTTTGATATCATCGCCGGCTCTGTACGAACTGATAATGTGTTAGGCTCAGCATTGATTCACATCAATACACATGTTTTGCCTCCATGGCAACAAAACCTGAAGCGTTTGTTTGATGTAACCGCTTCCCTATTCTTTTTATTGCTTTTGGCTCCACTTCTCTGCATTGTAGCACTAATCACCAAGCTTAGTTCTTCAGGACCTATATTCTATCTACAAGAGCGATTAGGCTATAAAGGCAGAAAATTCACCATCATCAAGTTCCGCAGTATGATGCATGGCGCTGAACAAGGCATTCCTCAACTATCCAGTGACACAGATACACGCATCACCCGATGGGGTAAATTCATGCGCAAATGGCGCATCGACGAATTACCACAGCTTTGGAATATCCTCATTGGCGACATGAGCTTTGTTGGCCCAAGACCAGAAAGAAAATACTATGTGGATCAGATCATGCAACAATCGCCTTACTACCATCACCTATTTAGGGCCAAGCCCGGACTCAGTTCATGGGGTATGGTGCAATTTGGGTATGCGTCTTCCGTACCCGAAATGGTGGAACGCATGAAGTATGACCTCATGTACATCGAAAATGCTTCTCTGCTTTTGGACTTTAAAATCATGCTGCACACCATCCGCATCATTCTCTCGGGAAAAGGCAAATAGCGATTACATTTACATATGCCAAGCGCACAAATCATTCCTTCAAATGCTATTGACAAGCATCAGTGGAACACACTGATACAAAAAAGTGTGAATGGATTGATCTACGCGCAGTATCAGTATCTAAATACAATGGCAGATCAATGGGAAGCAATTGTATTGGATGATTATCGTGCTGTTTGGCCACTGCCCTACCGAAAAAAATGGGGTATCAAGTATTACTACACACCGGCTTTCATTCAACAATTAGGCTTGATTGGCGATATACAGCAGGACGATATCAGTACATGCTTACAACACATCAAACAAAATGCCTCACTTGCAGACCTACAGTTGAACTTTTTGAATGACACCACAATTATTCCTCAGCAACAACAACGTACCAACTTCATACTTGATTTAAATCAATCTTTTGAAAGCATTCTGAGTCGTTGTCAGCCAGCATTTAAGCACACATATCAAAAACTAGCAGCAGAAAGCCAATTCAATTGCACAACAACTTATAACTACGAATCCATCATTGATCAATACCATAACTTATACCAATCCAAACACAAAAGTCTACATAAAAGCGATCTGGAAAAGTTCAAGAAGTTAATTGCAGAATACTTACAAACAGGCCAATGCACGATATATGTTGTGCAACAAGAAGCAACACTACTTGCAGCAAGTATCTTAGTTTCCGACAATAACCGTATCTACAATATCTTAAATCTATTGACTGAAGCAGGGCGAAAAAATCAAAGCAATTATCTGCTTTATGGTAGGATTCTTTCTATGTATAGCAATCAAAAACTACTCTTTGATTTTGAAGGATCTGATTTATCTGGCGTGAAAGCCTTTTATGCAAAAATGCAACCAGTTAATCAGCCCTACTTTCAGTGCAGATTGAATCAATTACCCTGGCCCATTCGTTTACTAAAGTGAGTTTCTTTCTTCGAGTATGCGCTCTGCCATCAACAGATCAATCGGTCGGGTGACTTTGATATTGCTGTAATCACCGCCAATCAGGTGTACCGCACCACCGGCAGCTTCTACTACCGTTGCTTCATCCGTAAAACCATCTTGATAAGCTTGCTGAAAAGCTGCTTTTAATTGTTGCGCAGGAAAAGTCTGTGGTGTTTGAATAATTTGCACAAATTGCCTGTCAACTACACGATGACTGCCATCTGCAGCACTTAAGCGAACACTATCTGTTGAAGCAACGGCAGGTACAGCTGAGCCTTTCGCTACTGTTTGTGTATAACATGCACGAATCAATTCAGGCGTAACTAAGCAGCGAACGCCATCATGCACAAAAATGATGGTATCATCAGGTGAAGCCATCACCCCATTCTTAACTGAAGCAAAGCGGGTATCCCCGCCAGCGATGATTTGAATAGCTGCATTCGAAAACTCGCCTGCGATTGCTTTGCCGGTTTCCATATGCGCTTCGGGCAAAACAAGCACTATCTGCATGTCTGCATAGGCATCCAGAAATGCACGAATGGTGTACCACAACAAGGGCTTACCTTTCAATAACAAGAATTGCTTAGGCGTAGCACTACCCATGCGTGTACCGGAACCGCCGGCAACAATCACTGCTGTTTTTTTGAATTGCATCATGCTAGCAGTAGCCTGCATTCTTGTAATAGTTTATCACGATTGATAGCCATTGTACCTACTTCCTCACAAACCAATCCGCCAGCTATATTGGCCATTTTGGCTGCTAAATCCATATTGCCCTTGGTAGCAGCATATACTAATGAAGCTGTAGCAATTACCGTATCACCGGCGCCACTCACATCAGCAATATTGCGCACATGCGAAGGAATCAACGCATGTTGTTGTTCGCCTTGATAGAACACGCCTTTCTCAGAAAGTGTGATAAAGGAATATTTATGTTGTAATGCAGCATGCAAAGATTGATGCACGGTATTCAGTGATTGAAGATTAATCTGTGGTATCGACAAATTCAGTCCTTCTTTTACTTCTTTCAAATTAGGCTTGAATATATCCACGCCTTGATATGCCAAGAAATTTTTCTTCTTAGGATCAACAGTTGTAATAACACCATACTGCTTGCACAATGCAATCACTTCACGAATCACCCTTGCTGTTAGAACACCCTTATTATAATCTTCCAGAATCAAGATATGGGGTTGCACTTCCTGCAAGTGTTGCTCCACCAGCTTCAATAAGCGGTCTTCTAAGCCAGTATCAATATCATTGGTGTGTTCTGCATCCAAACGCATCATCTGTTGGTTTCTGCCAATGATGCGAATCTTATTGGTTGTGATACGCTCGGGCGTAGGCAGCATGGTTTGAACACCAATGCCCGCTTCGCGCAGCATATTGGTGAGCATGGTACCATCTGCATCATCACCAATTACAGCAATCATGGTTGTCTGTGCGCCAAGAGAAGCTGTATTCAAAGCCACATTTCCTGCCCCACCAATTCGATATTCTTTTTTATTCAGCGCCACTACCGGCACAGGCGCTTCAGGTGAAATACGGTCTACCTGTCCCCACCAGTAAGTATCCAGCATCACATCACCCAGAACGGCAACGCGTATTTGTGTAAAGTCTTGAAACAATTGTTGAAAATCCATGCCCGCATTATTTTTTGCGTCCTGCAACATAGTACAAAGGTATACCCGCCAATGCAATCAGCAGACCAATACCTGCATAAGTTGGTTTCATCTTAATTAGGAAGAAACAAAACACTAACGCTAACACAATGTAAATAGCAGGCAATACAGGATAACCAAATGCCTTATATGGTCTTGACGCATCTGGCATTTTCTTACGAAGGATAAAGATGCCAATGATGGTTAATGCATAGAACAATACCACTACAAATGCCACCATATCCAACAAATCCCCATAGCCCCCACTTAAACAAAGCAAACTAGCCCAAGCAGCTTGTATCCATAATGCATAAGCAGGTACGGCATTTTTATTGAGCTCTGCAGTCTTCTTAAAAAACAATCCATCTTTTGCCATAGTATAGTACACACGTGCTCCTGCGAGAATCAACCCATTATTACAACCAAATGTCGACACCATAATCATCACCGCAATAATGAGTGTACCAGCGTCACCAAATATCTTTTGCGAAGCAGCTACAGCTACGCGATCATTAGCAGCGAATGCGATATCATTTAGTGGCAACACCTTCAAATACATCAGGTTGGCTGATATGTAAATGATCGTCACAATAGCTGTTCCTAAGAACAAGGCCAATCCAATATTCTTACTTGGATTCTTGATCTCACCTGCAATAAAAGTGACATTGTTCCACGAGTCACTACTAAAAATAGAACCAACCATCGCGGCAGCAATTGCACCTACTAGCACAGCACCACTAATGGGCAGCCAAGATCCCGAACCAGCATCATCTTTTACATAAGTAGCGGCCTGCATGCCTGTTTCCCAGTTGCTGCTCCAGAAACTTTCCTTTGCTATCACGAAACCAAAGAGAATCAGTCCGAAGAGCGCTAAGAGTTTAGCAGTAGTAAATACATTCTGAATAATCTTTCCACCTTGTACGCCTCTAGTATTTGAATAAGTCAGAAAGAGAATCATAATAATAGCTAATATCTGCGCTGCGGATATTTTCAAGCCCATGATATTGGCCAACACATTGTCCTCGCCTAACCATGGAATCAAATATGCAGTATATCTACTAAAGGCCACACCTACAGCTGCAATAGTCGCAGTTTGAATTACTGCAAAGAAGCTCCAACCAAATACAAAGCCGGCCAATGGATTGAATGCCTCTTTGAGATACACATACTGTCCGCCTGCTTTGGGGAACATAGCACTTAGCTCACCATAACTCAGTGCAGCTGTAAGCGTCATAAATCCGGTAATGGCCCAAACGGCCACCAGCCAACCGGCGCTACCTACATGCCTAGTGATATCTGCACTAACAATGAAAATACCGGAGCCAATCATGCCGCCGGCCACAATCATGGTGGCATCGAGCAGGCTCAGTGTGGGTTTGAACTGGGGTGTTTCTTGCATAAAAAATCCCGCTTTAAGCGGGATGAAGATAATTTTTATTGAGCAGAATCTTAGTTTTTCTTGTACTGCAGATTCAGGCCTTTTACCACCTCATCAGTGATATTGTACACTGTATCCTTGAAGTACATGAACTCAGGTGCGCTAGAGAAAATGTAGGCATATCCTTTCTGTGCATTATATACTTTCAGGTAGTCTTCAATCTTCTTCTTTACATCTGTCAGTTTCTTCAACTGCTCATCTTGTAACTCCTGAGAAGCTGCCTGCTCTTTCAAAGAATAGTTACGCTCCATTTGCTGCAGATCGGCTGTTGCATTCGCTTGCTCAGTCTGTGTCATTGTCTGACCTTTCTCTTGATAGCCTTTCAGCTTTGCGAGGTAAGCGCTCTTCAAAGAATTCAATTCAGCAGTTTTTTGCTGTTCTACTTTACGCAAACCTTCTCTGATCTGAATAAAATAGTCAAACTTGTTTTCAATAGAGTCCATCTCAAAATAAGCGATACGGAAACCATTGGCAGCAGCAGCGCTATTTCCACCTGCTACAGGTGCACCAGCTTTGCTACCAGAGAAATGTAAATAAAACAATACCGCTACAGCAATAACGAGAACGGCATTCAGTGCAATAGTCAGATTCTTCATGAAAGGCTTTTTATAAAATTACCGGCTCAATCTTTACCGGTGCTGTTAAATAGTGACAATTGGGGTATTAAAAGGAAAGTAGGAAGTGTTTGCTTCCTACTTTCTATTTTGATCAGCAGGGCTGATTATTCTTCATCATCAAAGCTCATGGCTTCGCGTGTAGTAGCCAGTACTTCGTACTCTTCTTTGCTACCAACGATGAGGTTTTCAAACTGCTTCTGACCTGTACCTGCAGGGATCAAGTGACCAGTGATCACGTTCTCCTTCAGACCGAGCATGGTATCTGTTTTACCATTGATCGCGGCCTGGCTAAGCACCTTGGTAGTTTCCTGGAATGATGCAGCAGAGATCCAGCTTTGTACACCCAGAGATGCCTTGGTAATACCAAGCAATACTGGTCTTGCTGTAGCCGGACGTGCATCACGCACTTCTACCAATTGCTTATCTGCACGACGCAGGATAGAGTTTTCTTCACGCAGTTCACGCAGGGTAACGATCTGACCAGCGCGTAACTTACTACTGTCGCCAGGGTTAGTTACTACCTTCTTATCGTAGATACGATCGTTCTCCTCGATAAAGTCAAATCTGTCTTCCAGATCTTCCTCCAGGAACTTCGTATCACCTGCATCCACGATTTCTACCTTCTTCATCATCTGGCGTACGATCACTTCAATGTGCTTGTCGTTGATCTTTACACCCTGTAAGCGGTACACTTCCTGAATTTCGTTTACAACGTATTCCTGTACTGCAAAAGGACCTTTGATAGCGAGGATATCTGCCGGTGCAATCTGACCATCAGACAATGGTGCACCTGCTTTTACGAAGTCGCCATCCTGAACCAGAATCTGACGTGTGAGCGGTACTAAGTACTTCTTCACCATACCATCTTTAGATTCAACGATGATTTCGCGGTTACCACGCTTCACGTTACCAAAGCTTACTACACCATCGATCTCACACACAATCGCAGGGTTACCTGGATTACGTGCTTCGAACAATTCAGTTACACGTGGCAGACCACCCGTGATATCGCGGAGCTTACCAAGGATACGTGGAATTTTCACCAGCACCTGACCAGCTCTTACTTCATCACCTTCTTCCACCACAATGTGTGAACCTACAGGCAGGTTATAGTTCTTCACTTCCTTACCATCTACATAAATAGAAGGAATCTTGGTCTTATCTTTTGTTTCGATAACTACTTTCTCGCGGTGACCAGTTTGCTCATCAGCTTCATCGCGGTAAGTAACACCATCAATTACACTTTCGAATCGGATGGTACCATTTACTTCAGCAACGATAACGTTGTTGAATGGATCCCATGTACAGATTGCATCACCTTTCTTCACCTGCTGACCATCTTTCACCACCAGTGTAGAACCGTAAGGAACGTTATTGGTAATGAGCAAACGATCATTCTTCACGTCCATAATTCTCACTTCACCTGTACGACCGATAACGATCTGTACTTTCTCACCTTCATTATTAGTAGCAGTTACGGTACGCAGACCATCGAACTGGATGGTACCATCAAACTTAGCGTTCAATGAAGATTCAACTGATGCAGAACCCGCAACACCACCCACGTGGAAGGTACGGAGTGTCAACTGAGTACCTGGTTCACCGATTGACTGTGCAGCGATGATACCAACAGCATCACCAGCTTGCGTGATATAACCAGTAGCCAAGTTCTTACCATAACACTTCACGCACACACCGCGCTTGCTTTCGCAAGTCAGTACTGAACGGATTTCCACTGTTTCAATACCGCTATCTTCAATTCTCTTCGCGATATCAGCAGTAATCTCTTCACCTGCGTTGATGATCAACTCATCATTCTGAGGATCATACACATTGTGTAATGAAGTACGACCTTCAATACGATCGCTCAGTGGCTCAATAACATCTTCATTATCCTTCAGTGCAGATGTAGCAATACCACGCAGTGTGCCGCAATCTTCTTCAGAGATCACCACATCTTGTGATACGTCAACCAAACGACGAGTCAGGTAACCGGCATCGGCTGTTTTCAAGGCCGTATCGGCCAGACCCTTACGGGCACCGTGCGTAGAGATGAAGTAATCCAATACGTTCAAACCTCCTTTGAAGTTTGACAAGATTGGGTTTTCAATTACTTCTGAACCGGTAGAACCACTCTTACGCGGCTTGGCCATCAGACCACGAATACCTACCAGCTGTTTTACCTGAGTCTTAGAACCACGGGCACCTGAATCAAGCATCATGTACACAGAGTTGAAGCCCTGCTTATCATTAGCCATTTCACGAATCAGGGTTTCCGTGATACGTGTATCCACACGGCTCCAGATATCGATCACCTGGTTATAACGCTCGTTATTGGTGATCAGACCCATGTTATAGTTTTCCCACACTTCATCTACTTCTGTCTTGGCATTTTCCAAGAGCTCGTTACGCATATCCGGAACGATCAGGTCATTCACGTTGAATGACAGACCACCACGGAAGGCCATGCGGAAACCAAGCTGCTTAATATCATCCAAGAATTTAGCAGTGGCAGGAACGTTGGTGATTTTGATGATGTCACCAATGATCTCACGAAGGTTCTTCTTAGTGAGCAATGCGTTTACGAAACCTACTTCAGCAGGCACATGCTGGTTGAAGAGTACGCGACCAACTGTTGTGTCAATCAACTTCTTCACCAACTTGCCGTTTTCACGCACATTGGTTTTCACCTTAATATTTGCATGCAGATCAACTTTGTTTTCGTTGTAAGCGATCAGCACTTCTTCCATATTGTAGAAAGCCTTGCCCTCACCTTTTACGGTTTCAGTAGCAGTGGTTTTCTTACCCTTGGTGATGTAGTACAGACCGAGTACCATGTCCTGAGAAGGCAGGGTAATTGGCGTACCGTTCTGCGGGTTCAAAATGTTGTGTGATGACAACATCAACAACTGAGCTTCCAATACAGCCGCGTTGCTCAAAGGCACGTGAACGGCCATCTGGTCACCATCGAAATCGGCGTTGAACGCAGAAGTTACCAGCGGGTGTAACTGAATGGCCTTACCTTCTACCAGTTTAGGTTGGAAAGCCTGAATAGACAAACGGTGCAGTGTTGGGGCACGGTTTAACAATACAGGGTGACCTTTCAGAATATTTTCTAAGATATCCCAAACAACAGCTTCTTTTCTGTCGACCAGTTTCTTTGCAGACTTCACTGTTTTTACGATACCTCTTTCAATCAGCTTACGAATGATGAATGGCTTGAACAATTCAGCTGCCATATCTTTTGGCAGACCACACTCATGCATTTTCAGTTCAGGACCTACTACGATTACAGAACGACCAGAATAGTCAACACGCTTACCGAGCAAGTTCTGACGGAAACGACCCTGCTTACCTTTCAGGATATCAGAGAGTGATTTCAGTGCACGACCACCTTCAGCCTTCACCGCATTTGATTTACGGCTGTTATCGAACAGTGAGTCAATTGCTTCCTGCAGCATACGCTTTTCGTTACGCAGGATCACTTCTGGTGCTTTGATCTCCAACAGACGCTTCAAGCGGTTGTTACGGATGATCACACGACGATACAAGTCGTTCAAGTCAGAAGAAGCGAAACGACCACCATCCAAAGGCACTAACGGACGCAGTTCTGGTGGTATCACCGGAATGTACTGCATCACCATCCACTCAGGACGGTTAGTGATACGAGATGATGCATCGCGGAAAGCTTCCACAACACTCAAACGCTTCAACGCATCTGCTTTACGCTGCTGAGATGTTTCAGTAGCGGCAGCATTACGCAGGTTATAACTTAATTCATCCAGATCGATGCGTGCCAGCAAATCATGCACAGCTTCTGCACCCATCTTAGCGATGAACTTTTGAGGATCTTCATCAGGCAGGTACTGGTTGTCCTTAGGTAAAGTATCCAGTAAATCCAGATACTCTTCTTCAGTCAACAGATCACCTGTTTTCAGGTTTTCTTTGATACCACCTTGGATCACTACATAACGCTCGTAGTATACGATGCTCTCTAATTTCTTAGAGCTCATACCGAGCAGGTAGCCAATCTTATTAGGAAGACTCTTGAAATACCAAATATGCACTACAGGCACCACCAGTTTGATGTGGCCCATACGCTCACGACGTACTTTCTTCTCAGTTACTTCTACACCACAACGGTCGCAGACAATACCCTTATAACGAATGCGCTTGTACTTACCGCAGGCACATTCGTAGTCCTTTACCGGACCGAAAATTCTTTCACAGAAGAGACCATCACGCTCCGGCTTATAGGTACGGTAGTTGATGGTTTCAGGCTTCAATACTTCACCAAAGCTGCGCTCCAGAATGGTATCGGGTGAAGCCAGACTGATGGTGATTTTTGAAAACGTGGTTTTTGCACGTTGCTCTTTTCTGATTGCCATAGATATTTAAGCTTTTAGCTTAAGGCCGCCGCTACGAGCTGGCAGCAAATGATTGAACAGAATATGGTGAAAGCCCGGTACTCGTAGTACCAGGCTTTACTGTTATTAATCGAACTTCAGATCCAGACCCAGACCTCTTAATTCGTGAACCAATACGTTGAATGATTCAGGAATACCAGCGCGAGGAATATTATCACCCTTCACGATAGCTTCATAAGTCTTGGCACGGCCGATGATATCATCAGACTTGATGGTGAGCAGTTCCTGCAGGATATTGGCAGCACCATAAGCTTCCAATGCCCACACTTCCATTTCACCGAAACGCTGACCACCGAACTGAGCTTTACCACCAAGCGGCTGCTGGGTAATCAAGCTGTATGGTCCGATAGAACGTGCGTGCATCTTATCATCAACCATGTGGTGCAGTTTGATCATGTAGATCACACCCACAGTAGCTTTCTGGTGGAAGCGCTCTCCTGTTTCACCATCATACAGGTAAGTATGACCGTTCAATGGAATATTGGCTTTACCACACAGTTCTTCAATTTCTGTAGTAGTTGCACCATCAAAGATTGGTGTTGCAAACTTCACGCCCAGTTTCAAACCGGTCCAACCAAGGATAGTTTCGTAGATCTGACCTAAGTTCATACGACTTGGTACGCCCAATGGGTTCAGTACGATATCTACTGGAGTACCATCTTCGAGGAATGGCATGTCTTCTGCACGTACAATCTTCGCAACGATACCCTTGTTACCGTGACGACCCGCCATCTTATCACCTACTTTCAGCTTACGCTTCACAGCCAGGTAAACTTTCGCCAGTTTCAATACACCGGCAGGCAGTTCATCACCAATAGAGATATTGAACTTCTCACGCTTGTAACGGCCGAGTTCTTCGTTGTACTTAATGTTGAAGTTGTGCAGCAAAGTATTGATCTGCTCGTCAACTACTGTATCACCAGTCCAACCCAAAGGATTTACGTTCTGGTAATCGATAGCAGCCAAATTCTTAGCATTGAACTTAGCGCCCTTACCAATCAGCACTTCACCGAAGTTGTTGCTAACACCTGCAGAAGCTTTGTCCTTCAACAGCTGGCCCAGTTTGCTATACAGTTGCTCGCGCAGCTCTTCTTCATTCTGTTGGTGAATCTTCTCAACTTTTTCCAGCATTGCTTTCTCACGCACTTTCGCATTCTTATCTTTCTTAGCGCGCTGGAACAGTTTCTTGTCAATCACCACACCTTCAGTACCGTTTGGTGCTTTCAGTGAAGCATCTTTGGCATCACCTGCTTTGTCGCCGAAGATGGCACGCAGCAGTTTTTCTTCTGGTGTAGGATCTGATTCACCTTTAGGTGTAATCTTACCGATCAGGATATCACCTTCTTTGATAGTGGCACCAATGCGGATGATACCGTTCTCATCCAGATCCTTTGTTGCTTCTTCAGAAACGTTTGGAATATCTGGAGTCAGTTCTTCTTCACCCAACTTGGTATCGCGTACTTCCAGTTCATATTCTTCAATGTGTACTGAAGTGAACAGGTCTTCACGAACCACTTTCTCACTGATTACGATGGCATCCTCGAAGTTGTAACCCTTCCAAGGCATGAATGATACCAGCAAGTTTCTACCCAGTGCCAGTTCACCATCCTTAGTTGCGTAACCTTCAGTCAAGAAATCACCTTTCTTCACTTTCTGTCCTTTTCTAACCGCAGGGCGCAGGTTGATACATGTGCTCTGGTTGGTTTTGATGAACTTGGTGAGTCGGTATACTTTCAGATCGTCTTCAAAACTTACCAAACGATCTAAATCGTTTCTTTCATAACGGATGTGAATTTCATTCGCATCAACGAATTCAACCACACCATCGCCTTCAGCGTGAATCTGGATTCTCGCATCACGTGCAGCCTTACCTTCCAGACCTGTACCCACGATTGGGTTCTGAGGACGGATCAATGGTACAGCCTGACGTTGCATGTTTGATCCCATCAAGGCACGGTTGGCATCATCATGCTCCAGGAACGGAATCAGTGAAGCACTCAAACCTACAATCTGGTTTGGCGCTACGTCCATATATTCTACTTCCTGCTTTTCCAGAATCGGGAAGTCACCTGTCTGACGAGACACCACGCGCTCATCAGTTAAGTTACCTTTCTCATCCAACTTAGAGCTGGCCTGGGCAATCTTAGCAGTATCTTCTTCTTCTGCACTCAGGAAAGTGAGCTGCTTCATATCTACTTTACCGTCGTTTACTTTACGGTAAGGTGTTTCGATGAAGCCCATATCATTAATCTTCGCGTGTACGCAAAGAGTAGAGATCAAACCGATGTTTGGACCTTCTGGTGTTTCGATAGTACACAGACGACCATAGTGGCTATAGTGTACGTCACGAACTTCGAAACCAGCACGCTCACGACTCAGACCACCGGGTCCCAGTGCGGAGATACGACGCTTGTGCGTGATCTCACTCAATGGGTTGGTTTGATCTAAGAACTGAGACAACTGTGAAGTACCAAAGAATGAGTTGATCACAGAAGACAATGTTCTGGCGTTGATCAAATCAACTGGCGTAAATACTTCATTATCGCGAACGTTCATACGCTCACGGATAGTACGGGCCATACGAGCCAGACCTACACCGAACTGAGCATACAACTGCTCACCTACGGTACGTACACGACGGTTGCTCAGGTGATCGATATCATCGATTTCAGCCTTAGCATTGGTCAAACGAACCAAGTATTTGATGATTTCAATGATATCATCTTTAGTCAATACTTTCTTCTCTAATGGGAAGGTCAGATTGAGCTTCTTGTTGATCTTATAACGGCCAACTTCGCCCAAATCATAACGCTTGTCTGAGAAGAAGAGCTTGTCGATGATACCACGTGCAGTTTCATTATCCGGAGCATCAGCACCACGCAATTGACGATAGATGTGCTGAACCGCTTCCAGTTCACTGTTTGAAGTATCCTTATTCAACGTGTTGTAGATGATTGCATAATCACCACCAACATTTTCTTTCTGGATGAATACACTCTTCACGCCCAGCTCAACAATGGTATCGATGGCTTCTTCGTCAAGAATGGTATCACGCTCCATCACGATTTCGTTACGCTCGATGCTCACTACTTCACCAGTATCTTCATCAACGAAATCTTCTACCCAAGTTCTCAATACACGAGCAGCCAGTTTCTGACCTACGTGATTAGCGAGGGTTTTCTTATCAGCCTTCACTTCGTCGGCCATGCCGAAAAGTTCCAGGATATCTTTATCAGTTTCAAAACCGATAGAGCGGAGCAACGTTGTTACCGGGAATTTCTTCTTACGGTCGATGTACGCATACATCACGTTGTTGATATCAGTAGCAAATTCCATCCATGCGCCTTTGAAAGGAATCACACGGGCAGAATAGATCTTCGTACCATTGGGGTGAATAGACTGGCCAAAGAATACACCAGGTGAACGGTGTAACTGGCTTACCACAACACGCTCAGCACCGTTGATCACAAAGGTACCACGTGGGGTCATGTAAGGAATGTTTCCAAGGAACACATCCTGTACAATAGTCTGGAAATCTACGTGCTCTTCATCATTACAGCTCAAACGCAGTTTCGCCTTAAGAGGAACAGCGTAAGTAAGTCCACGCTCCATACACTCTTCAATGGTGTAACGTGGGGGATCAATGAAGTAGTCGAGGAATTCCAGTACGAAGATGTTACGAGTATCCGTGATAGGAAAATTCTCCTTGAATACACGGAACAGACCTTCGTTGTTACGCTTGTCGGGTGTGGTCTCTAACTGGAAAAACTCTTTAAAGGATTCTAACTGGATGTCCAAAAGATCAGGAGCATCAGCGAGGTGTTTTGTCTTACCAAAGCTGATCCTGTTGTTCAGAGTAGTTGTAGACATAGTATTTAGGTAACCGGTTTTTTAGCCAACTAGCTTGGGCGCTGAAACTTACAGGTTTCGCACGTCCTGATTAACAGTCGGTTACGCGTCTCATGGCCATGAGCGAACCGACACAAGCTAATTAGCTGAAATTTAAAGGACTGCAAAGGTAATGAATGAGACAAAACGGCAAAAACAAATTTTGGACCAAACTGCCCATTGTGCAAAAATAAAACGTCCACCCGGATAGTTTAGGGTGGACGTTCTCTTAAAAAAACCTGGTTTTTACCAAACCTTGGCCCTATCTGCCGCAGGTCTGTACATTTTATGCTTTTCTGTCACCCCAAAAGCCTGGTAGAAAGGCTCAAAATTGCTCAATGGGATATTTACACGGGCTTCTTCTGGTGAATGCGGGTCTGTTGTAATACGTGTCCGCATGGTTTCCGGACGGTTAATGATTCGCCAAACCTGGGCATAGCCCAAGAAAAAGCGCTGAGCCGGGGTAAATCCATCGATTTTTTCGGTGGATTTGGCCTGTTCTGTCAACTGGAAAGCATCCCACGCAATGGCCAGACCGCCAAAATCGGCCAGATTCTCACCCAAAGTGAGTTCGCCATTCACATGAAGGCTGTCCAGCACCACAAATTTGTTATACTGATCTACCACTTTACCGGCCTTTACCTTAAACAAATCAGCATCCTTGGCTGTCCACCAATCTTTTAAGTTACCCTGAGCATCATATTGGCGACCCTGATCATCGAAGCCATGGGTCATTTCATGGCCAATCACCAGACCAATGGCGCCATAGTTCACCGCATCATCTGCATTCATGTTGAAGAAGGGGAATTGGAGGATACCGGCCGGGAAGACAATCTCATTGAAAGTAGGATTGTAATATGCGTTTACAGTTGGTGCGGTCATCCCCCACTCTGTTTTATCAACAGGCTTGCCAATCTTACCGATCATTTCTTTCCAATCGTGCTTGGCTACGCTGCGCATATTGCCATAGAAATTATCGCGACTAACTTCTACATCATCAAATGATTTCCACTTATCTGGATAGCCAATTTTGCGGATAAATGCATTGAGTTTTTCTTGTGCACGCTGTTTGGTAGAATCACTCATCCAATCCAAAGCATTAATGCGCTTACTGAATGCTTTCTGCAAATTACTCACCAATTCATCCATTCTCTGTTTAGCTGCAGGTGGAAAATACTTCTTCACGAATACTTCGCCCAACAAATCGCGTAAGCTACCATCGGTCATATCCACCATGCGTTTCCAACGCTCTGGTTGTTTAGACGCACCAGAGAATAATTTATTGAATTCAAAACGTTCATCGCGAAATGCTTTGCTAAGTAATGATGCGTTAGACGCAATATAATCATAACGCACTTTGGCTTTCCATGTATCAATCGACTCTGATGCGAGTAGTTTACTTAAAGCTTGATAGTACTTAGGCTGAGACACATTGATGCTGTCTGTCTGGATGCCCATCAGGCTTAAGCTCTGTGCAATAGACAGATTGGGAGCAAGCTTATCCAGATCAGCTACAGACATTTTATTGTAGTTCTTCACAGGATCGCGCTGCTCAACAGGCGTTAAGTGGGAAGCAGCAATAGCTGTTTCTAACTTCAGCACAGAAGTCGCGGCAGCATCTGCTTTAGCAGCATCCATACCAGTAAGTTTGAAATACGCAGCAATGTGTTGCACCAGCTTATTACGTTGCATCACAGTAATAGAGTCTCTTTTGGTGTAGTAATCTTTTTCAGGCAATGACAAACCAGTTTGATACATCACTAGAATATTCTTTACACTATTGCGCTCATCTGCGCCTACATACATACCTAGTAAATCACCATCGCCTTCTTTAGCACTGCTCGCAAGTAGCTGTAAGAGTTCTTTGTAATCTTTTACTGCATCAATTTTCGCCAGCATTGGTTTGAGCGGTGTATACCCTGCTTTTTCAATAGCAACTGTATCCATGCCACTGGCGTAAAAATCACCTACTTTCTGTTCTGCACTTCCTTTCGGATGATCTTTTTTCTTTGATACATCTTCCAATATTTCGTGCATCTTTTTTAGGTTCTCTTCATACAGCGTATAAAAGCTTCCCCATCCACTTTGATCATCAGGAATTTTAGTTTGCTTCATCCAACCGCCGTTGGCATAAAGAAAGAAATCGTCTCCGGGATGGACACTGGTATCCATACCAGCCACATCGAATGTGATGGACTTTTCAGTGTTGTTTTTACAACCAATCATGGCTGCTACAAACAAAAAAGGCAGGATTTTTTTCATGTAAATGATTTAGGCAAGAAAATTAGCCAATCTATTCGGCAAGTAATTACCGTTCTTAAAAATATCATCACAGTTATGGCAACAAAAAACCCCGCAAATGCGGGGTTTAAAATTGTGTGTCGTCAAGAAATTACTTGATTTCAACTTCAGCACCAGCTTCTTTCAGCTTAGCTGCCAGTTCATCAGCTTCACCCTTGCTTACGCCTTCTTTAACAGGCTTAGGTGCGCCATCAACCAGATCCTTGGCTTCTTTCAGACCAAGACCAGTCAATTCTTTAACGATTTTAACTACGTTCAATTTAGAAGCACCACCGCTAACGAGGATAACATCGAAAGATGTTTTCTCAGCAGCAGCTGCAGCGCCACCACCATCACCAGCAGCTACTACTACTGCAGCAGCAGCAGGCTCGATACCGTAATCTGCTTTCAGCACGTCTGCTAATTCTTGTACTTCTTTTACTGTTAAGCCAACCAGTTGTTCGGCTAATGCTTTAATGTCTGCCATATGTTTTGTTTTTAGAAACCGCCTTCATGGTCTTTTACAACTCCGGCGGAAGGTTATGGAATATGCTTCCTCTTATCCTCGGAAGCTTGGGATTACTTAATTACTCAGCAGCTGTTGCGCCTTCAGCCTGCTTCTCGTGGTGGTGCAACAAGCCAGCCAACACACGCTTCGCAGGAGATTGCAACAATCCGATCACTTCGCCGATCAATTCGTTCTTCGTCTTGATCTGAGTCAGTGTCTTCAGGTTGTTATCACCAGCATATACGTCACCATTGATGAAAGCTGCTTTCAACAGAGGCTTGTCACCATTGCTTTCCTTGCGGAAAGAAGAGATGATTAATGCAGGCTCTTTAGGATTCTCAGAGAACATCAGGGCTGTTACATTATGCAATGCATCGTATACGCCAGCATATTTTTCTGCATCCAAAGATTCCAGTGCTTTCTTGATGAGGGTGTTCTTTGCCACCTTCATTTCTACTTGCTTATCGAAGCAAGCACGACGCAGTTTACCCACCTGCTCTACGCTCAGTGATTCTGTGTCTGTGATATAGAAGTTATTGTATTGAGCAAACTTTTCTTTCAGCAGCTCAATCACTTCGTTCTTTTGTTCTTTAGTCATAACTAAATTTTTAAAGTACCCGGGTCATTTCCCTGCAAGCAGGGATCACCAGGATTAGTTAGATAATGCTTTGGTGTCTAAAGCGATACCAGGGCTCATTGAGCTAGCCATGCTTACTGCTTTCAGGTAGGTACCTTTTGCAGAAGAAGGCTTCAACTTGATGATAGCGTTGATCAGTTCTGTACTGTTCTCAGCAATCTTCTCAGGCGCGAATGATACGCGACCGATAGAAGCATGCACGATACCAGCTTTATCAACCTTAAACGCAATCTTACCACCCTTCACCTCATTAACAGCACCTGCTACATCATTGGTAACTGTACCTGTTTTAGGGTTAGGCATCAGGTTACGGGGACCGAGTACTTTACCCAGCTTACCAATCTTAGGCATTACTGATGGTGTAGCGATGATTACATCGATATCTACCCAACCGCCTTCGATCTTGGTGATGAATTCATCCAAACCTACATGGTCAGCACCAGCGTTCTTAGCTTCAGCTTCCTTATCAGGAGTACAAAGCACCAATACGCGCTTGGTCTTACCAGTACCATGTGGCAGGGTTACCGTACCACGCACCTGCTGGTCTGCTTTCTTTGGATCAACACCCAAACGAATGTGCAGGTCAACAGAGCTATCAAATTTTGTACAGTTAATTTCTTTTACGAGTGTAGCTGCGTCCTTCAGGGAATAATGCTTATTCTTATCCACCTTTGTTTCAGCAACTTTTCTTTTTTTAGTCAGAGACATTGTTGTTATGATTTAAGGTGAATAATTAGTTTTCCCAAGGTGCTTTACCCTCTACGTTCAGACCCATGCTACGAGCTGTACCAGCAACCATTTTCATAGCGCTTTCTACAGTGAAGCAATTCATGTCTGGTAACTTGTCTTTTGCGATCACTTCAATCTGATCCCAAGTAACCTTACCAACTTTGGCACGGTTGCTTTCCTTAGAACCTTTCTGAAGCTTAGCAGCTTCCATCAACTGAACGGCAGCAGGTGCTGTCTTGATGATGAAGTCGAAAGACTTGTCTGAGTAAACAGTGATTAATACGGGTACAACTTTACCCATCTTGTCTTGAGTTCTTGCATTAAACTGCTTGCAGAACTCCATGATGTTTACGCCCTTAGAACCGAGCGCTGGACCTACGGGAGGAGCAGGATTGGCTTGGCCGCCTTTCACCTGCAGCTTCACGAAGCCGGAGATTTCTTTTGCCATTTTGAATACAATTTTTGGTGTTAACGTTTCCGGATTATCCGAAAACTCCCAAACTGCCATTGCTGACAGTTGTAATCATTCTTCTTAGAAAGAACTTTTTGGGACGGCAAAGGTAGTTGCTTTCCACAGATTGACAAAGACTTAGCAAAAAAAATCTGCCCCAGCTTTAGCCGGGGCAGAAATATCACTTAATTCGTTGGTTTACAGAACTAACAAGCCTTTCGCCTGCACCACAATCTCTTTCTTTGGTGCTTTGATAGCTTCAATTTCCGCTTTTGATTTTCCAGCGTCTTCAGCATAGTGACGCAACTGCTCAACAGTAGTCACTTTCTGTTCAGCTACACCGGCAATCACTACTTCCTTACCATTCAGAGATACAGGTACCAGAAACTTGTGATCCTTCATCTTCACCATCATATTACCATCTTTGGTAGCAACGCGAATCCAACAACCCTCCTTGGTACACACTTCAGCAACCTTACCGGTAATCTTTACTTCCATAGAAGCGCTCTTACCCATTTTAGTACCCAGCTCATCTACAGAGAACGCACCTTCTTTGCTCACCTTCTCACCGAAATTCATGCCGCTATCAGCGGGGCCCTGTGGCGGTTGTGCCATTGCTACTGAAGTAATCAGTAAAGCAGCCATCAGACTCAATAGTTGTTTCATACATTTTGTTTGTGCTACAAAAATAAAAGCCGCAAACGATGTTGCAGCTTTAAATTTATTAACGGTAAAAAGTTTAACTCAGTTTTTCTACCTGCATGTAGTTCAGTTCTACTGGTGTAGAGCGACCGAAGATTTTCACGGTTACTTTCAGTTTCTTCTTCTCGTCGTTTACTTCTTCGATAACACCGTTGAAATCGTTGAACGGACCTTCAATAATCTTAATGGTTTCACCTACGATGAATGGTTCGCTCATGGTTACACCTTGATCGTTCATTTCATCTACGCGACCCAACATCTTATTTACTTCACTCTTACGCAGTGAAATAATATTACCCTTAGATCCTTTGCCATCAGTCAAGAAGTGCATCACGTTCGTGATGTTGCTGATGTGCTGTACAATATCATCAGTGAGTTTGCCATCGGTTACTTCCAACATCACATAACCAGGAAAATAGTTTTTTTCGCGCATTACTTTCTTACCGTTCTGCACTTTGTATACTTTTTCCATCGGCAGGAAAACCTGCTTGATGATTTCTGTCCAACCGCTACGGCTGATATCCTTATCCAGGTACTCCTTCACGCTACGCTCCTTACCACTCACTACGCGGAGTACATACCATTTTGTTTCTTGTTGTTGAACTACAGCTTCCATGATCCGCTTACTTGAATAATGAATAAACGAGCTTCAGCAATTGGTTACTGCCAAAGTCCATAAGCCATACCATGGCTGTGATGATAACAGTAGCTACCAGTACAATCACTGTACTCTGTTGCAGCTGTGCCCATGTAGGCCAGCTCACTTTTTCGAGCAGTTCGCGATAGCTCTCTTTGAAATAAGTGGCGATTTTGTTCATGTTCGCTTTTTGTGCCTGAAAAAACAGACAATTTTTGTTGGCACGGGTACAAGGATTCGAACCCTGATCAACGGTTTTGGAGACCGCTATTCTACCATTGAACTATACCCGTAGAAAGCTAAAAGCTACCCCGATTGACCGGGACAGCTTTTAGAGTATGTTGCAAATGTATGGTTTTCATTTGCTTAAAGCAAAAGCTTTTCAGCTAAAGCTTATTTGATAATCTCAGTAACCTGACCGGCACCTACTGTTCTACCACCTTCACGGATAGCGAACTTCAGACCTTTTTCCATCGCGATCGGAGAGATCAGCTTAACAGTCAGAGATACGTTATCGCCAGGCATTACCATCTCAGTACCAGCAGGCAGTTCAACCTCACCAGTTACGTCTGTAGTACGGAAATAGAACTGAGGACGATACTTGTTGAAGAATGGAGTGTGACGACCACCTTCTTCTTTGCTCAGTACGTATACTTCACACTTGAATTCTGTGTGTGGAGTGATAGACTTAGGAGCACAGATAACCATACCACGACGGATATCTTTCTTTTCAATACCGCGGAGCAGCAAACCAGCGTTATCACCAGCTTCACCACGATCCAACAGTTTCTTGAACATTTCAACACCTGTTACAGTAGAGTTCAATGGAGTTTCCATCAGACCTACGATTTCAACAGGATCACCAACTTTGATGATACCGCGCTCGATACGACCTGTAGCAACTGTACCACGACCAGTGATAGAGAATACGTCTTCTACAGACATCAAGAAAGCTTGATCGATAGGACGTGGAGGCAGAGGGATGTAGCTATCAACAGCATCCATCAGTTCAGTGATGCAAGGAACCCACTTTTCGTCACCAGCTAAAGCGCCAGTAGCAGAACCCTTGATGATTGGTGTATTGTCACCGTCGAAGCCATAAGAGCTCAACAGTTCACGGATTTCCATTTCAACCAGGTCAAGCAATTCAGGATCGTCAACCAAGTCAACTTTGTTCATGAATACTACGATACGAGGTACACCTACCTGACGAGCAAGCAGGATGTGCTCTTTTGTTTGAGGCATAGGACCATCAGTAGCAGCAACTACCAGGATAGCACCATCCATCTGAGCAGCACCAGTAATCATGTTCTTCACATAGTCGGCGTGACCAGGACAGTCAACGTGCGCATAGTGGCGGTTGTCAGTCTGATACTCAACGTGTGCAGTGTTGATGGTGATACCACGCTCTTTTTCTTCAGGAGCACCATCGATTTCGTCGTAATTCTTCTTCTGAGCCAGACCTTTTCTAGACAGTACGTCTGTGATGGCTGCAGTTAAAGTTGTTTTACCATGGTCAACGTGGCCAATGGTACCAACGTTTACGTGAGGTTTCTCCCTCTTAAAGGTCTCTTTAGACATCTTTATCGGTTTTATTGTTGTTTATAATTGCTGTCAACAAGCATTTGCCCATTGACCATAGCTTTTTTCTTCGAAGGCTTTCGCCTTAATTGAGCCGTTGATGAGAATTGAACTCACGACCTCTTCCTTACCAAGGAAGTGCTCTACCACTGAGCTACAACGGCATTTGATCCGTGACAGCTGACTTAGTGACTGTAGCACTTCTGCGCCGCCTCCCTCACCTGTCATGTACCGAGCGGGAGACGAGGCTCGAATGCTGACGAGGTTTCCCTGTCAGCATCCTGACCGTAGCGTCAGGACTCGCCACAACTCCTTTTCCAAGAACTTATAGAGCGGGAGACGAGGCTCGAATGCTGACGAGGCTTTCCTGTCAGCATCCTGACCAAAG
>JACCDH011234038.1_pt1 | contig 33856 bp, 30 predicted proteins | sample 7442481 | NCBI WGS metagenome assembly JACCDH01 (sample SAMN15323433, study PRJNA562643) | freshwater metagenome | isolation source: river surface water | place: USA:Blue River Watershed | collected 2017-08-15
CATCCTCCTGCTTCAATTGAGTAAGCTGACTTTGTTTTATGGATCTGTTCAGTGCCTTGATCAATTGACCAATCACGCTGACGCAGCGACGCTCGGCTCCAATGGCAAGGGCCGGATCTTCTTCCATTTCTTGGCGGAGAACTGGCTGCTGATGACCCAGCGTGGGGAGCATGAAAAACAGATGTAGCACCTGGAGCAGCGAGGCGTCAGCCTAGTTCTAGAGGATTTTGGTGCCGGCTATTAAAAAAACTGATGACGCTGGCAAACCTGCCTTTCGATATGCTGAATATCGCGCGTGCATTCATCGCGGGACTGAGCTACAGCACGCAAAGCTGCGCGCTGGTCAACATGCTCATCACGCTCGCTCAGCCGCTAAAACTGGAGCGGGTTGCCGGGGGAGTGGAAACCCGCCAGCGACAAGGCTTGCGGGCAGGTCTTGGCTGCTAATATGTGCAAAGTCACATGCAGGTGCCACCACTGGTCGTCTCGGAGTTTGAACGACTGACCTTTGACGACATCCCGCGTGACCAGTGACGTGAGTCAGCGCATCATGCCGCCGGACGGATAACTGCTGCCTGAATCGCTCCCCGACGTGCCCGTTCCCGAAGCTCCGCCGGAGCTGCTGCCACCGCTACCCGGTGCGCCATTTGTCGATCCACCTGAAGTCCCGGTACTGTTGCTGCCGGCGCCACCTCCCGTGCCAGTATCGCTGCTGGTGCCGGCAGGACTGGCTCCACTGCTGCCACACGGACAAGCGCAGTTACACATCTTTCCGCCCGTTCCCTGAGATCCACCGGCGCTGGTGGTGCCGGTCGTTCCGCTCGTGCCGGTCGCGCCATGAAAGCGCTCGTCACCTGCGCTGATGGGTCCCCCGCCTGCGCCGGAAGCACCTGTGGCGCTGCTGCCTCCGCTGGTACTGCCAGTGCCTGTCGAACTGCCTGAACTCGACGAACCCGCTTTGCCTGAGCTGCCTGTCGATTCAGGTAATTGCGCGCCGCCTGGTGTGGCCTGATTGGTCTGAGCGCCTTCTGCTCCGCCGGTAGTGCGATCGCCGCTGCTCTGCGATTGTGCGACTGCAAGCGGACTGCTGATGCCAGTGAGCAGCGCGATGATCGCAGCTGCGCTTCGACAATGTTTTTTGCTGAGTTGACTCATGATCATGCCTCGGTTGACTGGTTAGGGTCACCTCACCTTAGGCGCATGCGTTCGTCGCTGGTTGAGTACTCTCAAACCGATGCCATGCAATATCTCGCTTTGAATACTTCGCTTGTTCATGCTTGAAGCATCTCAAACATCACCTGGCCTCACGCTTTATAACCAAGATCATCTGGCACACCGACGGAGAAGATGATGAATGTTTGGTATAGCATGTTCGCAGCAGGGGTAGGCAGTCTGATCTGCGCATCAGTGGCTTTGGCGCAGTCCAAGGGCGGAAATCTTGAAAAGCTGGAAGCTTTCCGTTCAACCGGCGGGCCGATGACGCTGGAAACCGTGACGCAGACCGGACCAAAAGCTGATGCCATACGCCGCAATCTGCAAAAGATTCGATTGCCAGATGGTTTCAAGATTGATCTCTATGCGCTGGTCCCAGATGCAAGACACATGGCTGTGGGTCCATCGACTGGCATCGTGTTCGTAGGCACGCGCAAGAATCGAGTCTGGGCAGTGACTGATCGTACGCGCAGTCGCGTCGCGGATGAAGTAAAGGTATTCGCTCCATCCATTGAATTTCGCGTGCCGAATGGTGTGTGCTTCACGCCTGATGGTTTTCTGTATGTGGCTGAACAGAATCGTGTACTGATGTTTCCCGCCGCCGAGTTTTTCTATGAAGGTGGCGATGTCGCAATCGGGCAGGTCGTGCCTCAGGGGCAGTTGATTCCGGTAGAAGAGGAGAGCTTCAATCACGGTGCGCGTGCCTGTCGAATTGGCCCGGATAACAAGCTCTACATTACCCTCGGGCAGCCATTCAATGTGCCGCCAAAAGAAAAAGTAGCGATGTATGACCGCACGGGAATGATGGGCATCGTCCGTATGGATCGCGATGGTAGTAACAGAGAAGTCGTCGCGCACGGGGTTCGCAATTCCGTGGGACTCGATTTCAGTCCGAAGGACAAGACCCTTTGGTTCACTGACAATCAGGTCGATGGTATGGGCGACGATCAGCCGCCGGGCGAGATCAATCGCGCAACACGTTTTGGTCAGAACTTCGGCTTCCCTTGGTATGGCGGTGGCAAGGTACGCACGAATGAGTTCAAATCAGAGACCCCGCCATCCGATCTCGTTTTTCCCCAGTCCGAAACCACGCCGCATGCAGCTGATCTGGGGATGAGTTTCTATCGCGGGAAGATGTTCCCGGCGAAGTACCAGAACGGCATTTTCTCCGCACAGCATGGATCTTGGAACCGCACGACCCCGGTGGGGGCACGTGTCATGTTCACCAGCCTGAAGTCTGATGGCACAGCAGAAAAGACGGAAGTCTTTGCCGATGGCTGGCTCACTTCGACCAATGAATTCCTTGGAAGACCGGTCGATATTTCCCAGCTGGCCGATGGTTCGCTGCTGGTGTCAGATGATTACGCGGGGGCTATTTACCGTATCTCGTATTCCGGTGAGCCGGGTAAATGAGGCTTGCCATCCTGTAGCTACTCCGCGCAGGCTATGCTCAGGCTGCCGGTGCCAAGTCAGGTTGGGCAAAGTGATCGGAGTGCGCTGCTCGTCGGATGCGAATGCGCTATAAATCTCTCGTGACATAATGTAAATCTGTGCAGCAAAACAAGTGCCGCCTCGCGCGGGCTCGATAACAACGATCACAAGAGACCTTCAGATGAGCACACAACAAAAACTTGGATTCATCGGGCTGGGCATCATGGGCGGTCCCATGGCGCATCATCTGCTCAAGGCAGGACATCAGCTGTTCACGCATACGCGAAGCAAGACGCCTGATTATCTGCAACAAGATGGTGCGATACTCTGCGGGAGTGCCGCCGAAGTCGCACAGAAGGCAGACATCATTTTCCTGATGCTGCCGGATACCCCTGATGTCGAACTGGTGCTGTTTGGCGCGAATGGCGTGGCCCAGGGTCTGTCCAAGGGCAAGATCGTGGTCGACATGAGTTCTATCTCGCCGATCGCCACGAAGGATTTCGCCCTAAGAATCGCGGCGCTGACTTGCGAGTATCTGGACGCACCCGTCTCGGGTGGCGAGGTGGGTGCGAAAAATGCCGCGCTGACCATCATGGTGGGTGGCACCGACGCCGGCTTCGACAAAGTCAGGTCTTTATTCGAGCTGATGGGCAAGAACATCACGCTGGTGGGCGGTCATGGCGACGGACAGACCGCCAAAGTCGCGAACCAGATCATCGTCGCGCTGAACATCGAGGCAGTCGCCGAAGCGCTGTTATTCGCCGCGCGGGCAGGCGCCGATCCGGTGAAAGTCAGGCAGGCGTTGATGGGCGGCTTTGCGTCCTCGCGCATCCTTGAAGTGCATGGGGAGCGAATGATCAAGCGCACTTTCGATCCGGGCTTCAGGATCGAGCTGCACCAGAAAGACCTGAACCTCGCGCTGTCGGCCGCTCGCAGTCTCGGGCTTTCGCTGCCCAACACCGCATCAGCCCAGCAGCTGTTCTCATCCTGTGTCGCTCATGGGGGCAAGGACTGGGATCATTCGGCGATGGTGAAGGCCCTCGAAGGCATGGCGAATTTCGAGGTCGGACAGTAGGCTGGCCCGAAGGATCGCCGCTTTGCTCACGCGCGGGTCGACACCCGACCCGCTTTCGCTTATATTTCCGAAAAGTAATTGTTTGTCCCGACTCCAGTCGGGCTGACTTCTGTCGATTTACAGGCATTCACCTGATTCCCGACGACCATGGCGGAAGAAGAAAAGAAACCCGAAGACCAGCCAGCCGAAGGCGCGCCCGCTGCGGAAGCCCCGCCGGCGGAAGCGCCTGCGGCCGAACCGCCTGTCATCTGGAAAAAAGTTGTCGAGGAAGGCCATGCAGGCGCGCACGGTGGCGCCTGGAAGATTGCTCTGGCCGACATGATGACGGCGATGATGGCGTTCTTCTTGCTGATGTGGCTGCTGGGCTCGACGTCGGAAGATCAGCGTCAGGGCATTGCGGAATATTTTCAGCCTTCGGATCGTCGCGAAGCTGCGCTCGGTCAGACAGCGGGCTCCAATGGCATGCTGGGCGGCGTATCGGTGATCGATCCCGAGGGCATTCCCGGACCGCCGAAGCAGGCACAGATTATTGAGAGCGTCACGCCACGCACCGAAGCCGGTCCCGGCGAAGATCAGGGTTCTTCCGACAAGGACAAGCCGAAGACGTCAAAGTACGGCGAGAATCTGACTGAAGAACAGAAGCAGCAGATTGCCGAGCAGGCCAAGCGGGAAAAGCTGGACCAGCTGGAGCAGGATATCAAAGAGAAGCTGCAGCAGAATCCCCAGCTGTCTGATTTGCAGAACCAGGTGAATTTCATTCGCGAGCGCGACGGCCTGCGGGTGGAGATCATCGACAAGGCAAATTTCTCGATGTTCGGCAGCGGCACGGCCAATATGAGCCCCCGGGCTTCTGCGCTGATCAACGAGGTCGCCAAGGCGGTGGCCACGATGCCTAACAAAATGTCCGTCAAGGGTCATACCGACAGCTCCCCCTTCCCGGCGGGCAGCGAGCGCACCAACTGGTCGCTGTCTATCGAGCGCGCGGAAGCCACGCGTCGCATGCTTGAAAAAGCTGGCATGCCATCGTCACGTTTCGAACGTGTAGAGGGTGTGGCCGATACCGCACCGTTTAACCCCAAAGATCCTTCCGATCCGCGCAACCGGCGCATCAGCATCACGGTGCTCTACAACGATCCGCCGGTTACCTCGCGCTGACCTGCGTGTAGTTCTTATTTCAGTGGGCGACCGGAAAGCGCCTCGCCATTCCGTAGTACATCAGCGCGCCGACCAGCAAAGAGACAGCGGCAATATCCAGCGACCACGAAAAACCTGCTGCAGTCGATGGTGCGCGCGCGATCAGTGCAGCGGCCATCGGCGGTCCGACGATCTGTCCCAGCCCGAATGCAGCAGACAGTAATCCGATAATGGCCGAGGGCGCGTGCGGATGCAGGCGCCGTCCCACCTGCATCGCAAAGAAAGTAATTGCAGTGAAGGGCAGGCCCACCAGAATCGAGCCGATCGCAAAGCCGGCCAGGCTGGGCATCCAGTTACTCAGCGCGACACCAGCAGACTGCATCAGGTAGCAGATCATCAGCAGCAGGCGCTGATCGATGCGCGAAGGTATGCGAGAAGCCAATAGTGCGCCCAGCGCAACCCCGATGCCGAGCATCGGCCAGAAAAAATCTGGCCATGCTGAGCCCGGCAACGCAGTGCGCGCGATCACAGGCAAAAAAGTCGCAGTGATGATGTAACCGAAGCCAGACAGACCATAGGCGAGTGTCAGCACCGCTTTCTCGGTGAAACTGCCAGACACCAGTGCGCCCGACTGCGCTGACGTTATCGGCGTGATGACCGCATCCGGCGCAGCAAATGCACGCCAGACGATCGCTGTCATGATCGTCGCCAGCAAGGCGAACGCCAGCCATCCCGTCGTCGCATGCCATCCCAGTTGCACCATCAGGCCGGCGAGCAACCCGCTGCTGGCAATCCCGACGCCAGGCCCTGCGTACACGACACCTCCCGCAGTGGGCGCCTGCAGCCGCGACAGATGACCAAGGCACCAGCTTGAGGTAAAGACGAATGCGAAGGAGGTTACCAGCCCGGCGAAAAAACGCAGCCATGGCCAGGTGGCAGGCAGATCGAGCGCCATCGCTGCAGTCAGTACGCAGGTCATCGCAAGGCCACTGCGTACCATCAACGAGCCGCGTAACGCCGGCCAGCCGGTGCGTTTCCACAGCGTGGGCTGCAATGCGCACAGCAGTGCGCCGAGCAGATAACCGACGTAATTCGCGCTCGCCAGCCAGCTCGCGCTCTCGAGATCGAGCAAGCCGTCATGCAGCATCATTGGCATCAGGGGGGTGAAGGCAAAGCGACCTATGCCCATCGCTACTGCCAGCGATAGCGTGCCGGTCAGCGCGATGATCAGAGGACGGTGCTCAAGTCGGGTAGCAGTGAAATCGTGATTCATCGCGGCGTGTAATTGTTCTTGGAGTGGTTCGCGAAAGATATCGATGGCAGCCGTGATTGTAGTCGCAAACGCATTCTGAGCATTGCCCGGACTCGCACAACAGGCTCTGTATCGCTGCTTGCGAACTCGCAAGCAGCGTTAACCTGTTCATCACTACACTCTTTCATTCGCAGATCAGCGAAGTCGGGAGGCGATATGGAAGCGTTAAAGTCTGTTAAGTCAGTGAAGCTTCGAGAACGCACGCCGCCGTCGCCCCGGCAGCTGGTGCTGCAGCATCCGCGAGGCACGACCGAGATCGAGCCTTATCCTTCGCCAGACGACACAGCGTCGTTTCATCAGTGGTTCGAGCGCGAGGGTTATGTCGTCGTGCGTAATGCCGTGCCGACAGCGCTGTGTGAGTCAGGCATCACGGCTTTTCGGCGTGAGGTGTTGCCAGACAGGCTGGGTTTTTTCGAGCGTCACGCGTCGGGCCGATATGAACGCCATGTACTCACTGAGACCGGTTTCATGAAGTATCCGATCATGAACCTGCAGGACATGTCCGAGAAAAAATACCCTGTATTTCGTCGCGTCGGGCTGGACTTGCTCACTCAGCCGCGCATACAGCAGGCCGTGCAGGCACTGTGCGGCGAACCGGGGCGGCTGGTGCATACCATGTACTTCGATGGTAATCAGACGACCTGGGCGCACCGGGACGGGCACTACATCGATTCGGGACAGGCAGGACAGATGATCGGTGTCTGGGTCGCGGCGGAGGATATTCACCCGGAGGCCGGAAGATTTTTCGTGCTGCCGCGCAGTCATACGATGAAAGTCCCCGGAGAATCAGGCGATCCAAACAGCGACGAATACAAGCTACGCATGGCAGAGTTTGTTCGCCATGGTCCTTTGGATTGCCTGTCACCGGTGCTGAGGCAGGGCGATATGCTGATGTGGAATTCGATGGTAATCCATGGCAGTCTGCCGACGACAGATCCGCATCATTCACGCCGCTCATTCACCGCTCATTATGTGCCGCGTTCGCATCAGTATCAGTGGAATGTACGCTCGAAGGCGTCGCGCAGAAGTATCGTCGTCAATCAGGTGGAAGTGATACTGCATCGTGATGACGGTACCTGGATGCGCCGACTGCGCAACGGGGTCCGATCAGGATTGCCGAGGGTGTATGGGCTTGCGCAGGTAATGCGCCGGGCTGTGCCCGGTCTGACTTGATGGCGTTCAGAACGGCGCGTTGGTCGTGCGCTTGCAGCGTCCCGTAATCAAATCGAGCCGCTTCTGGCCATCCAGGTCTATCCACTGCTTGAATGCGCCATTCGTACGGTCAAGCGTGACATGCTCGCCCAGAATGATCAGGCCGTAGCGTTTGAACATGGCTGGCCGGTAGATTTCCAGTACCGGGCCTTCGACTTTCAGCGTGCCTTTACGATTTTTCGACATTGTGAATTCGCCGGTGTACCAGCCGGTTTTTTCTTCGAAATCAAATTCAGCAGGGATCGTAATCTTGTCCACATCAAAAGGCTGAGTCAGCCCCTCATTCAAACGGCTGACTTCGACTTCGCAGACGACCTCAAGCTTACCCTTGCTCTGGAAATCCTGTTTTGACTCCTCACCCCAGTGCAGAAAGCCAGCAGCGGTCAGGCCGCCGAGAACCAGTGCGATGACGACCACGCAAATCAGTATCACGGATGTCCTCGAGCGGCTCATGTTCATTCTCCGGGAATATCAGCGGAATGCAGTTTAATGCGTTTACGGACATGTTCTATTAACCCTTCACAAGCATCTTCGACCAGGTCCAGCACCTGTTCGAATCCCTCGTGTCCGCCGTAATAAGGATCGGGCACCACCGACGCCTGATGACGCTTGCAGAATTCAGTAAGCCGGCGCAGCTTCTTTCGATGCTGGTCCGGACAGCGTTCCTCTGCCAGCGCAAGATTATCCCAGTCCATTGCCAGCAGCAGATCGTAGTGTGCGAAATCATCGCTGCTGATCTGGCGTGCTCTGAGATCAGATAGATCATAGCCGCGACGCTTAGCATGGTGCTGACTGCGCTCATCCGGCGGTTCGCCGGGATGGTAGTTGTGTGTGCCGGCGGAATCCACGCGTACTTGATGTTCAAGCCCATGCCGTTTGACGAGGTCGCGGAATATGCCATGCGCGGTCGGACTGCGGCAAATATTCCCCATGCAGAGGAACAGAACACCGAAAGTGCGTGAAGATGTTGTCATTATAGTTTTCATGCGCGAAACCGCTGGTGCAGTTTCGGGGCAATGCTCTGAGTTGCAGATTATGATGCCATGAAATTCAAATCTCGCCAGCCGGCAGCGGCAAGGCGGAAAGTTAGCGGAGACCTATGGACAGCGCAAGCACATTGACCCAAAAAGATCAGACCTTTGTGGATACCGGAGCCCGCGAGCCGGGCACAGCGTCCCGGGTCAGGGCGATACTCGTCGGCTCGGTCGGCAACCTGATCGAATGGTATGACGTCTATGCCTATTCGGCTTTCGCACTGTACTTCGCCCCCGCATTTTTTCCTTCGACGGATCCGGTTGCGCAGCAGTTGTCGGCAGCGGCCGTGTTCGCAGCCGCCTTTGTGATTCGTCCCGTCGGTGGCATTCTGTTCGGCTGGGTAGCCGACCGTCACGGTAGGCGTCGCGCGTTGCTGTATTCGGTGCTGCTGATGTGCTTCGGCTCGCTGCTGATTGCGGTGAGTCCCACGCATGCGCAGATCGGCGCGGGCGCGGCAGTGATACTGATCGTCGCCCGTTTGCTGCAGGGCCTCAGCCAGGGCGGAGAATACGGCGCCAGCGCGACGTATCTCGCCGAGATGGCCGACCCCCGCCATCGCGGCTTTTATTCTGGCGTCTGGTACACCACGCTGATTGGCGGGCAGCTCGCTGCAGTGCTGTTACTGCTGCTTCTGCAAAAAGTATTTCTGACACCTGAAGAACTGAGGGCCTGGGGCTGGCGCATTCCGTTCGCCATCGGTGCGCTGCTGTCGCTATACGCCTTGCTGATGCGGCGCGATATGCATGAGACCGGTCATTTCAACGAGGCGGTGGATCAGATGCCCTCGTCGGGTTCGCTGAAAGCTTTGTTCTCTCACTGGCGGGCGCTACTGCTGGTGGTCGGTATTACGATTGGCGGCACCAGCGCGTTCTACACCTACACAACCTACATGCAAAAATTTCTAAAGCTGTCGGTTGGACTGGATGAGACGCAGGTAACCACCGTCGTGGTGGCTTATCTGATCATCGCGTTATTGCTGCAACCTGTGTATGGCGCATTGTCTGATCGGGTCGGGCGCAAGCCCTTGCTGATCTGGTTTGGCACAATGGGCGTACTATGCACCGTGCCATTGCTCACCGCGTTATCAGAAACAAAAAGTCCTTGGGTAGCCTTCTTTCTGATCTGCGGTGCCTGGCTGATTGTCTCGGGTTATACCGCGATCACCGGCATCATCAAGGCCGAGCTGTTTCCAACCTCGGTGCGTGCGCTCGGCGTCGGATTGCCGTATGCGCTGACCGTATCAATATTTGGCGGTTCAGTGGACACTGTTGCGCTGGCCTTCAAGCAGGCTGGGCATGAAAGCTGGTTCTACTGGTATGCGACAGGCTGTATCGCATTGTCGCTGCTGGTCTATCTGGGGATGAGAGATACACAGCGCCATTCGCGGATGGAGCAGCATGTGTAGTCCTGCTGCAGGCGATTACATGAAATTGCGCGTATGAAGGCTGGAAAGCTGCTCTGCCTCTTGCGGTGGGAATCCCAGTCGCACTAGACGTGCTTTGCGGCCAATCGCCATGTCTTGCTTGAGCTTTTGCACGCGCTCAAAGCCGATGCGTATCGCGGCAGGTTCGCTGCTGCCAGCGGCGAGCAAAATCAGCGCATCAAACACTTCTTCATTTAACCCCGCGCTCGCTGACAGCGTGTCGTAACGCTGCTCGATAGCGGCTTTCAATGCGGAAAGATAACCGGGATCTTGTGACAACCGATACTCCAGATGTGCCATGCCGAACGCGACATGCCGTGCTTCGTCACGAGCGACCAGTTTCGCAATCTGACGAGTAACGGGGTCAGGTGCATGCTCATGCAGGAAGTTCAGAAGATTAACGAAACTACCTTCGCCGAGCACGGAGAGCAGGAAGGCACTGCTGGAAAAATCGCTGGCTTCGAACAGAGTTTTCAGCGAAGCCTGACCGCCTGCGCCTGAGAGTGAAGGATTGGCATGGCGTAGCGTCGCGCGTCGTGTAAAGACTTCGACATGGCGCGCTTCGTCCGCGCACTGTATCGCCAGCAGCTGCACGACTTCACGGAAATGCGGATGCACCTGGCCGAGATGACGCGCCGGAACCAGCAGTGCAGCGTTCTCATTTTCGATCAGATAAGTCATCACCTGAACGACAGCATTCTCGACATCCTCTGGAATATCGACCGGCTGAGTCCAGTCGATGGCCGTCTCCGGATCCCACTGGCCTGCCAGTGCCTGCTTGTAAAGCTCGGCAGCGGAGTCAGCCCAGATCTCGGATTTATCGCTGAAACGAAAATCGAAGCCAGGACTGCCCGCTTCAACCGTGGCGCCGCGCGCGGCGACACCCCAGCCGGGTTTTGCATGTTCAGCGACGGCGCCGTCGATACGGCGGTTCGCCTGTCCGCTGCGCTGCGCACCGTGCCAGCGACCCAGCTGGAAAGGACCGCGCGTGACCAGCGCGTAGTTTTCGGTGAAAGTCACGGCATGACCGTTGCCTCGGCACCAAGCCAGCAGGTGCATGTCCCAGTCGGGCGAGCTGGCATTGACACGCAACGTGCCACCGACCTCGACCTGATCCAGCGCGCGCTTGATCAGCAGGTGCGCACCCTGATCGAGTCCGAGCGAATCAATATCGATAGTCGGTTGCGGTAATCTTGCCTGCAGCATCGTAGAATTTTTCATCATCAACAGCACGTTCAAGCGCAGCATAGCCGCTGGTGCGCCCCGTCTTCCACTGGCGAAGACCTTCAAGCTCCAGCAACGGGCGCACGGCAGGATCATCCCAGCGCATGCCCATCAGCAGCTCGGTGAAGCGTTGTATCAGGTCGTCCGGCGCACCGGGACTGACCGTGAAATTGCAGTGATCAAATGGCGCGGTACGCGCGATGACTTTCGTCTGACCAGCAGGTAATGTACCGTCCGATGAGAAGGCCAGGTGATTACCATCGATCATCCATGCCGCATCGATTTTTCCCTGTACCAGCGCTTTCGCGGCATCCAGTTCACCGCCGACATGATCGCCGTGCTTGCCGCCAAGGATATCAAAGCGTTGCGCGGTGTAGTCACGATTCGCGACAAGACCTGCCTGACGCAGATGATCCATCGGGATTAAGGTCGCTTGCGGTGAGTCGATCGCCCCAAAACCCACCGTCTTGCCGTTGAGCGCACTGATATCAGCGATGCCAGCATTGCTGCGCACCACCAGCACTGAAGTCAGGTCGCAATCGGTGTCCCGCATCGCAACCGCTGATAATTTCACGCCTTTCGCGCGCGCGATGCGTTCGGCGCGCACCCAGGCTAGCGGAGAGTTCCATGCGACATCCAGCGTGCCGTTGAACTGGTCTTCGACCTGGCGCTCGTAGTTTGAGTACAGCACGAAATCAAACGCCAGTCCGTGTTGATGAAACCATTGCTTGAAACCTTCCCAGATCGTGACGACCTTGGGTGCATAGGCGACAGCGCCCATGACCAGTGTACGTTGGCTCATGTGAATTCCTGTGATCTTAAAACAGTGGCAGGCCGGTCACAGCCTTGCCGATGAAGTCGTACAGCACGTCGGTTGTCGGCGCCATCACATGCGAGGCACGCGCGTCGCGGAACAGGCGCTCGACACCGACTTCCTTGCGGAAGGCAGCACCGCCGCACACACGCATGGCGACATCCGTCACTTCCAGTGCGGTCTCGGCACAGGCGGCTTTGATTTCCAGGACGCGCAGCATCGTGTCGGCGCGGTTACTGCCAATGGCGGTCAATGTATCCTGCAGCAGCGCATTGGCCATGTCGGTCTTGATGCGTGCGCGGGCCAGATAAGCGCGTATGGTCGGCAAATCGGCCAGTGAGGTGTCCAGATGCTGATGACGTGTCCCACCGACGTGCGTGATCGCGCGCGACAGGCTGCCTTCCATGGTGCCTACAGAGCAGGAGGCATTCAGCACACTGAACCACGGCAGCACAACGCCCATCATGATGTCGAAGCCTTTGCCATCTTCACCGAGCGCGTTCGCAGCAGGTATGCGCACACCGCTGGCGGTAACCGGTGAAGACGCATTGCCGCGCATGCCCATGCCGTTGAAGGGCGCGGTCAGCGTCAGGCCTTCGGCCTTTGCATCCACCAGCCAGATACTGCTGGCGCCTTCGGCCGCGACCGGCTTGCTCGACCAGACATAGGAATCCGCTTCGAACGCCGAGGTAATCCAGCTCTTGCGCGCGTCGAGCACGATGTTGTCGCCCTCTTTATTTGCAGTGCTGGCCGGCGCCCAGAAATGGCTGCGCGACTCCAGCTCGGAGAAAGCGAGCGTCGTCAGGTGACGGCCGGCAGCGATCTCGCTGCGCACCGCTTTATCACCGAATTGCTCGATGACGGCCACGGCGCAGTAATGCATGCAGACGATCATCGCGGTTGACGGGCAGCTTTGCGCAAGGCGCGACACCACGGTGCTGGCCTCGGCCAGACCCAGTCCCATGCCGCCGACATCCTTGCTGCTGACCAGCCCCATCAGGCCAGCTCTGGCCAGTGCATCGATCACGGGGCGTGGGAAATGGCCTTCTCTGTCGGTATCAGGCGCAAGTGCTTCGAGCTGGCCAGTGATGATCTGGTCAAGCGTGTCTGAATAATTCATCGGAAATCAGGTTTGGAGGCTTGGAAAGGGATGAGTCGGGGTAAATCGGGGCAGTTGGCGCAGCTGCATGGATTAGCAACTGACTCTGAGACCGCATTATAAAACAGAGCGGTATTGACGCTTTTTGCCGCTGATTTTCTCTGACGATGGAAGTGGTCAGGCGGCGTCAGGCTTACATCGTGCAGGTGCCGTGCAGGACTTCAGCGGCCACCAGAACGAAGGGCTTGCGATCACCTTTGTCCTGTACCCGCACTTCGAAAAACTGGCTTTGCACCCGGCCACTCTTGCGCACGGAAAGTACTTTGTACGACGCTTGTGCCGAGCCAGTGTCGATGACCGTGATTTTCCAGCCGGTGTTGTTGACGAAACGTCCCATCATCTGGCCGGAATCGCGCTGAACGATGAATTCTGCACCAGCGACGGTTTCGTAGTAGTTCTTGCCGCCTGCCAGCGGATCCAGCGTGCCGGTGGCGCTGACTTCAGACGCGCCGCTGATCGTGCAGGTGAGGTCGTTCGCGCCATGAGCTGGCAATACGGTGAACATCGCGGCAATCAGCGCGGCAGAGCGAAAGGGTAGCAGGGCATTGAGCATCGTGTTCATGTGTGCGATGTGATTGACAAAGATATCTGATGATACTGGCATCGCGCGATGAGTGCAGGTATGTCACAGATCCCCCAGCCCGATGTCATTGGCCAGTGCTGCGATGGCCGGGCGACGATCGGGGAAATTGCCCATATAAGCCCGCAACGCGCTGCGTATGTGGTTTTCGAATTCCAGCGAGCAGTAGTAGCGGATCATCCGATCCTTACCAAGGAAATCATAGGCAGTGACTTTGTATTTTGCCCAGGCGGGCCAGTCACGAAACAGCTCTCTGACCTCCGGGTCGCTGCTGTGCAGCCGGCATTCGAAGCCGCTTTCTCCGAACTCCGCGAAGTACGGGCTCTGCGTCGGATCGGGACCCATGAAAGCACGAAGTTTTTCAGGATCGCTCCAGAGCAGATTGCGCAAACAAAAATCAAGTACCTGGTCACGCTCCGGATCAAGGAAATCAAAAGGCAGCATGTCTGGCTTGTACAGATAGTGCATGACGGGCTCCGGGACGGTTGGGTGATGTCCGCAGACTCCGATGAAAAACCGGATATAGATCTGGTGTGCGCGGCCATTCCGACCGGCTATGGTGAAATCAGTCCGGAGGCCTGTGAAGGGAACATGCCCCGAACAGGCTTGCGCGCTTGATGATCAGCATTGCAGGAGTAATTACGTTGCTGGTTCGCTGCAAGTCAAACAAGCTTTAAGCAAGGTCAAGCATGACCCGCGGTAAGTTCAGGAAGAAGTGGCGTCAGCCAGCAAGAAGACCACGCATCCATGCGCCGATATCATCAATTTCTTCTTCGCAGACCGAGTGCGGCATCATGTATTCACGCCAGTCGATCGGATGGCCCAGTTCCTTCAGCAGCTCGCGAGAGGCCTCGGCGCGGCCGATCTGCACCACCGGGTCGCCACGACCATGCGCCATAAAGATCGGCGTCTGCAGATTTGCCTGATGGCGTTCATCTTTGATCAGGGATGACAGAGGCAGATAGCCTGACAGGCAGATCAAACCCGCGAGTTTTTCAGGGTAGCGCAGTCCCGTCTGCAGCGTCATCGCGCAGCCTTGCGAGAACCCGGCAAGAATGATGCGTGATGCGGGAATACCGCGCTCGTTCTCGCGGACGATCAGCTGCTCTATCTGCTGTTGTGACTTGCGTAATCCTGCTTCATCTTCGCGCCTCACGAGATCCATGCCGAGAATGTCATACCAGGCGCGCATCACATAGCCATTGTTGATCGTGACTGGCATGGTCTCTGCGTGAGGAAAAACGAAACGTATCGGTGGAAAGCCAGAGAGATCCAGCTCGCGCACGATAGGAACGAAATCATTACCATCAGCGCCCAGGCCATGCATCCAGATGACGGCAGCGGTTGGCGATTCTCCAGTGCTGATTTCTACGGTCTCAAGCATGAGGGAACTCTTCTGAGGTTAGGTGCAGTACGCTGTTAGTAGATTATTTCTGACGTATCGCGGACTTCGGGCGGAAGGCTTTGCATACGGATTCGCGGGTCTCGATATACGGACCGCCGATCAGGTCGATGCAGTAAGGTACGGCCGCGAAGATGCCACCAACGATCTGTTTTCCGGATTCATCCTTCAGGCCTTCCAGCGTTTCGCGTATCGATTTCGGCTGTCCCGGCAGATTCATGATCAGCGCCGCATGATCGGATGTCTCGCGGATCACTGCGACCTGCCGCGAGAGAATCGCGGTGGGTACAAAGCGCAGACTGATTTGCCGCATTTGCTCGCCAAAGCCGGGCATCACTTTCGTGCCCACGGCGAGGGTCGCTTCGGGCGTCACATCGCGTCGTGCCGGGCCGGTGCCACCGGTGGTGAGCACCAGATCGCAGCCGACTTCATCGACCAGCTCGGCCAGCGTTTTTTCTATCTGCGACTGTTCATCGGGTATCAGGCGCGTTTCCATCTGCCATGGGCTGGCAAGCGCCTGCGTGAACCAGTCGCGCAGCGCCGGCACTCCCTGGTCTTCATAGATGCCGCTGGATGCGCGGTCTGATATGGACACCAGGCCGATGATCAGTTCGTCAGGATGCGTCCTCGTCTTCTTCATGGTCTTCTTCAGCATGGGGTGTCACCGAGGGAGCCTGCAGCGACTTGAGTATCTGGAAAATCTCGCGATAAGCTTTGGGAGGCTTGTTGTCCGACTGCTCCTTGCGCGCATTGCGTATCAGCGTGCGCAAATGCTGCATGTCGAGCTCAGGGTGCTGCGACCGAAGCTCCGTCAGTGCGCCATCATCTGCAAGCAGACGCTCTCGCTGGCGTTCAATGGTGTGTAGTGCCGCAGCCTCGGCTTTGGAGGCACCTCTCCAGCTGTCGACCACCTTCTGGATCGCAGCAACTTCCGCTTCTTCGAGTGTGCGCATTTTTTTGCCGACATATTGCAGCTGGCGGCGACGGCCTTCATGGCTGCTGATTTGCTGGCATTGGAGGATGGCATCCAGCACGTCTTCGGGCATCGGCACCTTTTTGACGCGGTCACGGGGTGCATCGACCAGGATTTCTCCCAGCTTCTGCAATGCTGTCATCTCACGTTTGAGCTGTGATTTTGAAGGGCGGTCATATTGCTGCTCGAATTCGCTGGACTGGAATCCTACTGAGCCGCGGTTGGCGTTAGGCATGGTCGGCGGCCTATGTCATTCGTAAACGGCTGCTATGATACCTGCTTTGACTCTCTCCCCCGAAAACCCGCCATGGACAAAGCCATCTTCACCTACAGCCAGGATCAGCTGAAACAGATCGCCAGCGATATGCTGCATTTTGCGCGCGAGAAGGGCGCATCAGATGCCGTCGTCGAGATCAGCGAAGGCCAGGGTCTGTCAGTAACGGTGCGTAAGGGTAAGGTCGAAACCATCGAGCAGAACAAGGACAAAGGTATCGGCGTCACGGTTTTCCTCGGCGAGGGCAAGGCTATCCGTCGTGGCAATGCAAGCACGTCGGATTTCTCTGTGAACGCTCTGAAAGACACCGTGGATGCTGCGTACAACATTGCACGTTTTACTGCGGAAGATCCGGCGGCGGGCTTGCCTGATGAAGAGGTGCTGGAGAGAGCCCCGCGTGATCTGGCCTTGTTTCATCCGTGGTTGCTGTCTGCGGAAGAAGCGGTCGGTCTGGCGGTGCGCGGCGAAGCGGCTGCCTTTGCAGTAGACAAACGGATTACCAACAGCGACGGTGCCAGCACCTACGCACAACAATCACATTTCGTACTGGCGAATTCGCGCGGCTTTATCGCGGGTTATCCTTACTCCCGCCATTCATTGTCCGTTGCTCCGATCGCCGGACGCGGCAATAACATGCAGCGAGATGGCTGGTATTCATCAGAGCGTGATCCTCAGAAGCTCGCAGATCCTGAGGCCATCGGCCGCTATGCAGCTGAGCGTACGCTCTCACGGCTGAATGCACGCAAGCTCGACACACGCAAATGCCCGGTCCTGTTCGAGGCGCCGCTGGCCGCCGGCCTGCTGGGCTCCTTTGTGCAGGCAGTCTCCGGCGGCGCGCTGTATCGCAAGTCGACCTTCCTGACGGACTCACTGGGGACAGAAGTCTTCGGGCCTGATATCCAGATCGTTGAAGATCCGCATCAGCCCGGTGGTGTAGGCTCGGCACCGTTTGATGAGGAGGGTGTTCGCACGCAGCGCCGCGATGTGGTTCGCAATGGTGTGTTGCAGGGCTATTTCTTGTCCACTTACTCGGCGCGAAAGCTGGGCATGCAGACAACTGGCAATGCTGGCGGCTCCCACAACCTGTCGATAAGCTCGACTCGCACTCAGGCCTCGGATGATTTTCGCGGCGTGCTCAAGAAGATGGGCACAGGTCTCCTGGTGACCGAGCTGATGGGGCAGGGCGTCAATTACGTGACAGGGGATTACTCACGTGGCGCTTCCGGCTACTGGGTAGAAAATGGCGTTATTCAATACCCCGTTGAAGAGATCACTATTGCGGGTAATTTGCGCGATATGTTCAAGGAAATTGCGGCGATCGGTAATGATGTCTTGATACGCGGCACCAAGCAGACAGGATCGATATTGATAGGCAGCATGACGGTGGCAGGTTCCTGATCAACCGAACGTCAATTCTCGGTTAATCCAGAGCCCGGGATACCGCAAGGATCCCGGGCTTTGCTTTTGGCCAAATTGACGATACGCATGCAGTCGTATTGACGTAGTTGAATTCCGATTCCATAAGTCAAGCTCATGCAATCTGTGAAGCCTATGAATCATTGATCCTCTTTATGAGAAATGACGTGCACTGACAACACCTATTTCCGAAGATAAATTATTCTGGTTTTCGCTGGAAATTTTGCTTTATATGTCAGAAATGTTTCTGATAGTGCGCGCAAACAACGTTGCATTACCTAGTCTTTGCCAGCTATTGCCGGCGCCTAAATTCCCCTCCTAAACTTAACAAGTTTTTAAGAACGGTAGTACGTGCCTGCACCGGTTCACTCGGACGGAATCGGTCTATTGACATCAAAATCACACGGGGGACTTCATCATGCAACGTCGAGATTTCATCAAAAATGCTGCTGCCGGTGTCGCTGCCGGTGCTCTCGCAGCACCTGCCATTGCGCAATCCAATCCGACCATCAACTGGCGACTGGCGTCGAGCTTTCCTAAATCACTGGATACCATTTTTGGTGCTGCGGAGATTCTTACCAAACGCGTTTCGCAACTCACTCAGGGTAAATTCAATATCCGTGCTTTTCCGGGTGGAGAGATTGTCCCTGCATTGCAGGTGCTCGATGCTGTGCAGGCAGGCACGGTAGAGATCGGTCACTCTGCGTCCTACTATTACTTCGGCAAAGATGCGACGTTTGCATTCGACACGGCTATCCCTTTCGGCCTGACATCGCGTCAGCAAACTGCCTGGATGGAGCAGGGCGGCGGCAAACAGTTGTTGCGCGATTTTTTCCGTGAATACGGCGTGATCAATCTTCTTGGCGGTAATACTGGTTGCCAGATGGGCGGATGGTTCCGCCGCGAGGTAAACACACCCAAGGATTTGTCCGGTCTGAAGATGCGTGTCGGTGGGTTTGCGGGTCGTGTCATGCAGAGACTGGGTGTCGTTCCTCAGCAAATCGCCGGCGGCGATATTTACCCGGCGCTGGAAAAAGGCACAATCGATGCCGCCGAATGGATAGGCCCGTACGACGATGAAAAACTCGGATTCAATCGCGTTGCGCCGAACTACTACTCGCCCGGATGGTGGGAGGCCGGCGCGCAGCTGTCCTTCTATGTCAGTGCCAAGGAGTGGGAAAAGCTGCCCAAGGAATACCAGGCGGCGCTGGAAGTCGCTTCTTACGAGGCGCATGTGACCATGCAGGCGATGTATGATGCGCGCAATCCCAACGCGCTCGCGCGTCTGCTGAAGGAGGGCGTGAAGCTGCGTTACTTTTCCAAGAGCATCCTGGATGCTTGCTACAAGGCCGCGCAAGAGGTGTTCGATGAAGAATCACAGAAAAATCCGCGATTCAAAAAAATCTTCGAACCTTGGCAGCGTTTTCAGCGTGACCAGAATCAATGGGCCATGGTCGCTGAGAATCAGATACAGAGCTACCTGATCGGCCGTAGTCGTTAATCCTGCTGCAGACAGTTGAGCCCATCACCATCTGTCATCTCGATCAAACCGCTGCTCCGGCAGCGGTTTTTTTGTGAGTGATCCGGCGTGCGGCGATAAAAAAAGCCAGACCGAAGTCTGGCTTTTTAGTCAGCGTGTAGCGCTTTACTTCTTGTCCGGATCACCCATATCCAGCTTGAGCTCAGTGCCGCCCTCTTTGTCACCGCCCAGATTAAAATCAATCTTCATGTCGCTGCCAGCGTCAGCATCGCCCGTTGGCATCTGAATATTCAGCTCGATCTGTTCTTTCATGTCGGTTTTGTTACCTACCGAGATCAGCGAGGGGAAGGCAATAATCAGCGCCACCATCAGCAGCTGGATGGCAACGAAGGGCACCGCACCCCAGTAGATTTCGCTGGTCTTCACTTCTTTCGGCGCAACCGACCGCAGGAAGAACAGCGCAAAACCGAACGGCGGGTGCATGAACGACGTCTGCATGTTCACCGACAGCAGTACACCAAACCAGATCAGGTCGATGCCCATCTTGTCAGCAACCGGACCGACCAGCGGAACCAGAATGAAGGCCAGCTCAAAGAAGTCGAGGAAGAAAGCCAGACCAAAGAACAGCAGGTTCACCACGATCAGGAAGCCAGCGTTACCACCCGGCAGCGAAGTCAGCAGGTGCTCGACCCACAGGTCGCCATTGATGCCCCGGAATACCAGTGAAAACACGCTGGAGCCGATCAGAATGAACAGCACGAAGCAGGCGAGGCGCGAGGTGGAGTTCATCGCCTGTTTCAGCAGGTCGCCACTCAGACGGCGGTTTGCGAACGCGAGAATCATTGCGCCCAGCGCGCCCATGCCGCCGCCCTCGGTCGGTGTGGCAATGCCAACGAAGATCGTACCCAGTACCAGGAAGATCAGCGCCAGCGGCGGCACCAGCACGAGCACGACTTTCTCGGCCATTTTTGAAAGCAGACCAAGCTTCAGTTTTTTGTTGGCTAACGCAATGCCGTAAGTAAGCACGACACCAATTACGCCGCTGTACACAGCGATCTCATCGCTCGCGAGCTTGGTGGTCGCCGCCAGGTGGAACTTTCCATATGCCCAGGAAACACCGATGCCAATACCGAGCAGCACCAGCAGCGAAGGTATGCCGCTTGAACCATTCTCTTCGCGAAGATTACGCGCTTCGGGAGGAAGCGCCGGCAGGGCCGTGGGCTTGATCATCGACATCACCAGGATGTAACCCGCATACATCACGGTCAGGGTTAAGCCGGGCAAGAAGGCGGCCTGGTACATGTCGCCCACTGAACGGCCTAGCTGATCCGCCATCACAATCAGCACCAGTGATGGTGGAATGATTTGCGCAAGCGTGCCGGACGCCGCAATCACGCCTGAAGCAATCTTGCGGTCATAGCCGTAGCGGAGCATCACGGGCAGCGAGATCAGACCCATTGAAATCACCGACGCGGCGACTACGCCTGTCGTGGCCGCCAGTAGCGCGCCGACGAAGATCACCGCATATGCGATGCCACCGCGCATCGGGCCGAATAGCTGTCCTATCGTATCCAGCAAGTCTTCAGCCATGCCCGAGCGTTCAAGGATCAGGCCCATGAAGGTAAAGAAGGGAATGGCCAGCAGTGTGTCGTTGGCCATGATGCCGAACAGACGATTCGGCAAGGCCTGCAGCAACTCAGGCTTGAGCAACCCGACCTCGATGCCGATCAGGCCGAACAGCAGGCCATTCGCAGCGAGAGAGAACGCTACCGGGAAACCCGACAGCAGGAAAATAATCAGGGTGGCGAACATGACGGGCGCCATGTTCGCGATCAGGAATTCAGTCATTTGGGCGCCTCAGTCCGTTCAGTTGATCTGGTTCGCGGCTTTGATCGCCTCGATTTCTTCTGCAGGCGAGGGCGCCTGTTTTTCGAATTCGCTTGCGTCGACCAGTCCCATCAGGAAGCCGATGCGCTTGATCAGTTCCGAGATGCCCTGCAAGGCCAGCAGCAGAAAGCCTATCGGTATCAGCGCCTTGGCCGGCCACAGGATCAGGCCGCCGGCGTTGCTGGACACTTCTTGATTGCGTATCGATTCCATCGCGAAAGGCACCGCGAAATAGAGAATCAGCAGCACGGCCGGTAACAGGAAGAACACGAAGCCAAAGACATCGATCCAGACCTGGGTGCGCTTGGAGAAGCGGCCCACGACCACGTCGATGCGCACATGCTCATTGCGCTTGAGTGTGTAGGAGGAGGCCAGCAGGAAGATGGCACCGAACAGATACCATTGAATTTCCAGCCAGGCATTCGAGCTGGTATTGATCGCGTAGCGGACGAGTGCGTTGCCGCTGCAGATCAGCACAGCGGCCAGCAATGCCCAGCTGATGGCTGTTCCGATTTTCTCGTTCAGCGCATCGATGAAGCGTGAGAGGGACAATAAAGATGACATGGTCGGTTTTCTTTCGCGAAAATTACAATTGCCAGAAAGGCGGTTGATCGCAGAAAACCGCTGACGCTATGCGTGGGTACTCAATACTCCGTACTCAGGAATGCTCAGTGTTTGTCTTCCCCTGCCGCAGGTCCGTCGCGGACGATGCACGCAGAAATGATCAGCGTCTCCCCAGTTCTTTTTTTCAGCCGGATTTCGCCACCGCCGGTACTTCATCCGGGCAGAGGCCAGGCGGAGTGGTGGCAAGCGTGACGAGAATGTAGCCGCTGCTGCGACTGCTTTGTTATGTTGCTTTGCAACAGCAGCACAACGGCTTTACCGATCTCTTTTTTTTGCTACTGGGTAGACGTTTTATCACAACATTGCCCAAATAAAAATGCACCCGAACCAATAGCGTGGCAAGGGTGCATGATTTTGTCAGGCTAGATTCAGCCAGGGTTCAGTTAAGGCGGGCTCGAGCGCTTTTTATCGCTTGTGCGACCTGTGTTGGCGCTGTGCCGCCCAGGTGGTTTCGCGCGGCGACAGAGCCTTCCAGCGTAAGCACTGTATAGACGTCCGCATCGATCAGCGGCGAAAATTCCCGCAGTGCAGCGATCGAGAGTTCGCTCAGATCGCAGGACTTCTGTTCGCAGGCACGTACGGCCATGGCAACGGCTTCGTGCGCATCCCGGAAAGGCAAGCCCTTCTTCACCAGATAATCCGCCAGATCCGTCGCAGTCGCATAGCCTTGCAGGGCTGCCGCGCGCATGGGTTCGGTTTTCACACGGATGCCTCCCGCCATGTCAGCGAAAATCCGCAGCGTGTCGATCAGCGTGTCGACCGTATCGAACAACGGTTCCTTGTCTTCCTGATTGTCCTTGTTGTAAGCGAGCGGCTGGCCCTTCATCAGCGTGAGCAGCGACATCAGGTGGCCATTCACACGGCCGGTCTTTCCTCGCGCAAGCTCGGGCACATCGGGATTTTTTTTCTGCGGCATGATCGATGAGCCAGTGCAGAAACGATCGGCAATATCGATAAAGCCGACACGCGGGCTCATCCAGATCACCAGCTCTTCCGAGAGACGGGAGACATGCGTCATGACCAGCGCGCCTGCCGCGCAGAATTCAATCGCAAAATCCCGATCTGAGACGGCGTCCAGTGAGTTTCTGCACACCTCGTCAAAGCCCAGTGTCTTTGCGACGCGTTCACGGTCAATCGGAAAGGTGGTGCCGGCCAGCGCAGCAGAGCCCAGCGGAAGGCGATTGACGCGCTTGCGGCAATCCTGCATGCGCTCAGTGTCGCGACTGAACATTTCCGCATACGCGAGCATGTGATGACCGAAGGTCACCGGCGGCGCGACCTGCATGTGGGTGAGACCCGGCAGGATGGTATCGGCGTGCTTTTCTGCCAGATCGAGTAGCGCGTGTTGCAGCTGCTTCAGCAAACCGACGATGTCATCAATTGCCGAGCGCAGATACAGACGAATATCAGTCGCCACCTGATCATTGCGCGAACGACCCGTATGCAGCCGCTTGCCGGCATCCCCCACCAGTTCAGTCAGGCGCTTTTCGATGTTCAGATGCACATCTTCCAGATCAAGCAGCCATTCGAACTTGCCGGCAGCGATTTCGGATTGAATCTGCGTCATTCCTCGCTGAATGTCTGCATAGTCTTGTGCGCTGATGATTTGCTGATGCGCGAGCATTTCGGCATGCGCGAGCGAGCCCTGAATATCGACTTCAGCAAGACGGTAATCGAAGAATACCGAGGCGGTGTAGCGCTTTACAAGGTCGGAAACAGGTTCCGAGAAGCGCGCCGACCATGCTTCATCTTTTTTGGAAAATTGGTCTGACATGGTGATAGGGGATGCAGTGAGAGACAGGAATTATAGAGGAACGGCACCCTTTCTCTGTCCGGGCACTGACCCGGGCAGAGATCTGCAAAGGTAGATAGGCAGCGATCGGTGCCGGTCAGCCGGTATTTCTGAGGCCCGCCGCGATACCGTTGATTGACAAATGGATGCCACGGTGTACGCGAATATCACTGTCGCGTCCCTGTTCCTTCCAGCTGCGATGGCGCTTGATCAGTTCGACCTGCAAGTGATTCAGCGGATCGAGATAAGCGAAACGGTTCTTGATCGAGCGCGCCAGGGTCGGATTGCTGGCCAGCCTTTCTTTTGAGCCTGTAATCATGGCCAGACATTCCGTGGTGAGTTCCAGCTCGGCCGAAATCCGCTTGAAGATCGCGTTGCGCAGCTTCTTGTCTGCGACCAGGCTGGCATAGCGCGAGGCAACGGCAAGGTCAGTCTTGGAGAGCACCATGTCCATGTTCGACAATAGCGCGGAGAAGAAAGGCCAGTCACGGAACATCGCCTTGAGTGTTGTAAGCTTTTTCGTTCTTGATCCGCTGCTATCGTCAGATAACCAGGACTCGACCGCGCTGCCAAAGCCGTACCAGCCCGGCAGCAGCAACCGGCACTGGCCCCATGAGAAACCCCAGGGAATTGCACGAAGGTCTTCAATACGGCGCGTTGACTTTCGCGACGCCGGGCGCGATCCGATGTTCAGTTCAGCGATTTCCGAGATCGGCGTCGCAGAGAAAAAATAATCAGTGAATCCCGGCGTTTCGTAGACCAGATTGCGATAAGCGCGGTAGGCATGGCCAGACAGCATTTCCATGACATGCTCGAACTCGGCACGCTGCTTCGCTTGCTTGCCATCGGGTTGTACCGGCGTCAGGCTGGCTTCGATGACAGCGGCCACGACAAGTTCCAGATTGCGGCGGCCAATTTCCGGATTCGAAAATTTTGAAGCGATGATCTCGCCCTGTTCAGTCAGGCGGAACTGTCCGTTCACCGTGCCCGCAGGTTGCGCAAGAATCGCCTCATGGCTGGGTCCACCGCCCCGACCCACCGTGCCGCCCCGGCCATGGAAGAGACGCAGCTTCACGCCGTGATGCTCAAAGACTTTCACCAGTGCGACTTCAGCCTTGTACAGTTCCCAGTTTGAGGTAAGGAATCCACCATCCTTGTTGGAATCAGAATAGCCGAGCATGACTTCTTGCAGTTCTCCCTGCTGACGCACCAGCGGGCGCACAACGGGCATGCCCAGCCAGCTGTCCATGATGCCGGGCGCGTTTCGCAGGTCGGGGATGGTCTCGAACAGCGGAATCACCATCAGTTCGGCTTGCGATTGTGCGCCATGGCTTGATATGCGCATGAGCCCGGTTTCTTTTTGCAGCAGTAGGACTTCCAGTAGGTCTGATACGGTTTCGGTATGTGAAATGATGTAGTTGCGTATCGCACGCGCGCCAAACTGCTCGCGCACGATGCGGGCCATTTTGAGAACGGCCAGCTCAGAGACTGTCTCGTCCGAATAGCTCAGATAAGGTGATCGAAGTAGTCTCGGCTGAGACAGCTCGGCGAGCAGCAACGCGATCTTGTCTTCCTCAGCCAGCTTTGCATAGTCTGCGCAGACACCCGAGGCGAGGAATAGCTCAGCCAGTACGCGCTCATGCACATCGGAGCTTTGACGCATGTCGAGCGTCGCCAGATGAAAGCCGAAGATATCCGCAGCGCGACGCAAGGTGTTCAGCCGGGGGCGGGTCATCGCCAGGCCGTGATTCGCACGCAGAGAGTTCCCGATCACATCTAGGTCGGCCGTGAATTCGCTGATATGTTCATACGGGGAAAGTGCAGAGACCTCCTGACGCAGAATATTAGTGACTCCCAGCTTGCGCGCTGTTGCGGCAAGCCGTGCGTAGATGGTGATCAGTGCGCGGCGATAGGGCTCGTCCGTGCGGTGTGGCGAATTGTCCGGCGAGGCGTCCGCCATTGCCTCCAGCTCGGGGCTGACCGACACCAGCAGGGTGGAGATCGAAAGCTCTGCGCCCAGCGCATGCACCTCGTCCAGGTAAAAATCCAGAATCGTGGTCGACTGGCGTGACATCGCGCGCGACATGGTGGTGGCATTCACGTTCGGATTACCATCGCGATCACCACCTATCCAGCTGCCCATCTGCACGAAAGGCGGCAGCGACAGATGTTTTGAGTGCGGATACTGCTGCGCAAATTCATGCTCAATGTCTTCCATCAGCCCGGGAAGCTCGCGCAGGAAAGTGATCCGGTAGTACGAAAGCGCATTTTCGATTTCGTCATCCACAGTCAGCTTCGAGTAGCGCAGCATGCGCGTCTGCCACAGCTTGGTGATCTCCGCATGCAGCAATTGCGTGTTGCGGTTTTTTTCTGCGGCGGTCAGAGGCAGGTCGCGCGCGGACAGCAGTCGCGCGATCTCACGTCCGGCATCGAGAATGCTTTTTCGCTGCACTTCGGTAGGATGGGCAGTCAGCACGGGCGAGATCAGTGCATCATTAAAAAAAGACTGCACTGCTTTGCCGCCAACGCCTGCAGCGTCAAGTTTCGACAGCGTGGCGGCGACACTGCCGGGCTGTGCGGCGGAGCCGGCGATCAGGTGCGCGCGGCGGCGGCGGTTGTGATGCTGGTCTTCTGCGATGTTGGCCAGATGGGAGAAATAAGAGAACGCTCGTACCACCGAATTCGTTTGATCTCGGGTGAGCTTCTTTAGCAGCTTGTCGAGGTCCGCGCCGGCGGCAGCATCCGATTCGCGCCGAAACCGCACGGCCGTCTGGCGTATCGTCTCCACGATCTCGAACACTGCTTCGCCCTCCTGATGCCGGACAACATCGCCAAGCAACCGGCCTAGCAGGCGGATGTCTTCTTTCAGGGGTGCGTCTTTGTCCTGAATCTTGCGGGAAGAGGGAGGTGCTTCGTTCTTTTGGATGGCCATGGCTGCGTTGTACTTTCAGCGTCGAAGAAGGCAACCCGGCTTTTGGCCTGGTCGCGCAGGGGTCGCGTGATAAAATCCGCCAGATATTTTTCAGCGATGACGAGCGGGTCGAAGGTCGCGCGAGCCATGCGTAACTGACCCCGAACTACTGAGCAGAGAGGCCGCGTTGAACTCATCATTTTCCGGAAAGCTGGTCATTGCCTCACGTGAGAGCAGATTGGCCATGTGGCAGGCTGAAACTGTTCGCGCACGCTTACTTGAATTATATCCTCAGAGCACAGTAGAAATTCTCGGGATGACGACTCGCGGTGACCAGATTCTGGACCGCACCCTGTCGAAGGTTGGCGGTAAAGGCCTGTTCGTCAAAGAACTCGAAGTCGCGATGCAAAACGGTGAAGCCGACCTTGCGGTGCATTCGCTCAAAGATGTGCCGATGGAACTGCCCGAGGGTTTCGAGCTGGCCGCTGTGCTTGAGCGAGAAGATCCCCGCGACGCGTTTGTATCCAACGACTATCAGAGCCTGGCCGATCTTCCTGCCGGTGCCGTGGTGGGCACCAGCAGCTTGCGCCGGCAGGCGCTGATCGCCGCTCGCTTTCCCCAGCTGGTGATCCATCCGCTGCGCGGTAACCTCGACACCAGGCTTGCCAAGCTCGATCGCGGAGAATACGCCGCCATCATCCTCGCCGCCGCAGGTCTCAAGCGGCTGGGCATGGCCGAGCGCATCCGTAGTTTCATCGAGCCCGACGACAGCCTTCCGGCACCGGGGCAGGGTGCAATGGCCATCGAGATACCCGCCGGACGCAGCGATCTGCAAGATCTGCTCGCCCCACTGAACCACACCGATACAGAGCGCGCAGTGCGCGCAGAGCGCACGCTCTCGCGTAACTTTGGCGGTAGCTGCCAGATACCGCTGGCAGCTTTCGCCACGGTCGACAAAGACGCCATGCGTCTGCGCGCGATGGTCGCCACACCCGATGGCAAGCGCATCGCCCGCGCCGAGGTCAAGGGCCCTGCGGCCACGCCTGAAGCACTGGGTCACGAGATCGCACGGGCGCTGGAAGCACAGGATGCGGAATCGATCCTGGCCGCCTGCAAGACCGAGTAATTACAGAGCTAGGCTTGAGCAAGGCTCCAGTCGTCATTACCCGTCCGCTGGCGCAGGCTGCGCCGCTGGCTGAGCGGCTTTCGGCGCTAGCGATCGATGCCCGTGTTTTCCCGCTGCTCGATATACAAGCACTGTCTGATACCGGCCCGCTGAAGTCAGTCCTCGACCGGCTGGGTGATTACGCGATGGTGGCTTTTGTCAGTCCGAACGCAATCGATGCGGCGTTCGCCCACCTGACCCGCTGGCCATCCGGCGTGATTGTCGCGGTCGTCGGCGAGGGCAGCCGTCAGGCGCTCGCCCGGCACGGCGTGACCGAGGCGACCGCTCAGGTTGTCAGCCCCGCCGATGCCCGACGAACCGACTCTGAAACATTGCTGGAAGTCCTGGATTTGTCCGCGCTCGCCGGTAAAAAAGTACTGATCATTCGCGCGGAAACCGGACGCGAACTGCTGGCTGATCGGCTCAGAGAGGCGGGAGTGACGGTTGAACAGATCGCCGCTTATCGTCGTGGTGCGCCGCCGCTCGACGCGCAGCGCCGGCAACAGTTGCAGCGGCTTATCGAAGAGGGTTGTGATTGGGTGATCACGAGCTCGGAAGCAATGAGATACCTGAAAGCTGCTGCGCTCGAAGTCGCTGGTGAGGGAGGCTGGGCGCGTCTGCGGCAAGCCTGCCTGATCGTACCGCATGAGCGTATCGCCGAAACCGCCCGCGAGCTCGAATTTACCCACCTCATTCAGACCGCATCTGGCGACGAAGCACTGATTCGCGAGATACAATCGCGACCATGAGCGAACCGTCCACTCCACCTTCATCTGTTCCGTCGCCGGAGACTCCCGGCACAGCTGCGCCAGCGCAAGCGACGACGCCCGCAGAACCGGCGCGTACTGAACAGCCGGCATTACCCTCCGCCGAGCCTGCAGCCACGGCGGCCTCTCCGGAAAATAATCCTGCAGATACTGCTGCGGCATCCAGCCGATGGCGCGCCTGGGATCTGCGCATGCCCGCCTCGCTGGAAAGCCGCGAGGCCCGGCAAAAGCTGGCGATAGGCGTGCTGGCCGTGCTGCTGGCGCTGCAATGGTGGAGTGCGCGAACCGACATCAGTGATCTGCGCCGCGAACTCGCGCAGCGCCTGCAATCTGGCGAGAACCTGAACACCCAGACCAAGCTGATTGCCAATCGCGTCGATGACGAGGTGAAGGCGTTGCAGGGCAAGGTAGCCGTGCTCGAAGCCAAACAGATTGAATCCCAGGGCCAGCAGCTGGCGCTGGAGCAGCTGTACCAGGATCTGGCAAAAAATCGCGATGACTGGGCGCTGGCCGAGATCGAGCAAGTGCTCTCCACCGCCAGTCAGCAGCTTCAGCTGGCGGGCAATGTGCGCGGCGCGCTGATCGCCTTGCAGAATGCCGATGCTCGACTCAATCGCGCTGACCGCCCGCAATTTATTGCTGTTCGCCGCGCGATTGCGCGCGACATCGAGAATCTCAAGGGCCTGCCCAGCGTTGATCTGACCGGTATCTCCGTGCGCATCGACGCGCTGATCGGGCAGGTGGACATGATTCCCCTGATGGCCGATGAAAAGCCCTCCATCGTCGCGTCCTCGCCGAAATCCAGACTTTCCAAAGAGGGAAACAAGGATGCCGGCAAAGATTCCAAAGACGGCAAGGAAGCGCAGGATGACTGGCGCAGCGCGCTGCTGCATCGCTGGACAAGCTGGAGCAGCGACCTCTGGAACGAGGTTAGGCAATTGGTGCGCGTACGCTCGGTGAACAATCCCGATGCGCTGCTGCTCTCGCCGGAAGAGGCATTCTTTGCCCGCGAGAACCTGAAGCTGCGGCTGCTCAATGCCCGCATGGCGCTGCTTTCGCGAAATGACAGCGCATTCCGCAGCGACCTGCTGGAAGCCGACCGCGCACTGCTGCGTTATTTCGATACCCGCGCCCGGCAGACTCAGGCGGCGCACGAAATCATCCGTCAGCTGCAGGACAGCGTGCTGAACATCGACATGCCCACGCTGTCGCATAGTCTGGCTGCCGTACGTCAGTCGCGCTCGCGCCCCTAGATCGGCAGGACGATATGCGTTTTTTCATCTGGCTCCTGATTCTGTTCGCGTCCGCGATCGGACTGGCTGTGCTGGCTCGCTTCAATCCCGGCAATGTGGTCTTGTTTTATCCGCCGTACCGCGTCGATCTATCGCTGAATTTCTTCATCGTGCTGCTGGTTGCGGCGTTCGCACTGTTGTTGGTGATCGTTGCAGCGGTGCGCGCGACCCTCGCGATGCCGCGCCGGGTAGAGCAATACCGTGCGACGCGTCAAATACGTGAATCCGGCCGTGCGCTGCATGAGGCGCTGCAAAGTTATCTTGAGGGGCGCTTCGGTCGTGCCGAGAAGCTCGCCGAGCGCGCGGCATCCTCGCCCGACCATGCCGGACTGGCCGCGCTGATTGGCGCGCGTGCCGCGCAGCGCCTGCAGCAGCCCTCCCGTCGCGACGACTGGCTGAAGAAAGCCGAAGCTGACGCCGGGTTGCGTACCGCGCGGCTGATGACTGCGGTTGAGCTGCTGTCCGAAGATGTCAAAGAAACCGACGTTGCACTAGATGCGCTGCAGTCGCTTAACAATGCAGGCATACGGCATACGCAGGCGCTGAAGCTGGCGCTCAAGGTCCACCAGAATGCGCGTAACTGGCCAGAAGTACTGCGGTTGGTGCGGCTCCTCGATAAGCACAAGTCCCTGCATCCGGCGCTGTCGCGCCGCTTGCGCGACATGGCTTATGAGGCGCTGATGCCAAAGGCCAGCGAAGATCCTGAGTCGCTCAGACTGCTATGGTCCAAGGTGCCTGCTGAAGATCGTCACAGCCCTGCCGTGGCTGTTCAGGCAGCGAATGCCTTCATGAAGATCGGCCAGCAGATTGAAGCGGCCACCATCATCGAAAGTGCGCTGGCCATCCAGTGGGATTCGCGGCTGCTGCGGGCATATCGTCACTGTGCGGCCCCCGAGGGTTCAGCAACGCTGCTCAAGCAGATTGAGCATTGCGAGCACTGGCTGCGCGAACGTCCCAATGATACGGAGATCGCGCTCGTGCTGGGAGTGTTCTGCTTCCGGCAAAAACTCTGGGGCAAGGCGCAACGGCATCTCGAGCAGTCACTGTCCGGCGGCGATCACGCTATTCGTCAGGAAGCTCACTTGCGGCTGGCGCAGCTTCACGAGGCACTCAGTCAACCCGAGGCCGCTGCGGAGCATTACCGTCAGTGCGCCCTCACCACACAACGGGCTGGCAAGGCCTGACTCCTTTTCTCCCCGCCTGTACGTAAGGGACGAGCAAGCCAGACGGGCTATAATCTCGGGCTTTGGTTTTGATTTTTAATATGTCTGTCTGAGGTAAAGATGAGCTTGAACCTGGTACCGGCCGGTCGTGACTTGCCGAATGATTTCAATGTGGTCATCGAGATCCCGATGAATGCGGACCCGATCAAATATGAAGTGGACAAGGAATCCGGCGCCATCTTCGTAGATCGCTTCATGGGCACGTCGATGCACTATCCATGTAACTATGGTTATGTGCCGCACACGATTGCTGATGATGGCGACCCCGTTGATGTGCTGGTGATCACGCCTTTCCCGCTGCTGCCGGGGGTGGTGGTGCGTTGCCGTCCGATCGGCGTGTTGAAGATGCAGGATGAATCCGGTGGTGATGCGAAGGTGCTGGCGGTGCCTGTCGACAAGGTGCTGCCTATTTATACGCACTGGCAAAAGCCCAGCGATATGAATGACCTTCGTCTGCAGCAGATCCAGCACTTCTTTGAGCATTACAAAGATCTCGAGCCTGGCAAATGGGTGAAGGTCGATGGCTGGTATGGTCCGGAAGATGCGCGCGCCGAGATCATGAGCGGCGTGGAGAACTACAAGAAGGCGGCGAGCAAACCGAACTACTGACGGCTTGTCAGCTGCTGTATGCCTGAGGCGCCGTATTTCGGCGCCTTTTTTTATGAGTGCATTGGTTTTGCAGTATCAGTTTTACGACCTGCGAAATGGATTACGCTCATTCAGTTCATCCACATAGTCGCTGATACCTTCGCCTTCACGCGCGAGAAAACGTTCAACCGCATCGGAAAAGTCGGAATGAGCAAGCCAGTGCGCAGACCAGGTTTGCTGTGGCAGGAAGCCGCGTGCCATCTTGTGCTCGCCCTGAGCGCCACCTTCGAATGCAGCAATTTTTTGCTCAATGCAGAACTCCAGCGGCTGGTAATAAGCGGTTTCGAAGTGCAGGCAGGGATGATGTTCCACCGCACCCCAGTAACGTCCATATAATGCTTTCTGGTCATGAATCAGCAGAGATGACGCAATCGGTTTTCCCGCGCGCTCTGCAATGACCAGAAGAATATTCTCTGGCATGGTTTCGCCGATACGCAAGAAAAAATCCAGATTCAGATAAGGCGTCGAGTAATGTGCGCTGTAGGTATGGTCATAGCAGCGCTTGAAAAACTTCCAGTCTGCTTCCGTGGCTTCAGTACCGGGCAGACGGCGCATTGAGATACCGGCCTCGGCAACCTTGCGACGCTCTGCACGAATATTTTTGCGTTTTTTCTGCTCCAGCGTCGACAGAAATTGCTCGAAGTTGTCGTAGTCCTCGTTTTGCCAGTGAAACTGCACCCCCTTGCGCAGCATGAAGCCCGCATCTGCCAGCAATTGCGCCTCGGCCTCTGGGGGGTACAAGATGTGTGTGGAGGATAAGCCGCTCGCTTCCTGTACGCCTTGCAGGGCAGCGATAAGTGCGGTGCGTGCCGCCTCATCGGTAGCCAGCAAACGGCTTCCCGTAACAGGTGTAAACGGTATCGCCGACAAAAGCTTCGGGTAGTACTCCAGTCCGTTACGGCGATAGGCATCCGCCCACGCCCAGTCGAATACATATTCGCCATAGGAGTGAAACTTCGCATACATCGGCAAGGCCGCCACCAGCGCATTGTCTTGCCACAGGCTCAGATATTGCGGCTGCCAGCCAGAATCCTCACTGGCGCTGCCGGATTCATGCAGCGCATGCAGGAAGGCATACGACAGGAAGGGAGTGGGATGCTGCTGGGCATTGACCAGCGCATCCCAAGCTACCGGGCCAGCCTCGCTCAGGCTGGAGAGTATGCGCGTGCGATAATTCCGGTTTTGCAGAATGGCCCTTTCAGAAGCGTCTTTGAAGCGACTATCCCGATGAATCCTCAGCGCGCAGTCCATGTCGCGATCGCACAGATCAACAGTACCGTCGGAGATATTGCCGGCAACAGCGAGCGTATCGCCAGCGCTGCTCGGCAGGCAGCCGCACGCGGGGCGGACATCGTGCTCACGCCCGAACTGTCTCTGGTCGGTTATCCCCCGGAAGATCTGCTGCTGCGACGATCATTCTACGCAAAATCAGCGCAGGCGTTAGAAGCCCTTGCGACCAGCCTCGCCGATCTGAAAGACCTGCACGTTATTGTTGGTCATCCACTGCAAGAGGGTGAGCTGAACTATAACGCTGCCTCAGTACTGTGCAACGGCAAGCAGATCGCGACCTATCGCAAGCATGCGCTACCGAATTACACCGTATTTGACGAGAAACGATATTTCAGTTCGGCGGACGATGTCTGCACGTTCAACGTCAAGGGCACGCGCTTTGCGATCAACATCTGCGAAGACACCTGGTTTCCCGACATGCCCGCCAAAGCTCGCGCGGCCGGTGCAGAGGTTCTGCTGGTGCCAAATGCCTCGCCGTACCACATGAACAAGCAGCACCTGAGGCTGGAGGTGATGCGCGAGCAGGTCAGCGCGCAAGGCATGGCACTGGTATATGCCAATCTCGTCGGTGCCCAGGATGAACTGGTGTTCGATGGCTCATCCTTCGTAATGGATGCCAACGGCCAGATCAGTGCGCAGCTACCCTCATTTGAAGAATCGCTGGTAGTGGTCGAACTCTCTGCCGGCCAGCCGCAGCCCCAGGCGGCGCCCGCGACACTATCGACCGAAGCGCAGGTTTATGCCGCGCTCGTGATGGGCGTAAGTGACTACGTGACCAAGAACGGTTTCCCCGGCGCCATCATCGGGCTTTCAGGCGGTGTGGATTCTGCGCTGACGCTTGCCATTGCTGTTGATGCACTCGGCGCAGATAAAGTGAGGGCGGTGATGATGCCATCGCCATACACTGCCGAGATCTCGTGGATCGATTCGCGCGACATGGTGGCCAGGCTGGGTGTTCGCTACGATGAAGTACCGATAGCGCCCTGTTTCGATGCGTTCAACAGCGCATTGTCCCCTTTGTTTGCCGAGCTGCCTGAAGACACCACCGAAGAAAATATTCAGGCGCGCATACGTGGCACGCTGCTGATGGCGCTTTCCAAC
>JACCDH011708612.1_pt1 | contig 33840 bp, 32 predicted proteins | sample 7442481 | NCBI WGS metagenome assembly JACCDH01 (sample SAMN15323433, study PRJNA562643) | freshwater metagenome | isolation source: river surface water | place: USA:Blue River Watershed | collected 2017-08-15
CAGGGAACGCAAATGATGATGCGCGGCGAGGGCTTGAACAGCTTGGTATCGTGCACCATGCGGATGAACTGCTTCAGCATCTGCTCGGTGACGGTGAAATCAGCGATCACGCCATCCTTCATCGGACGGATGGCCTCGATATTGCCGGGCACCTTGCCCAGCATCTGCTTTGCTTCCTTACCAACGGCCTGAATGTTCTTTTTCGCGTTCGGACCGCCCTGCTGGCGGATGGCGACGACGGATGGCTCGTCGAGCACGATGCCCAGGCCGCGAACATAGATCAGCGTGTTCGCCGTGCCGAGGTCGATCGCGAGATCGTTGGAAAAATAACTGCGAAGGAATCCAAACATGAATCGTGTCCTTATGCACCCAGATAACGGGATCTGGGCTCTGAAAATTGCAAATTCGCCGTCAGTGCCGCGCCGCTTGCTCAACCGCCGGCCAACGGCTGCGCGTGAGCTTTCGCAAGGCGCCTTTGCGGCCATTAACCCGACATTCTACCTTATAATTCCTCGCAAATTGGCCGGTAGAAACGCTAAAAATTGAAGTGATTCGGCGTCTTTTCCTCTGCGAAACCTGGCTCTTGTCTAGTTTTCCATTTTTTAATCCCTGACTTGCGCAAACGCTGCGCGCACGCCTCATGTCACTGACCCTGAACGATATTGCCCGGCTGTCCAAGCTGGCACAGCTCGAGCTGAATGAACAGCAGTCTGCTGATGCGCTCGACAAGCTCAACAGCATTTTCTCGCTGGTCGAGCAAATGAAAGCCATCGATACGACCGGCGTCACGCCGCTGTCGCACCCGATCGCCGCGTGGCGCGATGATCTCTCGCTGCGTCTGCGGGATGATGTGGTCAGCGAACCCAATCACCGCGACGACTATCAGAAACCGGCGCCTGCTGTTCAGGATGGCCTGTATCTGGTGCCCAAGGTCATCGAATAATCTGCCGCACTCCGCAGATCTCTTTCAGTCGACCGACGGTCTATCCCGGTCTCTTCATTTATCACTGAATGCACACGCTCACACTTACCGAACTTTCAGCGCAGCTGAAGAACAAACACCTCTCCGCCACCGAGCTGGCGCAGCAGTATCTGGATCGCATCGCCTCCAGCACGCTGAATGCGTTCACCGGCGTGAATCCGGAACTCACGCTGGCACAGGCCAAAGAGGCGGACGCCCGCATCGCGCGCGGCGACACCACCGCGCTGACCGGCATACCTGTTGCGCACAAAGATATTTTTGTCACGCGCGGCTGGCCCTCCACCGCAGGATCGAAGATGCTCTCCGGCTACAACAGCCCGTTTGATGCAGCGGTCGTGGAACAGTTCCGCAAAGCAGGCATGGTCACGCTTGGAAAATTGAACTGTGATGAATTTGCGATGGGTTCCTCGAACGAGAATTCCTTCTTTGGCGCCGTGAAAAATCCCTGGGATCTCACGGCGGTTCCGGGCGGCTCATCGGGCGGCTCTGCTGCCGCCGTCGCCGGCGGACTGACACCGGCCGCGACAGGCACCGATACCGGCGGCTCGATCCGTCAGCCCGCTGCGCTGTGCGGCATTACCGGCATCAAGCCCACCTATGGCCGCGTGTCGCGTTACGGCATGATTGCTTTCGCATCATCGCTGGATCAGGGCGGCCCGATGGCGTGGACCGCTGAAGACTGCGCGCTGCTGCTCAATGCGATGGCCGGCTTTGATACGCGCGATTCGACCTCCATCGATCGCGACACTGAAGATTTCAGCCGTCAGCTGAATGACAATATCAAGGGCCTGAAGATCGGTGTGCCGAAAGAATATTTTGGCGAAGGTCTGGCCAGCGATGTTGAACAAGCCGTGCGCAATGCATTGAAAGAATATGAAAAGCTCGGCGCGACACTGGTGGAGATCTCGCTGCCCAAGACCGCGCTGTCGATTCCTGTTTATTACGTGATCGCGCCGGCCGAGGCTTCATCGAACCTGTCGCGATTTGATGGCGTGCGCTACGGCCATCGTGCGAAGGACTACGCGGATCTCGCCGACATGTATCGCAAGACGCGCTCCGAGGGCTTTGGTGATGAAGTCAAGCGCCGCATTCTGGTCGGCGCTTATGTGCTCTCGCATGGCTATTACGATGCCTACTATCTTCAGGCGCAAAAGATCCGCCGGCTGATCGCGCAAGATTTCCAGCAGGCGTTCACGCAATGCGACGTGATCATGGGGCCGGTCGCGCCCACCGTCGCCTGGGATCTGGGTTCGAAGGTCAATGATCCGGTGGCCAATTACCTGGCCGATATCTATACGCTGTCGACCAGCCTTGCCGGTTTGCCGGGCATGTCGATACCGGTCGGCTTTGGTCAGGGCGACAAGAACGGCAAGCGCCCGGTCGGCTTGCAATTGATCGGTAATTATTTCGGCGAAGCGAAATTACTGAACATTGCGCATCAGTTTCAGCAGGCCACCGATTGGCATACTCGCCGCCCGGAAAACAACTGATCGCACCGAACCTACGGAATTCAGACAAGGAAACGCATCATGCAATGGGAAGTCGTGATCGGGCTGGAAACACATGCGCAGCTCACCACTCAATCCAAGATCTTCAGCGGCGCACCGATTGCTTTCGGCGCCGAGCCAAACACACAGGCCTGCCCGGTGGATCTCGCGCTACCGGGCGTGCTGCCGGTACTGAACAAAGGCGCGGTCGAGCGCGCGATTCAGTTTGGTCTGGCCATCGGGGCGACGATAGCGCCGATGTCCGTGTTCGCGCGCAAGAATTATTTTTATCCTGATCTGCCCAAGGGCTATCAGATCAGCCAGTTCGAGATTCCTGTCGTGCAGGGTGGCACGATCAGCTTCGCGGTCGAAAAAGAGGGCAAGGCCGAGATGAAAACTGTCCACCTGACCCGCGCGCATCTGGAAGAAGATGCCGGCAAGTCGCTGCATGAGGACTACCACGGCATGACCGGCATCGACCTCAACCGCGCCGGCACGCCGCTGCTGGAGATCGTCACCGAGCCCGACATGCGCAGCGCAGCGGAAGCCGTGGCGTATGCAAAGGCGCTGCATGCGCTGGTGGTATGGCTGGGTGTGTGCGACGGCAATATGCAGGAAGGCTCGTTCCGCTGCGATGCGAACGTCTCGGTGCGCCCGGTCGGCCAGCAAGAATTCGGCACCCGCTGTGAAATCAAGAACCTGAACTCGTTCCGTTTTCTTGAAGAGGCGATCAATTATGAAGTGCGCCGCCAGATCGAGCTGATCGAAGATGGCGGTACCGTCGTGCAGGAGACTCGTCTGTACGACCCGGACAAAAAAGAAACCCGCTCGATGCGTAGCAAGGAAGATGCGATGGACTATCGCTACTTCCCTGATCCCGATCTGCCACCGCTGGTCATCGCGCAGGAATGGATAGATCGCGTCAAAGCCTCACTGCCCGAGCTGCCCGGCGCAATGCGCGAGCGTTTCATCAAAGACTACAGTCTGCCCGAGTATGACGCGATGGTACTCACGCAATCGAAAGGCATGGCCGCCTACTTTGAGGCGGTCGTCGCGGCGGCGGGCAGAGAGCAGGCCAAACCCGCCGCGAACTGGATGATGGGCGATGTCGCCTCGACCCTGAACCGCGAAGGCATCGAGATCAGCGAATCGCCGGTCAGCGCAGAGCAATTATCGCTGCTGTTGAAGCGCATCGCCGATGGCACGATCTCGAACAAGATCGCGAAGGAAGTGTTTGCGGCGATGTGGGACGCAAAATCTTCATCCGCTGCACTGGCGGACGAGATCATCGAGTCCAAAGGGCTGAAGCAGATCTCCGATACCGGCGCGCTGGAAAAAATTGTCGATGAGGTGCTCGCCGCAAATGCGAAGTCGGTCGAGGAGTACAAGGCCGGCAAAGAGAAAGCATTCAATGCGCTGATCGGTCAGGCAATGAAAGCATCGAAAGGCAAGGCCAACCCGGCGCAGCTGACGGAGCTGCTGAAGCAGAAGCTGGGCTGACACAGGAAGGCTCCCGGCACACAGGGCGGCTCAGCCGCCCTGTGTCATTTGAGCCATCAGGCGACGCCGTAGCGCTGACGATAATCCTCAACCGCGCCTTTGAACCTCGACAGCTCCGCGCTGGCGCCTGGCCCCGACAAATAGGCGAACAGGTCATTCAGATTAGCGATGGGAATGACGGGCATCCCAAAGCTTTGCTCGACTTCCTGCACTGCCGACCGCTGCGACAGCGCGCCCTCGGCGCCGCTTTTTTCCATCCGGTCCAGCGCGATCAGCACGGCGCAAGGCGTAGCGCCGTTCGCTCGGATCATCTCCACCGATTCACGCACTGAGGTGCCGGCCGAGATCACGTCGTCGATAATCACCACACGGCCGTTCAGCTTCGCACCGACGATGGTGCCGCCCTCGCCGTGATCTTTGGCCTCCTTGCGGTTGTATGCGAAGGGCACGTTACGGCCTTTCGCGGCGAGCGCGACGGCAGTCGCCGAAGCCAGTGTGATGCCCTTGTAGGCCGGGCCGAACAGCATGTCGAAGTCCACGCCCGAGTCCAGCAGCGTCTGCGCGTAAAAGTTCGCCAGCCGGCCCAGCCGCTCGCCGTCATTGAACAGACCAGCGTTGAAAAAATACGGCGACAGCCGCCCGGCCTTGGTGACGAACTCGCCAAAGCGGAGCACGCCGGCGTTGACGGAAAACTCGATGAATTGCTGGCGCAGGTTGCTCACTCAATAACCCTGAAAAGAGACGATGGAAGGCGGCATTTTACAGCGCGCCCGAAGCAGGCCTTGATCGGTTATCCTTGCCCTCGCATTGCCTGACCCCTACAAAACAACTCATGAAAATCATCTCAGCCAACCTTAATGGCATACGCTCTGCCGCCAAGAAGAATTTTTTCGAATGGATGCAAAAGCAGGACGCGGATTTCATCTGCGTGCAGGAACTCAAGGCGCAGCATGCCGACATGACCGATATCTTCCTGTCACCGTTTGGTTATCACGGGCATTTTCACTACGCAGAGAAAAAGGGCTACTCGGGCACGGGCGTGTATTCGCGCAAGAAGCCGGAGTCAGTCACGACGGGATTCGGCAATCCGGAGTTCGATGCCGAGGGCCGCTATGTGCAGGTCGATATCGGCAAGCTGTCGGTGATTTCGCTGTACTGTCCGTCGGGTTCGTCGAGTGATGAGCGTCAGCAGGCGAAGTTCCGCTTCATGAAGGCGTTCATGCCGCATCTGGTGGCGCTGCGCAAATCAGGACGCGAGGTGGTGATCTGCGGCGACTGGAACATCGCGCACAAGGAAATCGATCTGAAGAACTGGAAGAGCAACCAGAAGAATTCCGGTTTCCTGCCGGAAGAGCGCGCATGGATGACCGATGTGTTTGACGAGGCCGGCTGGCGCGACGTGTATCGCTTGCTGCACCCGGAGGCCACCGGCGAGGCCTACACCTGGTGGAGCAATCGCGGCCAAGCCTGGGCGAACAATGTGGGGTGGCGTATCGACTATCACGTAGCCACGCCGGGCATTGCCGCTACCGCAAAGCGCGCAGCCGTTTACAAGGATGAGCGTTTTTCAGATCATGCGCCGCTGACGATTCACTACGATTTCCCGGCGTGAACAGGCCGTGGCATGCAGATATCGGGCGCCGAACCCGCTACCAACGCAGCCGCAGGATAAAAGTATCGAAATAATATCATTATGGTATATATTTTGGTATATACTCGGGTTTTTAGGGCGTGCTGAAAAGGGGCATGATCATGAAAGCCAAGATCTTCCAAACCGGTCGCAGTCAGGCGGTTCGATTGCCCAAGGAATTCCGTTTTGAGGGTACCGAGGTTTACATCCGTCGCGACCCCAGAACCGGAGATGTCGTACTGTCGCGCAAGCCGGATTCCTGGGACGAACTATTCGCGATGGATACCCTCAGTGCCGTGCCTGCCGACTTCATGAGCACAGAAGACCGACAGCAAGGTACGCACCAGCGCGACCCCTTTGCCGGCTCAGCGTCATGACGCTCTATATGCTGGATACCAATATTGCCAGCCACGTGATTCGTGGCGATCAGCCTGCGATACGGCAAAAGCTGTTGAGCGTTCCGATGGAGAGTCTGGTGATCTCTGCAATCACGGAGGCTGAGCTCCGATATGGAATTGCGAAACGAGGCTATCCGAAAGTACTAACCTTGGCAGTACAGCTGTTTCTCGAACGCGTAGAGACCTTGCCATGGTCTTCCGATGTTGCCGCAATCTATGCAGATCTGCGTGCGAAAGCAGAAAGAGAAGGGCATCCTCTTGCGCCTCTGGATATGATGATTGCGTCCCACGCAAAAGCGGCAGACTCTACCCTGGTCACCCGCGACAAGGCATTTCGCTCGACAGTACTTGAATTGAGACTGGAAGACTGGTCTCAAAACTCACACTGAGTACAGCGAGCTTGCACCGCCGGTTCATCAATAACCTGCTCAAGCAAAGAACCAGTAACAGACCCCCATCGCCGCCAGCACCCCCGCCAGATCGGCCAACAGCGCACAGGCAACGGCGTGACGCGCACGCTGTATGCCGACCGCGCCAAAATATACGGCCAGCACATAGAAAGTTGTCTCCGTGCTGCCCTGAACCGTTGCGGCCAGCAGCGCCGGGAAACTGTCAACACCATGAGTGCTCATGGTCTCGATCAGCATCGCGCGGGCGGCGCTGCCCGAGAAAGGCTTGACCAGTGCCGTCGGCAGCGCATCGACGAAGCGGCTGTCCCAGGCGAGCAGGTCGACGCCGCTGCGTATCAACCCCAGCAGCAGATCCAGCGCGCCGGACGCGCGCAGCACACCCACTGCGCACAGCATCGCCACCAGATAGGGCAACAGGTTTTTCGCGACCTCGAACCCCTCGCGCGCGCCATCGACAAAGGCCTCATACACCGGCACCCGCCGCAACGCGCCAAGCACCACAAACAGGAGGATCAGGCCGAACAGCAGCGCATTGCCCAGAAGTGAAGACAGCGATGCAAGCGCTGCTGACGACAGCCCGGACAGCAGGGCGATGAAGCTGCCGAGCAGCAGCGCTGCGGCGAGCAGGCTGCCCATCATCACCGGATCCCAGAGCTTCAGCCGCTGAACGACAGCCACGGCCAGAAACCCGGCCAGGGTGGATGCTATCGTTGCCAGCAGTATTGGCAAGAACACCAGTGTCGGGTCAGCAGCGCCCTGCTGCGCCCGGTACATGAAGATCGACACCGGCAGCAGTGTCAGTGACGAGGCATTCAGCACCAGAAACAGAATCTGCGCATTGCTGGCGACTGCTGGCGAAGGGTTCAGTGTCTGCAGCTCGCGCATTGCTTTCAGGCCGATTGGCGTGGCGGCATTGTCCAGTCCCAGCGCGTTCGCGGTGAAATTCATCGTGATCAGCCCGAGCGCCGGGTGACCGCGCGGCACCTCAGGCATCAGGCGCGCGAAGAGTGGCGACAGCAAGCGCGACAGTGTCTCGACCAGTCCCGCTTTTTCTGCGATTCGGAGAAATCCCAGCCACAGTGTGAGCGTGCCGAACAGCAGGATCATCACCTCGACCGACAGCTTCGCCATCGAGAACAGGCTCTCGACCATGGCCGCGAACACGGCGGCATCGCCCATCATCAGCCAGCGCCACACGGCGCTGAGCGCCGCGACCAGAAAGAATCCCAGCCACAGGAAGTTCAGCATCAGCTGGTATTGTCATTCGCAGCCGGCGTGCGCCACGGTGCGATCTTTGGCAACAGCAGCATGCCGGGAATTGCCAGCGCAAAGCAGATCAGGAAGAAAACGAACCAGCCTGTCTGCGCAACGATGAAACCGGTCAGGGCATTGAAGAAAGTACGCGGCACCGCAGCCAGACTGGTGAACAGCGCGAACTGGGTCGCCGTATAACGCTGATCGGTGGTCGTTGCGATGTACGCGGTAAACGCGGCAGTGCCCAGCCCGACGGCGAAAGCTTCAAGACCGATCACCAGACCCAGCATCAGGCTGCTGGGCTCGACACCGGCGGCTGTGACGCCGGTTTGCGCGAGCAGCGCAAAACCGAGAATCGCGACCGCCTGCAGCACGCCAAAAATCCACAGTCCGCGATTGACGCCGGTCTTCTCCAGCCAGATCGCGCCGAGTATGCCGCCCGCAAGGCTGGCCCACAGGCCGGCATTTTTTGCGACCAGTCCGATCTGTGTGCGGGTGTAGCCCAGCTCCATGTAAAACGGCGTGGCCAGCGCGGTCGCCATCGAATCGCCGAGCTTGTAGAGAAAAATGAATGCCAGTATCAGCGCTGCATGCGACCAGCCGCTGCGCTGAATGAATTCACGGAAAGGCTCTACGACGGCTTCGCGCAAGGTACGCGGCGGTTCGCCATAAATCCTCGGCTCGCTGATCAGCAAGGTCGTGAACAGACCGGGCAGCATGAACAGCGCCGTGATGCCGAACACGATCTGCCAGCTGAGAAAATCCGACAAAATCAGCGACAACGATCCCGGCACCAGTGTGGACATCTTGTAAGCGTTGACGAACAGCGCGGTGCCTGAGCCCTGCTCGGCATCTGACAATAACTCGCGCCGGTATGCATCGATCACGATGTCCTGACTGGCCGACAGAAATGCGATCACTCCGGCCAGCGTGACGACTGCAGTCAGCTCGGTCAGCGGCGAGAAAAAGCCCATGCTGCCGACTGCGGCGAGCAAAGCGAGCTGCGTGAAAAACATCCATCCGCGACGGCGTCCCAGCAGCGGGAAATGGAAGCGATCCATCAGCGGCGACCAGAGGAATTTCCAGGTGTACGGGAAGCCGACAAGCGCAAACAAGCCGATGGCCTTCAGGTCGACCTGCTCGGACTTCAGCCAGGCTGATAGCAGGTTGTACAGAATGAACAGCGGCAGGCCGGACGTGAAGCCCAGCATCACGCAGATCAGCATGTGCCGGCTGAAGTAATGCCGCCAGTCGGTCGCCGCAGGCGCGGGTGAATTCGAGGTGGTGTTCATGCGCCCAGTATCAGAGAAGATTTATTTTTTCCGAAGCCGGAACACCGCGAGACTGCCGCGCCAGTTCGGCAGGAAAGCGACCGGTGTGCCGTCGTCTTTCAGCGCGACGCACTCGATCACCCGCAGACCGACCTCATCGGCCAGCTCGGAAAAATCGCTGATGGTCGCGCAGCGCAGGTTCGGTGTGTCATACCACTGATACGGCAGGCTCTCGGAGACCGGCATGCGGCCACTGAGCAAGGCGAGTCGGTGCGGCCAATGCGCAAAATTAGGGAAAGACACGATGGCCTCGCGCCCCACGCGCGCAATGTCGCGCAGCACGCCTTCGACGTTTTTCATCATCTGCAGGGCGGACAGGCAGAGCACACTGTCAAAAGCGTCGTCAGCGAACATGGCCAGCCCGCCTTCGAGATCCTGCTGGATCACTGACACGCCGCGATGCACGCAGCGCGGTATGCGCGCATCATCGATTTCCACGCCATAGCCGGTGCAGCTTTTTTCTACCTGCAGATATTCCATCATTGCGCCATCGCCGCAGCCCAGATCGAGCACGCGCGAGCCGGGCGTCACCCAGTGCGCGATGAAGGCCAGATCGGCGCGCAGGCCGGCGAAGCGCTCGGCGATCATGCGGCCTCCCGGTGCGCTGCCGGCAGCTGGCTGTCCAGTCCGCGCCAGACCTTGTCGTAATATGCGCGTACCACGCCCATGTAGCGCGGGTCGTCGAGCAGGAAGGCATCATGTCCGTGCGGCGCATCGATCTCCGCATAGCTGACACGGCGCTCGTTCTTGACCAGCGCCTGCACAATTTCGCGGCTGCGCTCGGGCGCGAAGCGCCAGTCGGTGGTGAACGACACCACCAGAAATTCGGCCTGTGTGCCGGACAGTGCGGCGGCCAGATCGCCATTGCAGGCCCGCGCCGGGTCGAAATAATCGAGCGCCTTGGTAATCAGCAAATACGTGTTGGCATCGAAATATTCGGAGAATTTGTCGCCCTGATAGCGCAAGTAGGATTCAATCTCGAAATCGATGCCATAGCCGAACTGATAATCCGTGCCGCGCAAGTCACGGCCGAATTTCTCGGCCATATCATCATCGGACAAATAGGTGATGTGCCCGATCATCCGCGCCACACGCAGACCGCGCCGCGGCACAACGCCGTGCGCGTAAAAATCACCGTCGTGGAAATCCGGATCGGTGAGTATCGCCTGACGCGCGACATCATTGAAGGCGATGTTCTGCGCAGAGAGTCTGGGCGTAGACGCGATCACCAGACAATGGCCTAGCCGGTCCGGATACAGCGTACTCCAGGCCAGCGCCTGCATCCCGCCGAGCGAGCCGCCCATCACTGCCGCGAATTTCCTGATGCCCAGCGCATCGGCCAGACGTGCCTGCGCATGTACCCAGTCCTCGACGGTCACGACCGGGAACGACGCACCATAAGGTTTGCCCGTCGCGGGATTGGCATGCATGGGGCCGGTGGAACCAAAGCAGGAACCGGGATTGTTGACTCCGATGACAAAAAAACGGTCGGTATCCAGCGGCTTGCCGGGACCGACCATGTTGTCCCACCAGCCGGCGCTCTTGGGCTGGCCTTCATAGGTGCCTGCGACATGATGCGATGCATTCAGCGCATGACAGACCAGCACCGCATTCGAATGATCGGCATTCAGCGTGCCATAGGTTTCATACACGAGCGTGTAGTCGGACAGCACGGCGCCGCTCTGCAATGGCAGGGGCTGGCTGAAATGCATCGACTGCGGCTTGACGTTTCCTATGGATTTCATCGGCGACGGTTTAAAAAATCTGACGAATGTTCGGGGGCGCCAAAAACAAAAAAGCCCGAGAGCGGCTGGCTGTCGGGCTGGATTCGTACATCGATTCGAGCTCGCTTTAGCCGTATTTGTCCGGGGAGTCCCCGCGCGCCCGCAAGCTAAGGTCAAATCGGCGCGTCAGGCGAAGGATAGCGAACTCGGTGCCCAGCGTCAAACGGTCTCGCCGCTCAGAGCAGGCGCAGCCGCTCGACCGCATCGCTGATCGCGGGCGCCTCGTAGGTCTTGAGTATCCGCTTCACCGCCGGCTCGATGAGATCAATGTCGGCATTGAGTATTTCCTGCTTCACCGTCAGCAGCTGTGCCGGGTGCATCGAGAATTCTCGCAGCCCCATGCCCAGCAGCAGCCGGGTGAGCTTGGGATCGCCGGCGATTTCGCCGCAGACGGCCACGGGTATGCCGGCTTTGGCCCCGGCAGAGATGGTCATGTGCAGCAGCTGCAGCACGGCCGGATGCAGCGGGTTGTACAGATGCGCGACCTCATGATCGACGCGGTCGATCGCCAGCGTGTACTGGATCAGGTCATTGGTGCCTATCGACAGAAAATTCAGGCGCTTGATGAACAGCGGCAGCGTGAGCGCCGCCGCCGGAATCTCGATCATTGCGCCGACCGGTATGTTCGGATCGAATTTTTTCTTTGCGGCGCGCAGCTGCGCTTTAGCCTGCTCGATCATGGCCAGTGTCTGATCGATCTCGAACGCATGCGCGAGCATCGGTATCAGCAAGTTGATCGGCCCATAGGCCGAGGCACGCAATATCGCACGCAGCTGTGTGAGGAACATCTGCGGCTCGGCAAGGCAATAACGTATCGCGCGCAATCCCAGCGCCGGATTGAGCGCCGTCTCTTCGTCCTTATCCAGCGGCTTGTCAGCACCAATGTCGAGCGTGCGTATCGTCACCGGACGGCCTTTCATCGCGGTCACGGCCTTGCGATACGACTCGAACTGTTCATCCTCGGAAGGCAGCCGGCTCGCCTGTCCGGTATGTCCCATGAACAGGAATTCAGAGCGGAACAGGCCAACACCGGCCGCCCCGGCATCGAGCGCTGCAGCGCAGTCTTCGGGCAGTTCGATATTCGCGAGCAGATGAATACGGGTGCCATCGCGGGTGACAGCCGGTGTTTTTTTCAGTTTGCCCAGCTTCTTGCGCTCGCGGATCAGCTGCGCCTGAGCGTCGCGATACTGTTCAAGCACCACGGGCGCGGGATCGACGATCACGATGCCGGCATCGCCATCGATGATCACCCAGTCATCTTCGGCGATCAGCGTCGAGGCGTTTGACATGCCGACCGCCGCCGGAATATCAAGACTGCGCGCGACGATGGCGGTGTGGGAGTTTTGTCCGCCAAGATCGGTCACGAAACCGACAAATGCACGATCGCGGAATTGCAGCATGTCGGCAGGCGAGATATCGTGCGCGACCACGATCATCTGCGGCAGCAGTTCATCCGGCGATGTGCTGGCGGGCAGTGACGTGGCCGAGCCGGTCAGCACTTTGAGCACGCGCTCGCCCACCTGCCCGATGTCGTTCTTACGCTCGCGCAGGTATTCATCCTCAATCTCGTCGAACTGCGCGGACAATTCATCGATCTGGGTCAGCAGTGCCCATTCAGCGTTGTAATGGCGGCTGCGAATGATTTTGAGCGGCTCTTCGGCGATGATGGGATCGGACAGGATCAGCGCATGCACATCAATGAAAGCGGCCAGCTCGCTGGGCGCGTCGGGCGGCAAATCGCGCCGAACCGCCTGCAGCTCGCGATTCACCGCGCTGATCGCATCGGTGAGGCGCTGCACCTCGGCATCGACACGCTCTTCCGGCACCAGATAATGCTTGACGTCGCGCGCGGCCGGGCGCAACAGATGCGCGCGCCCGATCGCGATGCCTCGCGAGACCGGTATGCCATGAAGCGTGAATGAAGCCATCGTGAATGTCGTCCTGCCGGGTTACTGCTATTCGCTCTCGCCGAAGCGCGCACTGATCAGCTCGGCCAGCGCATCCATCGCCGCCTGCTCATCGGGACCTTCGGTTTCGAGCGTGACCGTGCTGCCCATGCCGGCGGCCAGCATCATCACGCCCATGATGGATTTTGCGTTCACACGCTTCTGGTTGCGGCTCATCCAGACCTCGCTCTGGAATTTTCCGGCAAGCTGCGTCAGTTTGGCCGACGCGCGCGCATGCAGGCCGAGCTTGTTGATGATTTCTATGTCCCTGCTGATCATGTCGGTGTTATTGCTCGCTTCTCGATCTCTGTATTTGTTTTTCAGGTCGCCTGGCTCATCCTGCCGGATGCTCGACCCTGCATACGCCTTTGTGGCCACCCGCCAGCGCCATCTCGGCGACATGCTCCAGCGTGTTATGCCGGTAGCTGATCGCGCGCAGAAGCATAGGCAGGCTGACCCCGGCCACCACCTCGACCTTGCCGGGAACGCACAGCTGCAGCGTGCAATTGGACGGCGTCGCTCCCACGATATCGGTCAGCACCAGTACGCCTGCGCCATCGTCAACGCGGGCAATCGCTTCCCGCGCAAGCCGCCGCACCTCGTCCGGATCCTGATCGGCGATCACATCCAGCGATTCGGTTTGTTCGGGCGCGTTCCTGAACACATGGGTCGCGGCTTCAATGAAAGCTTTTCCCAGTGGAGCGTGAGTGATGAGTAGTATGCCAATCATGGCTTCAAAAATGAAGATTCAATGCCCGGGCGTCAGCCGCCTGTCAGCCTTTCAGAGAGAGCGCTCGAGCGCATCGATGAACATGCCCGCCACGTTGAAACCGGCCTGCTGCATGATCTCCTGAAAGCAGGTCGGACTGGTCACGTTAATCTCGGTCAGGTAATGGCCGATCACGTCCAATCCTACCAGTAACAGCCCGCGCTGATGCAAGACCGGCGCCAGTGTCTCGGCAATTTCTCGCTCGCGATCGGATATCGGCATCGCGATACCCCGTCCGCCCGCAGCAAGATTGCCGCGCACTTCACCTGCCTGCGGCACGCGCGCGAGGCAATACGGCACCACCTGTCCGCCGATCAGCAAGACCCGGCGATCGCCATTCACGATCTCCGGAATGTAGCGCTGGACCATGATGGTGCGCGCGCCATGCTGCGTGAGTGTCTCGATGATCGCGCCGAGGTTCAGGCCCTCTTCGCCGACCCGGAAGATGCCCTCGCCACCCATGCCATCGAGCGGCTTGAGAATGATGTCACGGTGCTGACGATGAAACTCGCGAATCGGCGCTTCATTGCTGGTCACCAGTGTGGGCGCAATGAATTGCGTGAAGCCGGTGATCGCGAGTTTTTCATTGTGGCTGCGTATCGCGCCCGGACGATTGAATACGCGCGCACCATCGGCCTCGGCCCGCTCCAGCAGATAGGTCGCGTACACATACTGCATGTTGAACGGCGGATCGGTGCGCTCGACGACCGCATCGACCTCGTTGAGCGACATCAGCACTGGCGGGTCCTGTCGGAACCAGTCGTCTGCCTTGCCGGTCAGCGTGACCCGCGACGCATTGGCCATGACTTTGCGGCCATCGAAGATCAGGTCATGGTGGCCAAAGGCGTAGAGCTCGTGCCCGCGCGCGGCGGCTTCGACCATCATTGCGTAAGTCGAGTCCTTGGCGATCTTGAAGCTGGCCAACGGGTCGGCGGCGAAAGCGATTTTCATGAATCAGTAACCCTGGTGTGAATGCGCCGGCGGCAAACCCGCAGAAATCATTCCGGGATCAATAGACCTCGGGATTCGGGTCTGTTTTTTCAAGCTCCAGCGATGCCGCGAGCAGCGCCAGCCGCGCGACGACGCCATACATGTAGAAGCGGTTCGGCGCGGCCGTGCCGGGCTTGGCCGCCAGATCGGGCAGCGCATGCTGCTGGGCGAACGCCAGCGGCACGAAATGCGCGCCCGGAGAATTCAGGTTCTCGTCGACACCGCGCTCGGCATGCACACGGTAGAAGCCGCCGACCACATAGCGGTCGACCATGTAGACCACAGGCTCGGCGACGGCGTCATTGATGTGCTCGAAAGTGTGCACGCCTTCCTGAATGATCACATCGGAGACTTCCAGGCCCTCCTTCACGACCGACATCTTGTTGCGCTGCTTGCGGTTCAAATCGCGAACTTCGCTCGCATCGCGCACCGTCATGATGCCCATGCCATAGGTGCCGGCATCGGCCTTGACGATCACGAAAGGCGTTTCCTTGATCCCGTATTCCTTGTATTTCTTGCGTATCTTGGTCAGCAGGGTGTCGACGCTGTTGGACAGGCAATCCTCGCCGGTGCGCTCATGGAAATTGATGCCGGTGCATTTGGCAAAATACGGATTCAGCATCCACGGATCGACATCGACCAGTTTGCCGAATTTTTTCGCGACTTCGTCATACGCGGCAAAGTGATTGGTCTTGCGGCGCACTGCCCAGCCCGCATGCAGCGGCGGCAGCAGCGTCTGCTCATGCAAATCTTCGAGAATGCCCGGAATGCCGGCTGACAGGTCATTGTTCAGCAGGATGGTGCAGGGATCGAAATTTTTCAGTCCGAGACGTCGGCCGTTCGCGGAGCGCTCCAAAGGCTCCAGCGTGATGCTGTTGCCATCCGGGAGTTCGATGACGACCGGCTCCTTGACTTCATCTGACAGGCTGCCCAGCCGCACATTGAGGCCGGTCTGGCGGAAGATCTGCATCAGACGAGCGACGTTTTGCAGATAGAACGTGTTGCGCGTGTGCTTCTCCGGCACCAGCAACAGGTTTTTCGCGTCCGGGCAGTACTTGTCGATGGCGGCCATCGCCGCCTGCACGGCCAGCGGCAGCATCTCGGGCGCCAGATTGTTGAAACCGCCCGGGAAAAGATTGGTATCGACCGGCGCCAGCTTGAAGCCTGAATTGCGCAAGTCCACCGAGCAGTAGAACGGCGGCGTGTGTTCCTGCCACTCCAGCCGGAACCAGCGCTCGATCGCCGGCGTGGCGGTCAGAATTTTCTTTTCAAGTTCAAGCAACGGACCGTTCAGGGCCGTGACGAGGTGGGGCACCATGCGAAAACCTTCCAGGGAATCAGGCAGCAGCGGGACGCGCAAGCCCACGCCAAAGCCGCGATTTTAACGGACAAGCAAGACCTGCGCCCCAAGTCGGGGAGGATGACAGATGGGGATGGGCGGCGCGAACGCAAGCGGCAAAAGAAATAAAAAACGCCTCCCGGACAGGGAGGCGTTCCTGACCCGATGTTCCGGGCCGGTGCTGCAGAGGAGACCTTGATCTCAGCGGTGGTACGCGGTCTCGCCGTGGCTGGAGATGTCGAGGCCTTCGCGCTCTTCTTCTTCCGTCACGCGCAGACCCACCACCATGTCGGTGATCTTGTACGCGATGTAGGCAACGATACCGGACCAGATGACCGTGGTCAGCACGCCCTGGAACTGTATCCAGACCTGGCTGGCGATCGAGTACTCGGGCGACGCTGCATTCGCGACATAGTCGAAGATGCCGGTGCCGCCCAGCGAGGGAGCTGCAAACACGCCGGTCAGGATCGCGCCCAGTGCGCCGCCGATGCCGTGCACGCCGAACACATCCAGCGAGTCATCAGCGCCGATCATGCGCTTGAGGCCATTCACGCCCCACAGGCAGACCACGCCCGCCAGCAGGCCGATCACCAGACCACCCATCAGGCCGACGAATCCGGCGGCCGGTGTGATCGCGACCAGCCCGGCGACCGCACCCGACGCTGCACCGAGCATCGAGGGCTTGCCTTTCAGGATCCACTCGGCGAACGACCACGAGCAGACCGCGCCAGCCGTCGCGAGCAGGGTGTTGCCGAAGGCAAGCGCTGCGGAACCATTCGCTTCCAGGGCGGAGCCGGCGTTGAAACCGAACCAGCCCACCCACAGCAGCGAGGCGCCGACCATGGTCAGCGTCAGCGAGTGCGGCGCCATCGATTCGCGTCCAAGACCGATACGCTTGCCGACTACGATCGCGCCAATCAGGCCGGCCACGGCGGCATTGATGTGCACGACGGTGCCGCCGGCAAAGTCGAGCGCGCCCTTCTGGAACAGCCAGCCCGATACGGCGGTGGCTTTTTCTGCTGCCGCGGCATCGGTGAATGCATCAGGGCCGGGCCAGAACCAGACCATGTGCGCGACCGGCAGGTAGGCGAAGGTGAACCAGATGACGCTGAACAGCAGTACCGCAGAAAACTTGATGCGCTCGGCGAATGCGCCGACGATCAGGCCGCAAGTGATCGCTGCAAAGGTCGCCTGGAAGCAGGCAAAGACCAGCTCGGGAATCACCACGCCCTTGCTGAAGGTCGCGCCGACGGAATCCGGCGTCATGCCCTTCATGAACAGGCGATCGAAGGAGCCGAAGAAACTGCCGCCTTCAGTGAACGCGAGTGAATAGCCATAGATGAACCAGAGCACCATAATGAGGCTGAAAATCATCATCACCTGCATCAGCACCGACAGCATGTTCTTCGAGCGGACCAGGCCGCCATAGAACAGTGCCAGACCCGGGATCGACATCATGATGACCAATAGCGTTGCCACGATCATCCATGCGGTGTCACCCTTGTTCGGCACAGGCGCTGCCGCAGCGTCTGCGGGAGCCGCGGCTTCTGCCGCTGCCGGTGCAGCCGCAGCCGCGGGTGCTGCCGCAGCCGCCGTCGCTGCGGCGGGCTGCGCATCCTCGGCGGATGCGACAGGCGTCATGCCCACTGCCATCAGCAACAGGCCGGCGCTCAAAAGGCTTGCAAACCATCGTTTCATATTGATCCCCTTTTAGAGTGCTTCTTTGCCGGTTTCGCCCGTACGGATACGGACGACTTGCTGCAGGTCGTAGACGAAGATCTTGCCGTCACCGATCTTGCCGGTGCGAGCCGCGTTTTCGATCGCTTCGATAACGCGTTCCACGATTGCGTCATCGACCGCCGCCTCGATCTTGGTCTTGGGCAGGAAGTCGACGACGTACTCGGCGCCGCGATAGAGCTCGGTGTGACCTTTCTGGCGCCCGAAACCCTTGACCTCGGTGACGGTGATGCCTTGCACACCGATCGCCGAGAGAGCTTCGCGCACTTCATCGAGCTTGAACGGCTTGATGATGGCAGTGATGAGTTTCATTTCAGCCTCATTGGGGGGTTAAAAAGCTTTGGTTAGGGTGACGACACCTGCGTTGTTGCCCAGGAAGCCCTTGTTACCGAAGTTCCACAGCGTCTTGTCTGCGTTGGTGCCGACGTAAGCAATCGCCGCAGTGACAAAACCGAAGTCCTTGGTCAGGCCGACCTTCCAGTCGGTGTAGTTGAAGTCGGTAGCGTCTTTCCAGTAGTAGTAACCGGCGTGGACATTGACCACCAGACCGTCGGCGACAGGCACATTGGCGCCGGCATCAACGTAGTAGCTGCCTGCCTTGTTGGAGGTATAAAAAGCATCCGTCAGCGCATAGTTCAGCTTCAGGTAGGCCGGACCAACGCCGAGCTGTCCGTAGACTTCGAAAGTGTTCGCGTCGGGAGCGGTGCCCAGACCGTGACCGGGGTAGTAGTAATAGATTGCACCGACGTCATAGCCGAGGTCGTCGGTCAGCTGGCCGCGCTTGCCGCCGTAAACATCGACTTCCGTGTTGCCATCGCCGCCAGAGTCCTTGACCCATTTGATTGTGGAGGCGAACACACCGAGGTATGCGCCGCTCGGATTGTGCGTGTAATCAGCACCCAGGCTGAACGCCGGGTCACGCTGCGATTGAGAGATTCCGCGGAATCGATAATCATTGGTGACGCCGACGTTGTACGCCACCGCGTGCTCCGGTTGAGCCGCTGCGTCCTCTGCATGCGCGACGTTGATACTCGCTCCCAGTGCAGCCAGCACTGCGCCGGCGAGAATAGTTTTTTTCATGGCTTTCCTTCTTAATGTTTGATAAAAAACCTGCCCACGATTGCCATGTGTGCCCAAGGCAATAAAGCAGGACGTGTGCCAGCCGAAAATCAGGAAAAGTCTTGTCATTTCAGCCAATTCCGCTAGCATCAAGCCTCGCGTCAAGGCAGGCAAAAAGCGAGCGATGCACCACCAAAGCGCAATTGCCTCAATTCAGTGCATGTTTCATCCTAGCAAATGTTATGAACCAGAAACCCAGTCTGCTTTCCGATCTGCAACAAAGCATTCAACAGGTATTGCAGCGCTCTCCTGCGCGCGACGTCGAGAAAAACCTCAAAGCGATGCTCAGTCAGGGCTTTGCAAAGCTCGATCTGTTGACGCGGGAAGAATTCGAGATCCAGTCGGAAGTGCTCGCCCGCACCCGGGCGAAGCTGGAAGCGCTGGAAGCCCGCGTGGCCGAGCTCGAATCCCGTCTGAAGCCCTGAAGCCCCGTGGGGCTCGCGGTCTTGCGCAGCCGGGCGCTGTGTGGTCTGGACGCGCCCGTGGTCAGCGTGGAAGTCCATCTGGCCAATGGCCTGCCTGCCTTCACCATCGTGGGGCTTGCCGAGGCGGAAGTCCGGGAATCGCGCGAGCGAGTCAGGGCGGCGCTGCAGAACAGTGGCTTTGACTTTCCGGCCGGGCGCATCACGGTCAACCTCGCGCCCGCCGACCTTCCGAAAGAATCCGGACGTTTCGATCTGCCGATCGCGCTGGGCATCCTCGCCGCATCCGGGCAGCTTCCTTCGTCTGAACTGGATCGCTATGAGTTCGCCGGCGAACTGTCGCTGACCGGTGAGCTGCGCCCGATACGCGCCGCGCTGGCGATGAGCCATGCGATGCAGCGCTCGGGCGGGCAGCGCCGCGCGTTCATCCTGCCTGCGGCGAATGCCGCCGAGGCGGCACTGGTGCGCGATGCGGAGATCTACCCCGCTTCCTCGCTGCTGCAAGTCTGCGCGCATTTTTCTTCCGCCAGCCCCGACGCCCGTTTGCTGCGAACTCTTGCCCTGCACGCTGACGCCGACGGGAAGTACCCGGATTTTTCTGACGTGCGCGGCCAGCATCAGGCACGCCGGGCCATCGAGATCGCCGCCGCTGGCGGGCACAGTCTGTTGATGGTCGGCCCGCCGGGCGCCGGCAAATCGATGCTGGCCAGCCGCTTGCCCGGCGTGCTGCCGCCGATGACGGATGATGAAGCGATGCAAGCCGCTGCGGTGCAATCGCTGGCAGGCAGCTTTTCACCAGCGCAATGGGGCCGCCGGCCATTTCGCGCGCCGCATCACACTGCCTCCGCCGCCGCACTGGTGGGCGGCGGCGGTGTGCCGCGCCCGGGCGAGATCTCGCTGGCCAGCCATGGCGTGCTCTTTCTCGATGAGCTGCCCGAGTTCGATCGCAAGGTGCTGGAAGCGCTGCGCGAGCCGCTGGAATGCAGACAGATCACGATCTCGCGGGCGGCGCGGCAAACTGTTTTTCCCTGTCATTTTCAGCTGGTGGCGGCGATGAATCCCTGTCCGTGCGGCTATCAGGGCCACCCTGTACGCGCCTGCCGCTGCACCCCGGACAGCATCGCGCGCTATCAGGGAAAAATCTCCGGGCCTTTGCTCGACCGCATCGACATGCTGGTGACGGTCGCGCCGCTGTCGGCGGAAGACCTGCTGCAACCGGCATCGGGAGAAGGCTCTTCAGCGATTGCCTTCCGGGTAAAACAGGCGCGCGATCGGCAGCATCAGCGTCAGCACAACACCAATGCGGCGTTGTCCGCAGGCGAGCTGGACGCATTCTGCGAAACGGATGCCGGCACGCAGTCGCTGCTGCGCTCTGCGCTCGAGCGGCTGCAATGGTCAGCACGCGCCTATCACCGGGTGCTGAGACTGGCGCGCACGATCGCGGATCTTGAGGGCAGCACAAGGGTGTCGGCATCGCATGTCAGCGAAGCGATCCAATATCGCCGGGCGATGCTGGCGCCGCAGTGACACAGCCACGCGTGCGTGGCTCTGCTGTTAACATCTGCGCCATGCATTTCATTACCAGGCCATTATTTCGCGCATCGCTCGCGATGCTCACTGCGCTGGCACTCGTCGCCTGCAGTCCCAGCCTGAACTGGCGCGAAGTCCGGAATACCGAAGCCCGCTACACCGTGCTGCTCCCGGCAAAACCGGCAAGCCATGCGCGACAGGTCACTTTGGGCGATCTGAAAGTCGAGATGCACATGACGGCCGCCGAGGCAGACGACATGAATTTCGCCGTGGCCAGCGCAATCATTGAGGACGCCGATCAACGCCGTAGCGCGCTGTCGATGATGCAGCAGGCGATGGTGAAGAATATCGGCGGCAGCGCCGTTCAGACAAAGTCACTGAAGCTCGGGGACGGCACTGAAGCGACCGAGATCGAAGCTGGCGGCGCGCTCGCCAGTGGCCGCCGGATGATCCTGTTCGCGCGCTTCGCGATGAAGGAGCAGCGCGTGTATCAGGCGGTGGCGGTCGGCCCGCAGGACCGCCTGAGCGCGGAGATTGCCGAGACTTTCCTCGCGTCGTTCACGCTGCAGTGATGCACGACGCAACCCGGTATCTTCAGGGTCGGCTGGCCATGCGCGTGGTGCTGGTGTTTGGCGCCGCCTATTTTCTTTCCTATGCCTTTCGCGCGATCAATGCGGTGATCGCGCCGTCGCTGATGGCCGACCTGAGCTTGTCGAATGCTGATCTCGGGTTGCTGTCGTCCGCCTACTTCGTCGGCTTCGCCAGTCTGCAGCTGCCGCTGGGCGTATGGCTGGACAAGTACGGCCCGCGCCGCACCGAATCGTCGCTGTTGCTGTTTGCCGCGCTCGGCGCAGCGTTCTTTGCCAGCAGCACGACGCTGGCGGGCTTGTGGGTGGGTCGCGCGCTGATCGGCGTCGGCGTGTCCGCCTGCCTGATGGCGCCCTACAAGGCGTATCGCAGCTGGTATGCGCCTGAACGCCAGAGCCAGCTGGCCAGCTGGATGCTGGTGTTCGGCACCGCGGGCGCGCTCGCGACCACGGTGCCAGTGGCCGAACTGATGCCCCTGATCGGCTGGCGCGGCGTGTTCTGGCTGATGTCGGCACTGATCGTCGTTGCGACCTTGACGCTGTTCTTCCGCCTGCGCGATGTCGAGCGCGAGCGCATGCCGCTGATGGTCGCTGCCGCTTCGGCCTCTGAGACGCTGTCGTACCGCGCGATATTCACGCATCCTTATTTTCAGCGGATGGCGCTGCTGGGCAGCGTGCATCAGGGCGGCTTCATGGCGGTGCAGACCTTGTGGGCAGGCCCCTGGATGATCCAGGTACTGGGACTGTCGGTGGCGCAGACCTCGCAAGTGCTGTTTGCGTTCAACCTGTGCCTGATGCTGTCCTACCTGCTGCTGTCGTGGTGGGCACCGCGCCATGTGTCCTACGGCAGTCAGCGCGGCTGGCCGGCGCTGAAAGTCGTCGGCATCGGCATTGGCCTGTCCATCCTGCTGCAGATGATCATGCTGCTGCTGCCGTACTCGTGGGCCTGGCTGCTGTGGCTGCCGTTCGCGCTGCTGGCGACGGTGTCAACGCTGGCGCAGACGCATGTGAGTCTGTCTTTTCCCTCTGTGCAGGCAGGGCGGGTGAACAGCGCCTACAACCTGGCACTGTTCATTGGCGCTTTTTGCGTGCAATGGGGACTCGGCCTGCTGATCGACTTGTTTGTCGCCCATGGATGGGAATCCTCACCGGCAATACGACTCGCCTGGCTGGTGTATCTGCTGCTGCAAGCGTATGCGCTGTTTCGTTTCGTCGTCAGCAAATCCTTGGTGACCCCTCCGGACAGTGCGGCGGCAACACATTAAACGCGCTTTTTATCGGCGCCGGCCGTGCTATCGTGATCCGCTCTCCACACTTACTGCTACCAAGACGCCCCATGTTAATCACGTTCAAGTCAAATGCCGCTGCGGATGTGCTGATGTACAAGATGCACGCCAAGCCTTTGCTCGACCTGCTGGGAAAGAATGTCGACCAGGGCATCATCACGGCCGAAGAAATGCCGGATGCCATCGCATGTCTCGAAGGCGAGGTGGCGCTCAGCAAGCGGCCGCCGCCCGCACCCGCCAGCGATGGCAACAGCACCGCCGAAGATGACGAAGCCGACGCCGGAAAGAAGGTCAGCTTTGCGGCGCGCGCGTTTCCGCTGCTGGAAATGATGCGCGCGGCACGGCAGGAAGATACCTTCGTGATGTGGGGCGTCTGATGCGGGTGTTGAGGTCGCACGTTGAACGCTGCTGAGAGATCGCGAGCACCGGCTCGGCATCCGTCACCGGATTCGCTGGCCTTTGCGCTGAACGGCGCGGCGCTGGCGCTGGCATCGGTGGAGGCCGGCACCGCGCTGCCCGGCGCACTGACCGCCTGCTTCGCGACACTGCACGCTGCGCCGGCAGCGCGGGGCGCGATACAGGATATCGCCTATCGCAGCCTGCGCCTCCGGGGCAGTGTGAAGGCTTTGTCGGCGATGCTGCTCGATGCGCCTCCCCGGCCCGCGCGACTGGGCTCACTGATCGCTGCCGCCCTCGCGCTGCTGATCGACGAAGACCGTCCGTATGCCGGGCACACGGTCGTCGATCAGGCGGTGTCGGCATGCGCAGCCGATCGAGAGCTCGCTCGCGCAAAAGGTCTGGTCAATGCGGTGCTGAGACGCTTCTTGCGCGAGCGCGAATCACTGCTGACCAGCGCCTTGAGCAGCGAGGCAGCGCGCCTGAATTATCCGCAATGGTGGATAGAGAAGGCACGCCGGGACTGGCCGCAACAGTGGGAAGCGCTGCTCGCTGCCGGTCATGCGCGGCCACCGCTGAGCCTGCGCGTGAACCAGCGCAAGACATCCACCGCGGACTATCAATTGCTGCTGCAGAGATCGGGCATCGAGTCCGCGCGTATCGGAGCGCAGGCAATCCGGCTTGGCCGGCCGCTCCCGGTGAGCGAGATTCCCCGCTTTGCGGACGGCTGGGTGTCGGTGCAGGACGCTGCGGCACAACTGGCCGCTCCGCTGCTGGATCTGTCGGCCGGCCAGCGCGTGCTGGATGCGTGCGCAGCGCCGGGTGGCAAGACCGGACATTTGCTGGAGAGCGCCGACATCGAGCTGCTCGCGCTGGACAAGGATCCGGAACGGCTGGCGCGCGTCGCGCAAAACCTCGACAGGCTCTCGCTGACGGCCCGCCTCATCTGCGGCGATGCGCGCCGCCGCGACTGGTGGGATGGTCAGCCATTCGACCGCATCCTCGCCGATGTGCCATGCACCGCGTCGGGCATCGTAAGACGCCACCCGGATATTCCCTGGCTGCGACGCGAAACAGACAGCGCCGAACTCGCGCAACTGTCGTCGGACATCCTGGACAATCTGTGGCAGATGCTCAGACCCGGAGGCAAGCTGCTGATCGTCACCTGCTCGGTCTGGCCGGAGGAATCCGCCCGGCAGGCCGATGCTTTCGCCCGGCGGCATGCGGCCCTTCCTCTGCCTGCGCCGGGCCAGCTGCTGCCAGAACAAAGCGCCGAGGAAGACCACGATGGTCTCTTTTACGCGCTACTCCAAAAGCCCCCGGTTTGATACTATCGCCCGGTTCGCAAGAACGTGGTTTTTTTACCACTCTCTATCCAGGGTGTCATTACGTGGGAGTTTTCCGGCCAGCGCCATGCAGCGACCGTCGTTCAGCCGTCGGCGATCGCCTCCTTGCGCGATTCAGGCATTGGCTGCTCGCCTGCTGCCTGCTCATCGCCAGCCCTTGGTGTTCGCCGCACGCACAGGCCGGCGACGGCATCGAATTTATCGATGCGGCGCTGCAGGCTACCGAGGAAGGCTATGTGCTGTCCTCGAATTTTTCTGCCGACCTCACTCACCCGCTGGAAGACGCGCTGATGCGCGGCATTCCTCTGTACTTCAAGCTGCAGCTGGAAGTCTCCCGACCGCGCTGGTACTGGTTCGATGATGTCGCCATCAAGACCAGCCGCTCGCTCAGGCTGTCGTACAACGTGCTCACGCGCCAGTACCGCGCATCCATCGATGGCAGTCTGCACCGTAACTTCTCCCGTCTGGATGACATGCTGGCGCTGCTGCGGCATACCGGCCGATGGGTGGTCGCCGAGCCCGGCGCGCTGAAACCCGACACGAGCTACAGCGTGGCGGTGCAGCTCAGCCTCGATGTGTCGCAACTGCCCAAGCCGATTCAGGTCAGCGCGATGGGCGGCGGTGAGTGGCGCATGTCCTCCGGCTGGTCGCGTTTCGCCTTCAGGACCGAATCGAAATGAGCCGGGCGCTGCGCTACGTGCTTTTTTCTGCGGCGGCTCTCGTGGCGGTGCTGCTGTATCTGCTCACCGCCGCCAGCGCGAACACGCAGCTGTTCGAGACGTATTACTCATCGATCCTCGGCGTCAATGTCGCGGCGGGCGCGCTGCTATTCGTGCTGGTGCTGTTCCTGCTCGCGCGGCTGATCAGCCGCTACCGGCGCAAGCGCTTCGGTTCGCGTCTGATGACGCGTCTGGTGCTGATGTTCACCCTGATGGGCGTTCTTCCCGGCGTGGTGATCTATCTGGTGTCAGTGCAGTTCGTCTCACGCTCGATCGAGTCATGGTTCAACGTTAAAGTCGAGACTGCGCTGGAGTCCGGTCTGACGCTCGGCAGGAGCGCGCTGGAAGCCTCGCTGGCCGATTTGCGGCAAAAAGCGCGCGGTGTCGCAGCGGAGCTCTCGGAGATCCCGGATCCCGTGCTGGTGTCTCAGCTGCCAAGGATCGCCGAGCGCAACCGGCTCAGCGAAGCGGTCGTCGTGTCGGGCTCCGGCCACCTGATTGCCAGCACGTCGAACAGCGTATCGAATCTGGTGCCGGACCTGCCTACGCCCTCGATGATCGCCAGAGCCCGGTCAATGGATGGCTACGGGCTGATCGAAGGTGACACCGATACGGCGTCGGCGAGAAGCTCGCCCGCAAAAAATTCGCTGCGGCTGCGCGTGGTGATCGCCATTCGCGGCGATGGCTCGCTGCTGTCCCTTGGCGGCGGGCGACCGCGATACCTGCAGGTCATTCAGCCGGTGCCGGAGCAGCTGGCGGCAAATGCCGAAGCGCTGCGCATCGCCTACGGCGAATATCAGGAACGCTCGCTCGCGCGCACGGGCCTGCGCAACTTTTATCTGGTCACGCTGACGCTGACGCTGCTGCTGGCGGTCTTTGCCGCGATGGTCAGCGCCTTTCTGCTGGCAACCGATCTCGCGCAGCCGCTGCTGCTGCTGGCCGAGGGCACCAAAGCGGTCGCGGAGGGCGATCTCTCGCCAAGGCCTATTGTCGCCAGCTCCGATGAGCTGGGCACGCTGACTCAGTCTTTCAACCTGATGACGATGCAGCTGTCCGAGGCGCGCGAGGCCGTCGAGCGCAATCGCAAGGCGCTGGAAGATGCGAAGGCCTATCTGGAGTCGGTGCTGGCCAACATGTCTGCCGGTGTGATGGTGCTGGATGATCAGCTGCGACTGGTCACGTTCAACGCCTCTGCCGAGCAGATACTTCAGCATGACCTGAAGGCCTGGCTGAGCCATCCCTTTGCCTCCATCGACGATCTGCAGGATTTCAGCGAACCCATCATCCGGGCATTCTCCGAGCAGAATGCGCAGTCTGCGGTGAGCCACGCCGACCAGCGCGAGCAGCACTGGCAGCAGCAGATCGGTCTGCCCGCCCGCCTGAGCGGGTTGCACTCTGCCGGCGATATCACGCTGCTGGCACGCGGCGCGCGCCTGCCGGTGGGCTCCGGGCTCGGCCATGTGGTGGTCTTCGACGATATATCGGATCTCATCTCCGGCCAGCGCTCGGTCGCCTGGGCGGAGGTCGCGCGCCGGCTGGCGCACGAGATCAAAAATCCGCTGACGCCGATCCAGCTCTCGGCCGAGCGGCTGATGATGAAGCTGGAGCCGAAACTCGCTGGCGCCGACCTCGCGCTGCTTGAGCGAGGTACTAACACCATCGTCAATCAAGTGGTGGCGATGCAGCAGATGGTGGACAATTTCCGCGACTACGCGAAGACGCCGCCGCCGCTGTTAGCACCCCTGAATCTCAATGCGCTCATAGAGGAAATTCTGGAACTCTATGCCGGCATCGATGGCAGTCGTCATGTCCGCGCGCTGCTGGCACCGGCGCTGCCGGAGATTCTCGGCGATGCAACCCAGCTGCGGCAGGTGGTACACAACCTCCTGCAAAACGCACTCGACGCGACGGCCGAAATCGCGGGCGAAGCGAGGCCTCCGCGCATTGATCTGGCGACTGAAGCGATTCGCTATGTCGATGCCGACGGCAGCACGCGAACTGCGGTGCGGCTGAGCCTGACCGATAACGGCCCGGGGTTCAGTCCTGCGGTTCTGCCGCGGGCCTTTGAACCTTACGTGACCTCCAAGCCCAAGGGCACCGGCCTGGGATTGCCGGTGGTGAAGAAAATCATTGAGGAGCACGGCGGGCGCATCGAACTGACAAACCGCAAGGATGGCCCGGGGGCGCAGGTATCCGTACTGCTGCTGCGACTGGCCGGCGCCTGAGCGTTTTGCCTCGAAGATTCGGCATTAAGCATTTGACATTAAGAATTGCAAAAAATACAATTTCTGCCCAGGGAAACGGTATAAGAGATGGAGAGTCAGCCATGGCAAACATACTGGTAGTCGATGACGAGATGGGTATCCGGGAGCTGCTCTCGGAAATACTGGGCGACGAGGGCCATGTAGTCACCACCGCAGAGGACGCCGATCAGGCGCGGGAGCTGCGCATCTCCGGCACGCCGGATCTCGTTCTGCTGGACATATGGATGCCCGATACTGATGGCGTCACGCTGCTGAGGGAATGGCAGCGCGACGGACTGCTCACCATGCCCGTCATCATGATGTCCGGTCATGCGACCATTGATACCGCGGTCGAAGCGACGCGCATCGGCGCAATGAATTTCCTTGAAAAGCCGATATCGCTGCAGAAGCTGCTCAAGACCGTTCAGCAGGGACTGTCGCGCGGTCAGGATCAGGCGCGCGGGGCGATGCTGAACAATAACGGCCATGCCCGCAATGGGACCGCCGCCGACAAGAGCCTGTCCGCTCCCGTGAACACGTACGCCAGCCTGGGCAATTATCCCGGCACACTGGGCGCACCCTCCGGCGCGTATTCGTCGCCGGAAAAAGAATTCCGCGTGTCTTTCGAGCTGCCGTTGCGCGAGGCGCGTGATGCGTTTGAGCGCGCGTATTTCGAGCATCATCTGGTGCGCGAGGGCGGCAGCATGACCCGCGTGGCCGAACGCACAGGGCTGGAGCGGACTCATCTGTACCGCAAGCTGAAGCAGCTTGGCGTCGAATCCAGCAAGACTGTGAAAAAACCCGGATGACGCTCGTTCGACTGGTGCACGGCGGCGATGCAGCGGCACGCGAGCAGGCAATCGCGAGCGAGATACCTGCGGGCCTGAAGGTCGCGGTGCTGCTCGAAGGCCTTTCCGCAACCGACGTCCTGCCGGCAACTGACGCGATAACTGTCATCCGGATCGCTCCCGGCTGTCCCTGCTGCACCGGCAACCTGACCATGCGAGTGACTCTCAACCGGTTGCTCAGAGAACCGCCCGCCATCCTGTTTCTCAGCCTCGCCAATTCGTCACATCTGGGCTCTGTGAAAAGCTTTTTGCAAGAAGAGCAATATTGCGGTAGGCTGGAACCGGGGCTCGACCTTGAATGTGGCCGGATATCAGAAATCCGGGCATGAGATTTGCCCCTGACGGTTGAAATTTCCCTCCGCAGCACCATGTCGGATCGCAGGAAGACGCTGATTCACACTCGCCCTGCATTTCTCCAAGGAGCCCGCATGAACCTGATCTACAACAGCGAACACTACAGCGTGGTCGAGTTTGGCGCAGAGGCAGGACTGGAAGCAATGCGTTTCGGGGGTTATGAAATCCTGGACAAGCCCGCCAAAAAAGAGATCTTCATCGCCGGGCCGCTGGCTGAATCATTCCGTCAGCATGTGCGCGAACTCATCGCCACTGAGCCCAGCATGGAAGAGATCGATGATTTCCTCGGCAGCTATAGCTCGCTGATGGCGCAGTCTGTCGTTCTTCACTGACCGGGTCTGCCTGATTGCACGCCAATTCCCGTCCTGTCACCAGCAATCAGACCGGCATCCATGATCAGCTGCATGCGCTGACCGAGCGTCATGCGAACACCCGCTATCAGCGGCCCATTGCCGCTCATGGCCGGCAGGCATTCGAGACGGCGATCGCCGCGTGGCAGGCGGCAGGTGGGGCGCCACTGATCATCGACGCAGGCTGCGGTGTGGGGCTGTCTACCTGCAAGCTTGCGCAACGTCACCCCGACAGCTTCGTGATCGGCATCGATCAGTCGGCAGACCGGCTGGCGCGCGAGCTGCGGTGGCAGGGCGAGATGCCGGGCAATCATCTGCTGGTGCGCGCGGATCTGGTCGATTTCTGGCGGCTGATGCTGGACGCAGGCATTCATCCGGCGCGTCACTACCTGCTGTATCCGAATCCCTGGCCAAAAAAATCCCAGCTGGCGCGACGCTGGCACGGACATCCGGTGTTTCCCGCGTTGCTGGCACTGAAGGGGCAGATCGAATGCCGCAGCAACTGGAAAATTTACATCGAAGAATTCGCCTTCGCCGCCGCGCAGATAACCGGCATACCTGTCCACTGCGAAAGCCTCCCGCCTGAGCCCGACGCACTCACGCCTTTTGAAGAAAAATACCGAGCGTCCGGTCACCCACTCTGGCGTTGTCAGCTGACGCTGCCTGCGCTCATCTCCCCCTCCGGCGCGCCCGCCGATTCGTGATACCGTTCACGAGTCGCCACTCTCTTACTCATGCTTCCATGTGCCAGCTGCTGGGAATGAATTGCAATGTCCCGACCGACATCGTGTTCAGCTTCACCGGCTTTGCCACGCGCGGCGGCCGCACCGATGAGCACAAGGATGGCTGGGGCATCGCCTTTTTCGAGGGCGCGGGCGTGCGCCTGTTCGTCGATCACGAATCCGCCGTCGCTTCGCCGGTGGCCGATCTGATCAAGAGCTACCCGATCAAGTCAAAGAATGTCATCTCGCACATCCGCAAGGCAACGCAGGGACAAATCGCGCTGGAGAACTGCCATCCTTTCGTGCGCGAACTCTGGGGTAAGTACTGGGTGTTCGCTCACAATGGCGACCTGAAGAATTTCTCGCCTGCGCTGAACGGGCCATTCAGGCCGGTAGGCACCACCGACAGCGAGCTGGCCTTCTGCTATCTGCTGCAGCAGCTCAGAGAAAAATTCGGCGACACACCGCCGGGCGTCGATGTGCTGCGCAGTGCGCTGGATGTGCTGACGTCGGAAATCGCCGAATATGGCGTGTTCAACATGATGCTCTCCGATGGCGCAGCGCTGTATGCACATTGCTCGACCCGGCTGCATTACATTGTCCGCCAGTATCCGTTCACTCAGGCGAAATTGTCCGATGAAGATCTGATCGTGGATTTTTCCGAAGTCACCACACCGAACGATCGCGTCGCCGTCATCGTCACCGAACCACTGACCACGAATGAAACCTGGCAGGCGTTCAGCGCGGGCGAGCTGAAGGTATTCGTCGACGGCGCGCCGCTCGCCTGAACTTCAAAAATCAGAGGTTCGGCGCCAGCCAGCGCTGCAATTGCTCGATGCTTACCTGCCGCCGGGCAGCCATGTCTTTCAGCTGATCCTCGCCGATCTTACCCACCGAGAAATACTTCGATTCCGGATGCGCGAAGTAAAAGCCTGATACCGCAGCGCCCGGAAACATCGCATAAGATTCGGTCAGGCTCATGCCGATATCCTCGCATTCGAGAATGCGGAATACATCTTCCTTCACCGTATGCTCCGGACAGGCCGGGTAGCCGGGCGCGGGGCGGATGCCGCGATAGGACTCGGCGATCAGCGCCGTATTGTCCAGCTGCTCGTCGCTCGCATAGCCCCACAGCTCCTTGCGCACGCGCTCATGCAGATACTCGGCGAAGGCTTCGGCCAGACGATCGGCCAGCGCCTTGAGCATGATGGACGAGTAATCATCATTCGCATCCTCGAAGCGTTTCTCATGCTTCTCGATGCCTATGCCTGCGGTCACGGCGAACATGCCGAGATAATCGGTGACGCCGGAGGACTTTGGTGCAATGAAATCGGCCAGACACTGATTCGGACGGCGCACACCATCGATCACCGGCCGCTCGGACTGCTGACGCAGACCGTAGTAGGTGAATGCAATCTCGCTCCTGGTCTCGTCGGTATAGACCTCGATATCATCATCATTGACTGAATTGGCAGGCAAAATGGCCATCACGCCATTCGCGGTCAGCCAACGGCCTTCGATGATCTTTTTCAGCATCGCCTGCGCCTCGCGATACACATTGCTCGCCGACTCACCCACGACAGGATCGGTCAGGATCGCAGGGAAGGGCCCGGCCAGATCCCAGGTCTGGAAGAACGGGCCCCAGTCGATATAGTTCGCCAGCACGCCCAGATCCACATTGCGGAAATGCCGGCGGCCGATCACTTTCGGCTTGTGCGGCGCCGAGCGGCTGTCGAACGACAGCGCCATCTTGTTTTTGCGCGCGGCCTCCAGCGACACCATCGGCAAGGCCTTCTTTCCCGCATGCTGATGACGAATGCGTTCATAGTCCGACATCAGCTCGGAGACATACTGATCGCGGGCCTCTGGCGTGAGCAGCGATTGCGCGACCGATACCGAGCGCGACGCATCCGGCACATAGACCACCGGCCCTTCGTAGTTCGGCGCGATCTTCACCGCTGTATGTGCGCGGCTGGTCGTCGCGCCGCCAATCAGCAGCGGTATCTTCAGCATCCGGAAATGCGGATCGCGCTGCATCTCTTTGGCGACATGCGCCATCTCTTCCAGCGAGGGCGTGATCAGGCCGGACAGGCCGATGATGTCGGCATTCTCTGCCTTGGCCTTCGCCAGAATTTCAGAACAGGGCACCATCACGCCCATGTTCACCACTTCAAAGTTATTACATTGCAGGACGACCGAAACGATGTTCTTGCCGATGTCATGCACATCGCCCTTGACGGTCGCGATCACGATCTTGCCCTTGGGCTTCGCGGCCTTGCCGGTGCGGCGCTCTTCTTCGAGCTTTTCTTCTTCGATAAAGGGCACCAGATGCGCGACCGCCTGCTTCATCACGCGCGCTGACTTCACCACCTGCGGCAGGAACATCTTGCCCTGACCGAACAGGTCGCCGACGATGTTCATGCCATCCATCAGCGGGCCCTCGATCACATGGATGGGACGGCCGCCACCTGACATCACCTGCTGGCGCGCTTCCTCGGTGTCGTCAACGATCCATTGCGTGATGCCGTGAATCAGCGCATGCGACAGACGCTTCTCGACGGGCGCATCGCGCCAGGCAAGGTTTTGTTCATCCTTCTTGTCGCCCGCCTTCAGCGTGGCGGCGATCTCGATCATGCGCTCGGTCGCATCGTCGCGGCGATTCAGCACCACATCTTCGACACGCTCGCGCAATTCTGCATCCAGATCGTCGTATACGCCGATCATGCCGGCATTGACGATGCCCATGCTCATGCCGGCGCGGATCGCGTGATACAGGAACACCGTGTGGATCGCCTCGCGCGCCGGGTCGTTGCCGCGGAAAGAGAAACTCACATTCGATACGCCGCCACTGACCTTCGCATGCGGCAGGTTGTCGCGTATCCAGCGGGTGGCCTCGATGAAGTCCACCGCATAGTTATTGTGCTCGTCGATGCCGGTCGCAATCGCGAAGATGTTCGGATCGAAGATGATGTCCTCGGGCGGGAAGCCGATCTTCTCGGTCAGCAGCGTGTAGGCGCGCTCGCAGATCTCGGTCTTGCGGGCGAAGGTGTCGGCCTGCCCGGTTTCATCGAAAGCCATCACGATTACGGCCGCGCCATAGCGGCGGCACAGCGTCGCCTGCCGCAGGAACTCTTCTTCGCCTTCTTTCAGCGAGATCGAATTGACGATGGACTTGCCCTGCACGCACTTCAGACCGGCCTCGATCACCGACCATTTGGAGGAATCAATCATCACCGGTACGCGGGCGATGTCCGGCTCGGCAGCAATCAGGTTCAGGAAGCGCGTCATGGCCGCCACCGAATCCAGCATCGCCTCGTCCATGTTGACGTCGATGATCTGCGCGCCATTCTCGACCTGCTGGCGCGCGACGGCCAGCGCTTCCTCGTACTGCTCATTGAGGATCATGCGCGCGAAGGCTTTGGATCCGGTCACATTGGTGCGCTCGCCGACATTGACGAACAGCGAGTCTTCATCGATGACGAATGGTTCCAGCCCGGACAGCCGCATCGTGTGCAAGTGCGTCGGAATGTGGCGCGGCGGTATGCTCTTCACCGTGTCGGCGATCGCCTGAATATGTTCCGGCGTGGTGCCACAGCAGCCGCCGGCAATATTCACAAAACCGCTGTCGGCGAATTCTTTCAGCAAGGCCGAGGTGACGTCCGGCGTCTCGTCGAATCCGGTATCCGACATCGGATTCGGCAGGCCGGCGTTCGGGTAGATGCAGACATAGGTCTCGGCGATCTTCGACAGTTCTTCCGCATAAGGGCGCATCAGCGCTGCGCCCAGCGCGCAGTTCAGGCCAACGGTCAGCGGCTTTGCATGGCGCACCGAATTCCAGAACGCGGTGACGGTCTGTCCCGACAGCACGCGTCCCGAGGCATCGGTGACGGTGCCGGAGATCATGATCGGCAGCTTCTGTCCGGTCTCTTCAAAGAACTGGTCGATTGCAAACAGAGCGGCCTTGCAATTGAGCGTGTCGAACACCGTCTCGACCAGCAGCACATCCGCGCCGCCTTCGACCAGCGCACGTGTCTGCTCATGATAGGCCGTGACCAGCTGGTCGAAACTCACATTGCGCGCACCGGGATCATTGACGTCCGGAGAAATCGAGGCGGTCTTTGGCGTCGGGCCGAGCGCGCCGGCGACGAAGCGCGGCTTGTCGGTGGTCGAGTACTTGTCGCAGGCGGCGCGCGCGATGCGTGCGGCTTCCAGGTTCATCTCGTAGACGAGATGCGCCATGTGGTAGTCATCCTGTGCGATCGAGGTCGCACCGAAGGTATTGGTCTCGATCAGGTCGGCACCGGCGGCCAGATACTGCTCGTGGATCTCTTGAATGATCTGCGGCTGGGTCAGCGTCAGCA
>JACCDH010064946.1_pt1 | contig 33783 bp, 56 predicted proteins | sample 7442481 | NCBI WGS metagenome assembly JACCDH01 (sample SAMN15323433, study PRJNA562643) | freshwater metagenome | isolation source: river surface water | place: USA:Blue River Watershed | collected 2017-08-15
GCGCAATTCCTCGTACTCTTTGCGCAATTCCTCGTACTCTTTGCGCAAAAAATCATAATCCTTTTGCAGGTGTTTGTTATTGAATAAATTTCGAAGTTGTTCGTATTTCTCACGAGTTGGGAGCGACCATTGCGATGTGCGCGTGAACCAATGCGACGCCATGGCTGTTTTCAGCTCTTTGTTAACACTTTGGACCGTATGTCCTGCAGCAATCATTTCGTTAATCAAGTACGACACGATCGGCTCCATTATTTCGCAAAACTTTTTCCCTATCTGAAAACTATAATTGTTTTCAGCAATGTTTTGGCCCTCCACCTCATTTGAATACATCAACAAGCGCTCAGTAACTGGGGCGTATGTCCTCATTGCCTGAGGCTCGTTCTTTAATGTTTGGCAGTCTTTCTTTTTCCAAATTAAACTATTTTCTAAATTGAAATATTTATCAAAAATAATTTGAGCGTACGCGATACGCTTCGCATGCCCCCACCAAAATAAAACGCCATTATCGGCGAGTAATCGTTTACACTCTTTCGCCCATAGTTCAACGTCGGCTAGATAATCTTCAAACGATTCCCACACAAAATCAAAATCACCTTTAATTTCAAAATACGGCGGATCCGCAATTATCAAATTTACAGACTTGTCTGGCAATCCATTGTTCATCCAATTATCGTGATGAATTTTACCAATTTCGTAGCGTGGTGCGCTCATAACTATATCGCTTTTGATTTTTTAAACTTACTCAATTTCGACTCTTGGGGTGCGGCCGTTAATGACATCTTACCGCGAGCCGATGGGGTGATACCGAACAGCACGCCGATTTCCTTGGCTTGTTTTAGGCTGCGTTCGCGGATGGCAAAATACGGGCTAATTACTGGACCGTGTAAACCTGGCACGACGTCCCCATGCAAAACCAATTGAACAGATGCGTTTCGATACGTGGCCATGGCTTCGGCATACGCGGCAATCATTTCGGTATCAACCGCCACCAATAAACCTGATTTTTTTAACTCCCGACAAACCGTGTCGAAAATTTCGACCGCTTCGATTCTGATGTGATCAGGCGCGGCGGGTAAATCGGTGTTTATTTGGTACGTCATGTCCATAATACAAAAATAGTGTAAACCATTGCAACAAAACAAGTATTTAAAATCGTCTCGTGTGAGATTGAGATTAACACAGCGGTTAAACAGCCCTCCTTATTCGTCAGATAAAGGGGTGGTGGGGGTCAAACGAGCCTCCTTTGCACTCTTGACCGCGTGACAACTGTTGCAAAGCGACTGATAGTTTCGTTCGTCCCAGAATTCACCACCAAGTCGAACCGGTTTAATGTGGTCGACCATCTGTGCAGCTGTCACCTGGTCCGATTGCATGCATATCCGGCAAAGTGGTTCGTTCATGAGTTGCATTCGTCGAGCGATTCGCCATCGCTGTGTATGGTATCTTGTTTCGACATGCGTTCGTTGCTGCTCGCGTTTACGTTGCTTAGATGGATTGATTCGTGGCATATTATTGAGGTGTAACGGGGTGTATCAAGACGTAACAAAATTCTGTTACACTCTCGAGGTTTGATTTTGTTGGGCTGATGACCCTCTGTAACATAATAACAAAAATAAATATAAGTATTATTATTATTATTATATATATACATCTGTCTATATCTATTTTTATATTTAATTGTCTTTCTCTCGGCGTTTTTTTCGATACAATGTAACATCCTTGTGTGGTGTTGGCTTCATCGCTGTAACGCTATATAGCACTGTATCGGCATTTTTGGCGTTTTTGGGTAAAATTTCGGTGTGTTGGTTGTATCTATTGCATTACTACAATGCAATGACAATAAGAAACCAATGCAATAAACGGAACTATTCGAGCCAAAACAATGCAATAAACACAATAAATTAACCCAAAACAATGCAATAAAATTCAACTCCATTGCATTATATTTGCCACATGAAACAATGCAATAAAATCAACATTGGTCCATTTGAAGTTTACGACATGGGCAACGTGACCAAAAACGGCGTGGAATTTCCCGCCAAAATCAACAAACGAGGCCAACACTATCTGTACATTAATGGCAAATTGTGCCAGCTTGCGCGTATCGTTTATGAACATTTCGTTGATCATTTATGGGATGGCGATTTTGTTAAACACATAGACGGTAATAAATCAAACTGCGCTGCATCCAATCTATACACGGGGCGAAATAGACGGTCTCAGCGCGTCGAAAGTAAATATACCGGCAAACAATACCCCGACCTAAAAACAGCATGCGAGGCCGAGCGATACCCATATTCAACCGAACTCTACCGCATGCGCAACTGTCCGCATCGCTCGATGTTTGAACGCGTATAACAAAAAAGGCGGAATAAATCCGCCCAATCTGTCAAACCTAGAGCACCACACTCTATTGCAAATATAAAACATTCAACGGAATCTGCACAGCCCTACTCACCAATCCTCCTGCAAATCGCATGGACGGCGCGGCGGCTGCCCCAGGTATCCGAATCAATATCCTTGAATGGTTCTTGGCCCATTGTGTATCCTTCAGCGCATTTTTAACCCATAGCGCGGTGTTGGATATTAAAACAACGTCGTGTTCGATTTTCAACCCGCATCGGCTCAATACCTCTGATGCCGTCATGGACGTCACAGATACCCCGCCTTCAATATTCTGCACCGCTTGGATAAGCTCGGACACGGTGACATTCATCGCGCGGTCGTCCCGATTATGCACAACAACCTGCTGTTCCATGAGGTATTTCAAACACGCAATTTCATCCTTGGTATCCATGAGCGAACGTTCATCTTCGAACTCATACCCACGGAATAACTCACGCGCCTCTGATTCGGTTAATAGGTCCGATGTAATCAGCGACACACGACCGGCAAACATTGGGGCCAATTGATCACCCAAACGCTGTTCGCCCAATTCCTCGGCGATTACGCGGGCAAACGTTTTGGTGTTGGCTAGGATTGTTGGAAGTAATTTAACCGTCCGAGCCTGCAACCGTTGAACGTAATCAGGCGTAAACGTTTTGGTGAAATAACGCCTTTTTCCCTCCCATTGTTGCTTAGTTGTGTTCGGCCTGGATAACGTGAGCACCGTCACACGTGTACGGTCCGATTGTTGGTGAACCTGCACAGCTATCGATGCGAACGCGAAACACGACCTAATTCGATATGTTTTTGCCGTACCCGATGACGTACCTTTAGCCATCACCCCACCATCCTCGGCCGATGCTGCACGCATTAACGCCATGACGGCCTGCATACGGTCCTGATTCCGTTTATCTTCACCCTCTGCCTCGTCGAACACCACGGGTATAGCATCATGACCAAGCGACTGACGTAAACCCGCCTCCGATGTTTCGCCCTGGACGGATAACGAACACGCCCCCAACATAGACCTAACCACGTTTTGAAACACCCATGATTTACCCGTACCCGCTGCACCCGTTAACCAGATATGAGGCCGCCAAGATAACGCGCCACATACAGGAGCCACAACACACCAACCCGCAAGGAGATGGGCGTCAACCTCGCGCGAAAACGATAACGAGGATATGAATTCCGCGATGAGTTCCGATTCCTCGTCGGGCATTGGGTTAGCCACATTCATGCCAAGTGGGGGCGATAATTCGTATAGATACCGCGAGGACTGTTGTTCAAGTGGTAACGCGCGACCGTTCACGATTAACGACGAGCCGTTATGGATCACCACGTTTGTACCGTCAACCCATGCGCCTCGACCCCGTATGATATTGGGGTTAAATATCCCGATTTTTTTGGATGCCTGGATAAGATCGTCCACGGCTTCATCATGGTTATACCCTTGTTTGGTGGGGTATTTGTCCAGCCAATACCGAAGTGGCGCGAGCTCAGGTAGGTTTGATTTACTCAGCGATGATGATGCGAGTGAAATAATAGTCCGTGATCCCTTGGAGTAGAAAATATGTTTGAGGCCTGATTCGTTAACGAACCCGAGCTGAACGAATGGCGCGTCCGCCTCGATTGGTTTGGCGTGTTGCTCGACCCATTCGATGGTGTACGGATGGTCTGCGGCGTCCTGCTTGGGCGGTGTACCCTCGGGCCATACGATCATGTCAAGCGTACACGATAGGTCGGCGAGTATTTCGGCCACTTGCATCATAGCTTTACGACCTGGGTCGTCGTTGTCGGGCCATAATGTCACGCGTTTACCCTGCAACGGTGTCCAATCCGATTTGTTTACGGCCGATGCGCCCCCTAGCCACGTTGTTGTTGCGGGGTTGATAAGTTTGGCGGCCTCGGCTGCTTTTTCACCCTCAACGATATACACGTGATCAGCTTGGATTATGTTTGGGAGGTTGTATAATGTCCGTTGACCTTTTGGGAGCCCATACCGTCCGTTGGTGTATGGTTTGACATCCTTTGAGCCGTCCGAGTAATCGAAACGGTGCACTTCAGCGATAACAGCCCCTGTTTGGTCATGATAGTACCATTTCCCGTTCAGTACGGGCCGTTCTGACGGGTCGCGCTTAATAACGGGCTCGATGCCGAGTTCGGTCTTGTAGTCCGCTCCGAGCGCCTTAAACCAGTCAAACATATCGCCCCCTTTGTCGCATGCGAAACATTTAAATATTTGTTTGGCTTGGTTGACTTGGAGGGATTTTTTGGTATCGTTATGAAAAGGACATAGGCCGACAAGCTCGGAGCCTTTGGGGGTAAGTTCAACGCGGCGGGCGATGATGTCGACGATGTTGTGGGTCGATTTAAGTGTGGCGTAATCGGTCATGGCTGTGTGTAGGTTAGTTCCTCGCCATGGAATGCGTGGTAGATATTTTGTAATTGGTGAACTGAATCAATAGCCATTCCCCAGCTAAGTTCAAAATTGCCTTTGTTGCTCTCAAATATTAACAATTTGTCTTGCATCCAGGCATGGCCATCAAGCACAAAACGACATTTAAACCCACAACGCAACATCCAATCTTTGGTAAGTTTTGCCGGCCGATAATTCTCACTGGTTTCAATAGCCATCAAATCGTCTAAATCGACGACATTTTCGACCCATTCCGATTTTGGGTTGGCCAATTCGTCGTGCACTAAATACTCGACTATGTTTCCTATTCTTAATTCGTTTGCTTTCATTTATATCTCCGTTGTTTTTTACGGGCAATATGCCCACGATTATTTTTCATTCTTCTTTTAATTTGCTTTTTTGTCATTTTTGACTTAGTGACACGCGACTTTCTACGATTAAAACTGCCGCCCAATTGCCCGATTCGTTCAAACGCAGAAGCAACAGCAATTAATGAAGCAATGTTCTTCAATCTCATAATATCAGCCCCGCAAGATAAATCCCAACACCCGAACCACAAGCGGCCCCGAGCGAATAAATTATTTTATCCCAATGCGAACCGAACGCGGCCCGCTTAACATTGAACGTCCACACGTAGCTAATTAAACCCGCAACCGCGATGGATGATGCAATTTGTTTGTGGGCAAGTAGTATCGTGTTGAGCGAAACAAGTAGAACTTGGACGAATGCGGTGGAGAATAATGCAAGGCGTTCGGTGTTGATTGATGGCCATGAACGCCCCGACATAAATAGGTCTTTAGCATCTTCCGTGTAGTAATTGTAAAATCGGCCTTCAATAGTAAATGTCTGTTTTGTTTTAATACCCAATCCATGCAATACAAGCTCTGCAGTAATAAGTTCGCCTGGAGAATCTATTTTTACATTCGTCACCTTCCGCCCATCCCGCGTCACAACGGGTTTACCCTTCAACGCTTGTTCTAAATTAAACGGTTTCATCTCAACAAATTTACCGCGTCCTCCTCCGAACGCACTATACCCGAATGACCTCCCGCCGAATCAACCACGTCGATAAAATTTAACTGTTCCGTTGTTGGTCTACCTGTCGGAGTTTTAACCTCCAAAGCGACAAATACCGCGATTTTCTGCCCGACATGATGCGGGGTTATTTCGATTGTTTTCCACCCGATCAAATCGGAGCTGCCGACACATAGTCCGTATCTCACCTTGGCGGTTTTATCAAATCCCGTGTTATTTCGGAATAATCGCACACCTGGAACGCGCGATGCGGCCAGCATGATTTTGTGTTGTATGGTTGTTTCGTTTGTCATGGTTTCCCTCCGTTCGTTATAATTTTCGATATTACATAATCCCCAAAATTCGGCGACATTGCGCATCGGTTTTCGTATTCCTTAGTTCCAATTGGCGGCATTGGGGCGCGGTCCTCTAGCATGTCCCAAAATTGATCGCCGTAATTAAATATTAATTCGCTGACCTTTATTTCGATGCTTGCTGTTTTGCCCTCTTTGTTTTTGAACACCATGGTCACTTTGTCGTCCATGCTTAGTTCCACCGGCATTTCTTGTTTATCGCTGCTCATTGCTCACCTCCTCCGTAGGTTTCGTTGTAGTAATCAGTAGTCAACTTTGTGTCTTTGTAATGCTCTCCATCACAATACGCTTTTCTGATTTGTTGCTTCTCCATTTCTTTGGCTTGTTCAATTAATTCCCGTATAGAAAAATAATGGGTAATACCTCGTAGTTTGATTTGTTGTTCTAACCACTCTACTGTCGTCTGTTGTTTATTGTTTTTCATTTGTTACCTCCCCCGTAGTTTTCGTTGTGGTCTAATTTTACATCAATTCTATATCTAACTATATTGCAATACTTACATTTTGCTTCATTAGAATTTGATGTTTTGCTTTTTTCAAAAACACAAGTGTGTGTTTTGATTGCCGTTTGTTGTTTATTGTTTGTCATTGCTTTTTATTTTATTCCTACTACTCCTAAATTTGTGTAACCTTTTGTTTCATTTGGCTTACTCAAATACAAAACTTTACCATTGATGTTTGGATATGATTCTTTGGCATATTCAATTGCTTTTTCCTCATCAAACTCTCCTTCATATTGTACTTCTACAACATTAGTTTCATAATCCATTTGAGTATGGAATGGGATGAACTCCACTGCCGTTTGTTGTTTATTGTTTGTCATTTGTTCCAGTTAAATTTTAGATAGTTTGTATAAAAAATCATAGCATTAAATAACCAAAGGCATGTATAAAAATCTCTGCCATTTTCCATGTCGTATGCAAAAATCAAAAATGAAATAATTGAGAATAATAAACTGAACCACTCAACCACTGTGTATAGTTTATTGTTTTTCATTTGTCACCTCCTCCGTAGGTTAATCCATGTTTTTCACGGGTTATATATACCAACAACCTAAATCTATACACAACGAAAAAATAAGTATCAAACCCATTTATTTCGTCTGTTGTTTTATAGATTCCAGTGTGATACACTGTTTTATTGACTAATAATTTTTTAGCCGTTTTTGGGAATGTCTCAATAGCAATCTCAAATTTTTTTGTTAATTTAATTTTTTTATACATTAGTTGTTTTCTCCATAGGTTTGTTCGTAGATATATTCAATGTCTTTATCTTCGATATTCACAACATCGATAAATTCCTTAGCAAACTCAATCATCCTTTGCTTTTGCATTTCTTTGGCTTGTTCAAAAATTTTATCAAAAGTTTCTACTGCGCTACGATTGTCATAACGCACATATTTTCTTAATTCCTCTTGAATAAACTCAACTGGCATTTCTTGTTTATCGTTGCTCATTTCACACCTCCTATATTTTTACACTCGCATGATTCCGCATGAACCAAACCGCCATTAATGTATGTAATGTATTTATGTCCTTCAAAACTATACGGTTCTAACACATAGGCATCCTTAGGCATTGTTCCAGGCCATTTACTTTTATGCCCATTAGATTTGCTACACCCCGCAATCATTCCGACCGCCAAGGTGAATAAAATTATTTTTTTCATCGTTTTTTATCAATTACATGCTTTACGCCCGATTCACTCATCCCCATGCGACGGGCAATTTCTCGCTGGGTCTTTCTCATGTCATCCCGCAATATCAAAATCGCGTATTGTTTTGGCGTGTAGCCTTTCAAATCTAGTTTCATCGTATCGTCACCATATTACTTTCCCTACTCATCAACACGCCCTTAACCGGCGCAACCAATCGAGCCCTTTCAATCAAACTATCAACACTAGGCTCCCCGCTGTAGGCAACCCAAATCGAGCCGTCACCAACGTGTCCAGCGTCTATTATCTCGCCCGTTGTTTTCGGTGCGTATCGCGCTTCCTGTGCATCATATCTAAATCGAGCCCAACCGGTCTTGTATCCTCTTTTGCGTGCAATCGCTACCCATTCATCAAATGTTTTGCGACCCCACAGCTCGCGCTTGGCTGCTTCCTTGGCTTGCTCTGCTTCCTCAACTGGCACCAATTCGCCCGCAACCTTTACCACTTCGCGCGGTTTTGGCGGTGGGACAGTTCCGCATTCAGGGCATTCGGTTCGCGCTGATTCGTACACGGCGTAACATTTTAAACACTGCCGGATAATTGATTCGGTTCGTTTCGCCTCTTTGCCGGGTTCCAACGCCCAATCGCGGTGCATCGTGATTAATCCGTGCCGATGACAGTTACCCGCATGATCTAGCAATAACGCGCGGGTTTTCCCTGGGTGCTTCCGTAATACGCGCCCCATCTGCTGAATATACAGCGATAATGATTTCGTCGGCCGTAAAGATATACCGACCTCAATGGCTGGAACGTCTGTACCCTCTGAAATAATATCACAGCTACAAAGAACCTGTACCGACCCGTCCGACAATCCCGCAATCATTTTGGCGCGTTCCTCTCGGTCCGTGTTGCCGTCAACCGATACCGCCCTAAATCCCGCGTTACGGAAATCCTCGGCGACTTGTTCGGCGTGTTTCACTGATACGCAAAACACTGCACACGGTCTCCCTGGGGCGTGCTTCATGTATTCCTTGATTGCCGAACCCGTCACGCTTGGTTTACTCATCGCCTCGGATAGTTCCGATTTCACGTAATCGCCCGCAACGGTTCGAATGCCTTTTAAATCAACGGCCGTTGCTGGCGCGTATGTTACGGGCTGAGTGAGTGAGCCGAACTCGATTAAATCGTAGATCTGCGGGCCTTGTACCATTTCATCGAAACAATCGGCCAATCCTTTGCCGTCTAGCCTGCAAGGTGTCGCCGTAACTCCCAAAACGTACGCGTCGGGGTGTCTGGCTATAACCTCCTGATACGTCGATGACGGCGTATGGTGGCACTCGTCCACGATAATCAGGTTAAACGGGTCGGTTTGGCGGTTTCGAATCGTTGCAACCATGGCGACTTGAACGGGCCAAAAATCATTCTGCAGGTGCTCGGTAGATATAAACCCGTGCGGAATACCTGAGGCCGCTAGTTTCTGCCCTGTTTGTTTGAGGAGCTCAACACGATGCACCAAAATTAAAACCCTCCGACCTCGGCGTATAGCATTGAGTGCGATGTGCGACATGATCACGGTTTTCCCGCCCGAGGTTGGTAGCACGTAAATAACGCGCTTAACTCGGGTGAATGCCTCGCGAATCGCTTGGACGCCGTCAAGTTGGTACGGGTAGAGGTTCATGATAGCTCGCCCCCAAATACCGCCTTAAATTCGTGCCGAGCATACATTTCGACATTTTCTAAATACCGTTTGTCGGATCTGTCCAAATCAAAAAATTCGTCATTGGCAAAACATCGCACAACAAAATCAATCATTTGTTGCCTATTGTCAGATTTGGCATTTTTGAATATAGAGGAAAGTGTTTCGCCCCCGCTTGTATTAAATGCGTAGTCAAATACTTTGTCCTGCAACGACTGTATGACGGTTTGTTTTATCTCTTGGTTCATGATTCGTTGTGGGGTTGGATGAAATCGTTTTCGATTGATTTGATTATCATGTCGACCTGACTTTTGAAGGCCTTATCCCATCGCATAAGTTCGTCCGCTTTATCGCACGCATTCATGATGGTTGAGTGGTCGCGATGCGCCATTTTACGCCCAATTGATTTGAAGGTATGTTTGTATCTGCGATTGCATATCCAGCACGCCGCCATTCTCGCCTTAACGCGTTCGCCCTCTCTGTTTCGGTCCGTCAACATATCAATCGTCATGTTAAAAAATACACACGCATGGTGCATTACGCAATCAATTGACATCGGTGTAATATCATGCTCAATGGCGCGAAAATTTATTATGTTTGTCAATCTAATAATCTCGCTGTCTTTGGCTATGATAACTCGCCTAAGTCTTGCAATTTCTTCTTGCATCGTGTGTGTAAAGCTGGGTTGCATCTGAATAGTTCCGTTTGACATGATTTAAATACGTTGTGAAATAGTGTTATTGTTTCGTCCATGTGGGCAAATTTTTCGGCCGCCTTGATTGATTCAAAGCGACCGATAATTTCCTGAAATTTATAAACGCGGTATTCCTTAACCCCGTTCACTGTGGCAATTTTGATGTGGTTCATATTATCGACCTAGTTTGTTTTATTTAGTTCGATAATAAGTTGGTCGGCCAATTTCACAGATCGCGCTACACAATCATGTGGGAAATGATCTGAATTTGCCAACAATCCCTGCAAGGCCGCCGCTGTAAAGTATTCGCGCTTGGTTAAGCCGTCATTGGGTGCGTCATTTCCAAACATCCTTGGAAACGCGTTTACGTTTGGTGCTGTTTTGTGCGTGCTCATAACTCTGGTGCGTTTTTAATCAGTTCGGTGATTTGTTCGGGGGTTTCTTTGACATCGACATAGACGCTTTCGCTCGATAGCATTACAAGCGTATAGGCCTTTCTATGTGGGCGGTCGTAATAAGCAATCTTATTGACATTAACATAAATTCTATGCCCTTGAAAGTGGTCGGTTAATTCAATAATTCTCATCCCTTCGCCTCCTTTTTCTTTGCCCTGAATCGTCTCATTCCCGCGTTTTTTTGTTCCCTGCGCTTGGCTTGTTTTGCTTCAAACTCTGCCAACCTTTCCTTCAAATACAGCTTGTCAACGTTTAGGCCGTCGATTTCGTTTTGCAGGCCCTCAATGCGATTAACTAACTCGCTGCAATTTTTAGCCATGGTTAATTTTTCGTCCTTCAATTTAGCCAACTGGTTTTCGTGCACGTTGTGATCGTTAACTCGGTTAATTTTCAACACATCCAGCTCGTTTTTAATATTTGCGTATTCCTTGGCGGCTTTGTTCGCCCTCAGAAACTGCCCGTGTCGGTCAATCTTCGTTTTCTCCAAACTCACCTCGGCCAATCTCCACGCCCAAAATGCCGCTACGTTCGTAACCGTCAAAACAATACATGCTAAAATCATGACCTTAACGCCTCCCCGCGATACATTCTGTTTAACTCGTTGCGTTGATGCTGAATCGCCTCATTGAATCCAGGCACGAAATTATCGCGCTCAAATTGGTAGGGTTTAGCTTCAGGTGTTGATGGTTTACGCTTCGAGCGTAAAACGTGGCTGCCGTACATCACCGCAATGGTGACAGGTGTGCCGATGATGAGATAAATTATGTCTAGTGCCATAGTGTTAATTATGTAAACGGTTAAAGGACTGCTCTAAACGCATTTCGCAATACAACAAAGCGTCATCATGACGCTCTTCGTCATCGGAGTTTAAATAGTCAAATGCTTCTGAATTGAAGGTCTTTGCCTCAATCATTTCACCATTGACAAGCCCATTAATTACGTAATTCCCGTGTCCGGATGCTTTGCGAATAGTTACGTGTGCAATGTTGATTTCAGTCGTGTGTGTCATTTCCATGGCACAAATATACCCACGTTACCCACATTTTTACAATATGGGTAAAATTATGACAATTCTATGACATTATCGGAACCGAATCCGTGTGCGTTCGTGGTGGTTGTATATCTCCTCCAGTAAATCAATGTACTGATTCGTATCGACGCACTTCACCAAGCTGCGCGGCTGCATTGATATTTTACGAATCATTTTGTCTTGGTCGTACCCTTCAACTCTGGCAATTTTCAAAACCGCCCGAATAAAATAACTCGTGTATGCCAAATCGGTGAAATCGCGAAACGCCTTCAAGTATTCCAACACCTTGCCCGCCTCGCGCTCATTCGCCACGTTCACATTACCTTCCTCGAGCTCGCGCCGTTCGCAACGACCCGATGTGCTCAGCAATGCCACCAACGAACTAATTGGAACGTGTGGGTATTTATTAATGAATCGGCTCAATACATCGTAACCGTGTCTTTTTTCGACGGTCCAAAAATTAACGTAATCCAGAATTTTCCAATTCTTACGGCCTGCGTTCAAATCGCTCATGTCGGATTTGTTCACGCCTTCGCCCATGACAAACCAAATTGGGACGCCTAAACGTTTGGCGGCCTCCAATCTGTGTTGGCCCTCGATGACATTCATTTCGCCGTCAACAATGATCGGGTTTACATGCAGCAAATTTTTACGGCTGATTTTCTTCATTAAATACAGCACGTGTTTTTGGTCGATTTCGCGATTCGAATCGTACAAACCGAACTGCTCGTAATTACTAGTTGATTCCATCCAAATATTGATTTACCTTGTTTACGTACTTTAGTGCGGTCGGTTCCGTCCGTTTCCATCGACTGAAATACATCGACTTCAACCCGAGCTCCTTGCATACCTTGCTCAGTGAAATACCCCTATCGCGGCATTTCTGTTCAATTAATTTGATCGCGTCCATTGTCTGCCGTCGTTGGTTGTTTTAATTTTTGCGTGTTGGGTCGTTTTGGACGATTTGCGACGTCTGAAATACCACACGTGGCCCAGCGCACCGCGATATAGAATCATGCTGCCACGCTTCAAACGGCGTGCGACTATTCCAGTTGGTTGAAAATAATTTTTATCCATATTGCAAATATAATATCAATATAGTATAAATTTGCCAACGTTATGAGCAACTTAACCACACTAAACTACGACGGCCAATTGATTCAAATCGTTGAGCAATCGAACATCGAGCCTACAAAAGGCGCACAAATGATGGAACTTTTTGTTCCGTACTTTAAACGCATGGACGAGGTGGAGCGCAAAATCTCCATCCTACCCGCTGAGAATCCGTCAAAGGAGGATTGCGAAATGGCAAAGGCAATACGCAAAGCCCTACGCGATAACCGTTTGGAGGCCGAGCGCATTAAAAAACAAGGGAAGGAGGCCATCATTATTGAAGGCCGCCTATTCGACAACCTGTACAACATCATCGACAATTCGAGCAAACCCCTAGAAAAACGATGCGAGGCGATTGAGAAATGGCACGAAATTGAGGAGGCAAAACGCGTTGAGGCGGTTTACCAGGAACGAAAAAACCTATGCGACGAACTTGAGGCGGACACGGTGTTTGTGAACATCCGTCAAATGTCTGATGAACAATTCGCCGCCTACATCGACCAAATTAAGGCCGCCAAGGCTGCAAAGGCCGAAGCGGACCGAATCGAAGCGGAACGACTTGCCGAACATGAACGCCAGTTAGACCACCGTATGAAATTGCGCCTAAAAACATTGGCTGCGCTGGATATTGACGGCGGTTTAATGAACATCCGCGAAATGCCCGATGAACAGTTTGACACGTTTGTAAAATCAGAACAAGCCAAAATAGCTGCTCGCGCTGCTGCGGTGAAGGCTGCCGAGGATGCTAGAATCGAAGCCACCAAGGTTGCCGAGGAACAGCGCATTGCCCGTGAAGCTGCTGAAAAGGAAGCCGAAAAGGTACGCGCTGAATTGGACGCCGCAAAAAAGGCCGCCGAACTTGAAGCCGCCAAGGTTGCCGAGGAGGCTCGCATTAAAGCCGAATCAGACCGCGCCGCATTGCTTGCGCCTGACCGCGACAAACTTGCATTCCTTATCACTCAAATTGCGGGCATCAATATTCCGCAACTTGAAACACCTGAGGCGGAGAAAATAACCCGCAATGTAAAAACGTTGTTAGGCAAGGTTAGAGTGTATATCGAACAGGAGGCGGAGAAATTATGACAACCGCCCAACAATATCACGCCGACCTCACCCACCTTACCAAATCCAAACTGGACTTAATTTCCGAGGCCCCCGCAAAATATAAACACTTCTATATTGACGGGAATCCACGCAAAGAAACTAAAGCCATGTTTGAAGGATCGGTTGCACATCGCTACGTTTTTGAACAGCATACAATGGGCGACCATTATTTCGTGTTTGACGATTCCGAAATCGTTGCCGAAATTGGCGGGGCCCGTCCACGCAACACCGCCAAGTATCAGGAATGGAAATCTGAGCAATTTGAACGCAACGCCGGCAAACTAGAAATCGACATCGAATTACTCGCAACGGTGCAAGGCATCCACCAAGCCGCCCAAAATAACCCCGATTACGCCGAACTGATTCGCCCAGGCTACCAAGCCGAACAAATCCTATACGGTGAAATTGACGGCGTCAAGGTTAAATGCCGCCTTGACTGTCACGTTGAATCAACGCACACCATCATCGACCTAAAAACCACAACTGATGCCAGTGAGCGCGATTTTGCGTGGTCGTGCTTAAAATATCGCTACCATGTGCAGGACGCGTTCTATTCTGAGATCTACCGTCAAAACTACGGGGTAACGCCTCGGTTTATTTTCCTTGCTGCGGAGAAAACCGCGCCGTATCTGAACGAGCTGTACGAACTATCGGAATACGACCGCGAACGTGGGACTGAATTATACCGCGCGGACCTGCAAACGTATAAACGTTGCATGGAGACGGGAATTTGGCACGGTCTTACCGAATCAACCGAAGTTAAAACGCTAATACTACCCTAGTCATGTACATCGAATTAAACAACATAAAAACGGGTAAACGCGAACTTTTTAACGTGTATCAGATACCCCACGTGAAGGAAATCGAGAATGGATTTATTGAAATCGGGAAATCCCGATACGATATCACCTACAACCAACTAAAACACCTAATAAAGAAACACCATGCAAAAAACACATTGGAAGAAGTTAACCAATCCTGATTTTATCGGGGCTTATGCACTTAACCCTGGAGAGGATTTAATCGTACAGATTCAAAAGGTAACGCACGAAACCTTCAAAGGCATTGACGGCAAAATGGATGAGGCGAATATCGCCCACCTAGTCGGACACAAACCATTCATCCTAAACGCCACCAATCAGAAATCAATCGAGAAGGCCCTTGGGTCTCCCTATATCGAAGATTGGGCGGGCAAATGGATACGGCTATACGCGACCCCCGTTAAGGCGTTTGGCGAAACCGTGACGGCCTTACGCGTCCGATTGCAGGCCCCAAAACCACCCGAGCGCGCCAAAACGAGCCTCACGCCTGATCACCCAAAATGGAACGAGGCCAAACAAGCCGTCAAGGCGGGAACTGTAACCATCGAAACAATTCGCGCCAAATATGTGCTATCAGACGAAAACGAAGCGTTGATGCACATGGATTGATTTATATTTGAGACATGGTAACGATAAGCGCGCCAATCGGGATGGACCCGAACCAAGCAATGGCCTACATCACAGCGGAAATAATCCACGAAGTGCGCGCCCGTTATCCTTATGATTTAGCAACAGAAATACTGCGGGACGGCTCGGTATTTTTCTACCATAACGGCGATAATTACATCGGCACGTTTGACCCGTCAAAAGAAACCGCCCATCGGTCTACGGTTCTAGATTCTTTAACATTTCAATCAGCGGCGGGTATGGGTACACATCGGCCTTGTCTGGACGATATGAATTGTGAGTAAACACGCCATTTTCGGCTTTTAATGCTCTGGGCGATACCTCCCAAATATCCTCGTTATATTCCAAACTGATGCCGTATTTATCCTTCCAATGCAACAACAACAAACGGACCGATTCGATTTGCTCGTCCGTGTATTTCTGCCAATATTTTAAGTCGCGGTATTCGAGCTCAATTACCTCGTCCGCGTCAATCACGCCGTTTTTATAGTTCTTGTACACGCCCGATTTGAAGGTTAACGGCCCCCAATTACACAGTTCAATTCCAATGGCTTGTTTGTCCAAATTAACGTATGGCAGTTTCCCAAAATGCTTAACCTGCATTCCAAGATGGTATCCCCAATACTCTGAACCAAAACCCTGCACAATGGTTCCGTCACGTGAAACGGCAACACACGTTGCGACGGGCGTTCGGTCTGCCTGCCATCCCTGGTAAACTATTTCACCGTTTCCGCCCCCTGCGGTATGGTGTAGCACAATTTGTTTCTTTGCGGTTTTCTCCCGCATGTAGTTATTAAACGGGATTTGCTTTAAGTTCATCGATTAAACGTTTATTGTACCACTCAGCCTTTTGTAGATCTTCAATACCTTTTTTGTGACGGAATCGCCATGTGTATTTCAAAATATTCCCCTTCAAATAACCTTGAAATTCCAAATCGCTCATCGAGGCCTTAATGGCTTCGACGCATTCGATACCGCCCTTTTTGTAGTGCTCTGGGTTTATTGCATCCATGGTGCAAATTTAATTCGTTTTGTACGAAAACGCCCGCATCCAATCGCGAAATTTACCACGTTCAAAATGAATTTCTAACCAACGCCCTCCGCATGGCTTTGGTGGTGCGCCTCGTTCAACGTGCCAACCTCCTTTGCCTTCGTTGTATTCCTCCTTGTATGCTGGCGTGCGAATCATCAGCACGTCGCGCAATTCGACGGTGTTTTTGCTATTCAGCCCCTCCAATGTGTACGTGATTTCTGTCGATTCGTGTACGTGTCCCATCCAAATAGCGTCTGCGCCCTCAATCATGGTGGCCATTCGGTTAAAATTAATCGCGCCCTTGGTTACGGGTCCGCCTCCACCCGCACCATGGAAATATTTTATTTTGTACGCGTTAATTATGCGTTTTGAACGTTCGTGCTGGTAGATCACCCAACCACCATAGCCGCCAACTTGAACCGATGCGCCCGTTTTATTGTTCAATAGGGTAACAAACCGTTCAATAACGTCCGTTTCGCAATGGCGCAAAATCGACGTTTCGTGGTTCCCGTACCCAATAACCTTGATATTGTGCGCATATGGGGCGAACCATTCCACCGCCGCATCAACGACCGAATCCAAATAACGGCTGTTGTTATGCTCGGGGCGTATCTCTGATTTGCTACGACGCCCGTCATATTTACCCTGCATGAGGCAAAACATGTCACCGTTAATCAGAATATCGTGACCGCCCTTAACGGCTTCGTCCAAGTGCCTCCGCAATAAATCACGGTCACAATGCGGGTTATCCCAGTGCAAATCGGATATTAATAACACCTTCAATTTCTTGGCGGTGGTTCGGATGGTATGGACGTTGTTTGTTTTCATAAGGCAATGAGGAATAATACCGCCAAAACACCACACGCGATGCGTAACGAACTATTTACACGCTTAACGTGTCTTAGGTCGTCCGCTTGTGTTTGGATGGCTCTGCGCTGTGTTGCAATGATTGAGGAATCAACCGCACGAAATTGGCGGCATAGGTTAAGCTGCTCACGTGCTTCAGCCCCCTTCAATAAATATAGGTTAATATCCGAGCGTGTCGAGCTGTCTGTGCATTGTGAGTAGCTCGCGCGTGGTGTTGCAACTAGTATCGCCATAAATAACACGGTACAGAGTATCGTATTTAATTTTCGTGCGGCGTTGGATTTTGTACAGTGTATCATATTTCAGCTCGAGTGATTTAATGGTGTCTGTGTAGGTTGTGTGGTGGTATTCGGTGCGCACTGGTTCGGGCCGCGATAAGTAGGCCGCCAAAATGAAGGCGATTAATGCGATGACGTATAACGCGTATTTAGAATTCATCGCCAAAGAAATTTGTCACGAATTTACCGATTGCCCCAGCAATGCCCGAAATAAGCATTAATTTGGGGTTGTCTAGATTCAGCCCGGCAATAAAAAGGGATGCAGCCGCAATCGAATCGCCTAGGATGCGAAATCGTTTCGGTGTCGGTTTGAAATAACCTTTTAGCCTTGGCCTCTTGTTGGCTTGCATGACTTGTGTTTATTAACGTGTTTCGTATGGCGGCCAAGCTTCTTTTTTGGCTTGGGCTTATGCTGCTGCGTATTATTTGCCATTGTTTATTTTGCTAGAATAGTAACGAATCGCAAAAATGCCCGAAACAATACCAACCAAACCCACAACCAAAGACACAACAGGCTGCCAAGTTTGAGCAAAATTAATGAGCGCACTCGATCCAGTAATGGCGGTTGCGATAGCTGCGGTCGTGTCATTTTCAAAGTGTCTCACAGTATGTAGAGGTTGGGTTAAACTCACAGAAACGGGCAAGGTAAAGCGATTCACAACCACTAAAAGTATGAACGCCTATCGGATTTGGGAACACCTCTTTAGTTGCAAAGGATTCCAACGGCTCATCATTCCAAAGGATGTCAACGGCATAGAGTGGGGATAGGTCGGTGCAGTTACCTTCGTTGTCTGTGGCTAAACAGATTTGCCCGATTTCGTGTACTGCACAATTTTGGTAGATGATAGAACCCTCAACCGTTGTGCTGATTTGGGCTTGGTATGTTAGCCATTCGGCTTGGGATAGGAAAGAGTATTTTGCGAAGGTCATTTTATTATTGTTATATCCTTGAATATTGTAACCGAAATTGATTATTTCATCCATATAATCATCTATGGTCATAAGGTGGTAAGGGTTGTGCAATCGGTGTCCGATAGCGGTGAGGGATAAAGTACCATTGCTTGTATGAATTTGGGGACATCGTTACCTTGCCCGTTGAAAAACTCCATATTTGTAGTGCTAAACGATGTGGCAGATACGACCTTTGTGCCGTTTACAAACACATCCGCAGTACTTCCGTTCCATTTGATAGCAAGTTTTACGGTGCTTGTTAAGGTTACATATAACTGAGTTAAAGTACCCGCAACGCATTTGTTAATTGGCAAAAGACCTCCTCCCGCACTTCTGATGTTTAATGAATTTCCTAATGATGCTGCGGTTGAATTGTCACCAATCCACAAAGCACCGATTGAATCCCTTGTATACGCAATGTTATTCCTCAACTCCACAAACCAAGTACCCCCACTTGATGTAATCAAACCATTGGTGTAGATGTTATTGCGACTGAATGAATCGGCAATACGGGTGGCTTGCGCTGATGTGGTTGGGATTATTGTGGTAGCATAACTTCCCGCCTCAACTTGTGCTTGTGTTAAAATTGCCGTACCGATTGAACCCGTGTCGCTGAAAGGGTAAAAAGTAATTGCAAGACATCCAACGGGGGCGGTAATTGTTACCGAAATTCTTGTGAATGTAGATGAATTTGTTTGTGAATAATACGATGTTGGCGGTATGATGTCGCTTGCACCTGTAACATTTCGAACACGATATTTCATGTCCGTCATAGTGCCACGCTTAACATAAAAACTGAATGTGTAAACAGTTCCTGCGGTGACGGCTATTTGTTGATTTAATAAGTTAAAAGTTGATGTAGTTGTAATTAATGCAGCCGTTGTATTCCCGTCGATGCCCGTTTGGGAATTATCGCTCACCGTCAAATTGCTTGCAAACCAAGATGTTACATTTGAAAACTCATTACTTCTTAAACACAAATTCGTCCTCTGCGGTTCTAACAACAACGCAGGACAACTGCCGTACATATAACTCAAACGGGGGACACCCGAACCCATTGATTCCAACAAGCCCGAACTATTTGTCCGTAGTGCAGTACTCGCCCGTGTCCAAGTTAAATCCCCGTTTCCGTTGGTGGGAATTTCGGCATATGCTTTGCCCGACTTGTAGCCACTCGGTATCAATAACAAACTGGCTTGTTGAAACAAACCGTTGTTTAACGCGCTTATCCCGCAATTATCGGCCTCGACCGTTCCGCCGTCCGCAATAACGCGCGATTTGTATGCGGAAAACAACCGCACACCAACACTTACGGCGCCTTGTTTAAATAGGCCCAACCCAATACCTAGCCGCATCGTATTAATACGCTAAAACCGAACCTGATGTGATGGTGAGCGCTGTAATTTTTGCACCTTGACCTGCGGGGATATATTCGCCTGCAAGCATCGTGATACCGCTCAATCCTGCCGAGCTTAACAAGTTCACAGTCGCTCCGTTTTTATCCACCAAGGTCAAAACAGTGAAAACAGTATTTTCACGAACCACCAAGGCGTTGTATTCCTTACCCGTTACGGCACCAACTCCGTGATACGATTTCAGGCCTTCCGAACCTGCGATGTTATCCAATGCGTTGAAATTCATAAACCAAATTTACTCGCACGGGGTAAAACGGTTGCAACAAATTAAACTAACCACCACTGAGCGCCATCCGAAATGACGGTGCACGTTTCAAACTGCGATGTCATGACCTTTGATGGCGAACCGTCAATATCGTAACCTCCGCCCGTTATTACGACCTGATGCGATGTGGTTGTTTTCTTGAAATAGTATTTTTTACCCTTGCTTAACGTTGGGTCTGGCAAATCAATAGTAACCGCACCGCCCGATGTGTCGCACAAAATCAGCTCGTAGCCGTTCGTTATGGTGTGAGTTCCTACTGTGTACGTGACGGGGCTGTTGTGTTCCTGCAAGTGCCACGACATCGTTTCAGTTGCGAAGTCATACTGCACCATCATTTCGTAACGCGTGTTTTGCGTTGGTGCGGTCGATGGTGCGCCGTCTGCCTCGTTTACCATGTGGCTCAGCATCAATGCCGGCACACGTTGAACTGAATCGTTTAAACGGGCTATCTGTTCGTCTTGGTAGTTCACGCGATCCTTCAAACCTGAACCAACCTTTAACCCCTCGCCCGATGAGGTTAACCCCGTGTAAATCGGAACCAATCCCAACCACTCACCATCCCACGTTTCCATGCGGGCCGAATAAACCGCCCCGTTAAATAACCATTTGTAATCATCGAAATACAACGACTTAATGGCGTTCAACGTTCCCGCATCGTGCCATGTACCTTGAATAACTGGCACGAAATCGCGATATAAACCCGCAACGGATTTACCCAACATCTCCGTCGGTGATCCGTGTGTTGTTGAGTCGAACCCCGAATACCAATCGTCTGCAATTACATCGGTCGTTCCGTTATTGGCTAGTATGTTGCCCGTTGCGTATTTATTCGATGAATAGTAATATTTTGGGGCCAAAATAATCGGTTTGGAATTTAACCCGCTGTTCGTGTCTGGCGTGTAACTCTCCGTCACATTAAACGTGAAATCGGGGTTGTTGTAGGGTGACGCGTCGGCAAATGCAATTTGTATTGAGCCCCAATAATCCTTGGTTTGCAGCGTGACGTTGCTCGTTTTTATTCCAAGGATGTTGAATTTATATTTAACCGCAACAACTTGGTCAACCTCAACGTGCAGCGTGTCAAATCCTGCCGGGGCTGTTGAAATTTGCTTATCAAAAACAAACGATGTCCAGGTGGTTGACTGTGTATCCGTTTTGATGGTTTCTAATCGTGTTGGAACTGCCCCCGTGTGCGATACCCAATAAAAATTGGTGTTATCTAGAATTTTAATATTCCCAGCCGAATCAGTGAGCCATATTTTAATCAATACGCGCGTTTCGTCCTCGGGCCCTGGAGGCGTTGTTGAGCTGAAAACGTATCGCGCAAACTTCATGGAAAAACGAATGCGCATTGGGGCTTCGTCGGGCGTCGAACCGGTTGGGACGCCATCAAATACACCGCTTAGGGCCGAAATTGATTTATTCGCATACGTCCGATACACGCCCGTGTTCATCGTGCGTTCCGTGTCTATCTGTACGAACTTTGCGGCGGGTTGATATGTTAGCGTTGGTTTGGCTTGCCATTGCGGGCGTACATCGTTACCGAGTTGCACGGTGTGGGTGTAGGTTCCCGTTCCGATGTATTGCAACGTATAGGAATACTGACGATAAGCCACCGTAGTATCAAGATACTCAGCCGCCGAAACAAGCCAGTATTTACCCAGTTCATGAACGAATCGAGCCTGCAAAATATCGCATATCTGTTCAATGGCCGCTCGGCACGTTACCGTGTTATTCGCCGCGTATTCAAACGAATCTATGTCGGTTGATTTTATGTCACGGAACGCATCGTAATCGTTTACAAACGTGTTCAAATCGACCTTCAACAGATCTATGCCCTTTCGAACTGCATCGCTCGAATACATCGCAACGGCGTCACGGAAATAATCCGTATTCGTGCCGTTAATAACCCAATAATCTTTCAATCCGAGCGTGTCCAAACACCTACGGAATAGCTGCGCAATCGTTATTTTGCCATCGGTGAACCATGACGCATCGACAAAAAATCCGTCAAGTAATTCGAGGCCATCAACGGCAGCCAATTCGACCGTTGGTTTTGCTTGGATGGCTTCGCGTCTGAACTGCATCTGGTCAGCCACAACGCGACCGACATGTATAAGCTCGCCGTCTTGGTAAATCAGAACTGCCCAATACTGCTCTGCATTGGTGGCTACTTGCTTAAACTCGCCTAAAATCGTGTCGGACGGTATCGACCAAAACGATGTCGAACGTGATGGACGGATTGAATTTTCATAAAACGTATCGCCCTCCCCGTCGCGCTCAATTGTGTAACCTTCGCCCGATAGTGTTAATTCCGTTCCACCCGATGCCGAACCGCTCGGGGAGTCCCAAATCTCTACGCGGTGCAGCTTGCCCGTCACCGAATAAAACGAACCGTAATATTTCCTAGCCACGTTGGTTGTCCTTATTATACCGATTTAAAACAATAGCCAAATCTCGCCCGCTTACGTGCGTTGATGCAATGTAACCCGAACCTGAATCGCTTGGTTTCATTAATGATTTAAGTTTATCTAATGGGGCAATAACTTCGGGGTTGGTTGATGCCCCTGGATATTCTCCCATCAAACCGAGCGTTGGACCCGATACGATACCACCATCGGCGAACGCGGTTACGTTGGGGCCTGTTTCCAACATATTGTTAATTACTGCGGAACCTGCCACCAATGCAACACCCGCCGCAATGGCTGCGACTGGATGCGCGATAAGTAATTCTTTGAACGCCTTCGATGCCGTTGCGGTTGCTATCAATGCTTGTCCGAACGATTTCATAAACGCGGCGACGGCCTGCAGCAATCGTTTCCCAAAATCTTGAAAACTGTCGACCTGCCCCGTCATGATGTCGCCCAACAACTGCCCAAACGCCTCCAATCCTTGCGCGGATAGGTTGTTAAATGCTTGGTTAACGCCTTCCATTGCCGAGGTCATGCGCTGTTCGTAATCGCTCATCGTTACCTCTTGTTGGGCGGTTTCCTGCTGAACAACTTGGGTATATTGTTTCATCGGCCCCGTTGCAGCTGCGAATTTTTCAATGGTTGGTGCGCCTGCTCCAAATTGGCTGCCTGGAACGACTTTCGAAACGTCCGCCAAATTGTTTTGGGTGACCTTTTGCAAATCTTTAAGCGCGGTTGTCTGCGTTTTTATCGCGTCCGCGCTAGCTTGTACCGGCGCAATTGTTAAATCCTCAGCCTTTGCAAGTTTAAGAATCGCGTCTATTTGCGTTTGAATCTGTGCGGCTTGTTTGGCTGCGACTTTGCCTAAATTGTCTTGGCTTTGTAAAAACCCTTGAATTTGCGAAGGGTCTGCTCCTGCTGCATACAATCTATTTAATTCGGCTTGTTTTGATATTTGCGCCTGCTGACTTCTCAAATCATACTCCAACATCTTGGCGGATAATTCCTGCAATTTCGCAAATGCCGCCTTGGCTTTGGCTTGTTTCAATATCTCGGCCGTCAATCCCGTTGTGGCGGTTTTCAATTGGTCGGTCGTTAATTTCTCCAAACTTTGGTTTGCCAAATAATCCGGGTAGATTTTCTGTATCTCTGCTAGCGCGTTTTTGCGTTCTCGCATGCTTAACGCTTGGTCGTTTACGATGGCCACCAATGCACCGACGTTTTTAGCCTCGGTTGCAAAATTCTTGTTGGTTTCTTGAGTAATTTCATTCAGTACCTTTTGAGTGGCTGAAACCTTGCCCGCGTTTTTCGAATACTGAACCATTGCGTACCCGACGGCGGCAACCAATGAAAGGGCGGCTGCCCAAGGTGCTGCGGCCATGGTTAAATTCATTAATCGTTGAGCTCCAACCGCTCCACCTGTTGCGGTTGTGTATGCTGTTTGAACCGCCGTCAATGCTGCGGTTCTTAACGCCAATATTCCTTGAATTGCCGCACTCTCTTGTTGCAACGTATTCTGCACGGCCTGCAATCCCGTAACGACTGCCATGATACCCTGCAATTTCATCATGGTTTTTTGGAAATCTTCGCTTTGAACACCCAAGACAGCCATTGCGCCTTCAGCAACTCCAAACGCACCCGCTACGCCCTGCATGGTTCCCAAGACAGAATCCAAACGGCGCGTATCACTGGCAAAATATCCAACTTCTGCCCGCATATCTCCGATGTCGTCCTTCATTTTACCCGCCGCCTTGACAACCTCGTTTGCTAGGTCTGAAAACTCAGGACCTAATGCGCGGGCGGTCATTGCTATATTTTGCAGCTGTCGTACTGTCGCCATGGACGGATCACGCTGGGCAATTTTTTGGAACTGCTCCGACATTTTTTTAACGGCATCCGCTGCGCCTTGCGATAATTCTTTGCCGGCTTTCTCGGTTTTTGCAACTGCATCGTCGAGGGCTTTCTCTAGCGGTTTTATGTCGCCACCCAATACGATATTTATCGAACTTAACGCCATTTTTATCGGTTATATGAAATTGTGTAATTCTGCGAAATTTGGTAAACTCCCAATTCTTCCGCGTTATCGTCAACAAAATGACCCTCGCCGTCATACTCAACCTCCCACACGTACACGCCGTTAAACGTGCCAGGTGTTTGAACTTCCAACGCTGTACGAACCAAATCGGCGATTGGGTAGCACTGTGCGAAAGTTTCGGCGTAAATATTAACCTCCAATGTGCACCAATCTGTTTTGGAATGGCCCGATTTGCTTGGATGCGGTCTAACTGATGTCACGCGATATGTGATCCCTGGGTAGGGGGCGCCCTGCACAATTCGAAGCGGATTTATGTTCGTTCCAACTGCCGCAACCAACGCCGCGTTATTTGATAGGATGTTATAAAACGCGTCTACTGCTTTCATGGGGTTGGTGGGGTGAGCTTGGCAAATATATCTTTATGTTTGGAAACGGTCGCAACAATATCGTCGTGCACGGGTTGCTCCCATGGGAAACGCGCCAATCGTTTTGGGCTCGTTGGGTTCTTTAGGTGCGGGGACATTATCAAAGCTGCCTGCCATCGCGCTATCTCCCATTGTGTGCGTAATTGGTCACGCTGCAAACCGCGCATACCGTCAAGACGTGAACGCCATAAACGGGGTGTCGAACGTAAAAAATCGGCTTCGCTCATGCCCATTTCCCCGAGCGAAATTCGCTCAATCATTTGCCACGTTAACGGCGGGCCTTCGCTCGTGGCTTGGTCTTTCCCTCTGGCTCGTCTGTCTTAAAAAACTCACTCACTGCATCGGTGAACGCGTTCAATGCGGGCTGTAACTGAGATAAACGCGTAATTTGAGACCCCAATTTATGCGGGGTTAAATAGGGAGATTCCTCGTCCTTTGCTGCGTAACCCTCCGCAATGCCATAAAACGCGGCATTTAGCGCAAAATCTAGCGATTCGGCTAGTTGTTTAATATCTTTCAATTCTGAAAAATCATGCAACCCCGCAATCTCCATGATGTTACGTAGGCTGTTAAAATTAAACAAAAGGGGGTGCTGAACACCCCCGATTTCGATGTGGTTCATACCACGAAGATAATACAAAAAGTATTAAGGCGTAATTGTTGAAACCGTCAACGCCCCAGTGCCTTGAATTGAAGCGGTGAAGGTTGCCACGTCGTTACGTGGGGCAGTCAAATTCAAGTCGCTGAAAAACGCCGAGCCGCTCAATTTGATGTCGCCTGAAACGTTCGATGTCATAACGATTGTTACGGATGTGCCCGCAATCAAATCGGTTAAAATTTCTTTCCAGCTGATTGCCGAACCTACACTTCCATCCTCTTCAAACATACCCTCAACAGACATGGTGTATCCATACTCGCCCGCGATGTATTCCTTCGCGCCTGCGCTGTCTTTGTTGGTGGTCTCAATCATGTCCTTCGTGATTGAAAAATCGTTTGAGCTCGCGTTCGCGATTTTGGTCAGAGTGCCGCTTACATCTTTGTAGATTGCAATCAGCGTGCCGTTAGTGATTCCTGTGCTTGCCATGATATATATTTTTTATTTTTTTATTTGTAATCCGGCCGCTTTGGCCTTGTTTTCAATGTATTCCTTTATTTGCGCCTCCATTGATGCCATGAACGCCGTTTTACCCTGGTCAAATGCGGGCTGTAAAAACGGCCTTTCTGGTCCAATGTTTGGCAATAATTTTCGGCCTTTGTTGGTTAGTTTCCGTTTCTTTTTACGCGATGCGTTACGGTTTGACGTTCCTTCCTCCAATAGATGGGCGTGATACCCTTTAAATCCGCCATAAACACGCGCTCCAATCATTCTAAACGCCAATTTTGAGCCACGGTTATCGCGCTCGATATAACCAATTGATTCGCGAAGATTCCCCGTGTTTACGTTTACTTTCGCTTTGGCTAATGCAATAAAAATCTGCCCAGCGCGCTCAATCATATCGCCTAGTTTTCCCGATGGGATGCCAAGGTTTTTGAATTGTTCGCCGCTAATTTTTTGCTTAATCATGGGCTAATTCTGTTTGAATAACCAAATACATACGGCGCGAAAGGTCCGCGATGTTTATAATGTTGTAATTCTTACCTTCCCAAACGATGCGCATTTTTGCGTTTATGCCTGCGTCGTGTCGAAGGGTGAAAACAACCGTTTGTTTTGCTTCGATTCGGTCGGCATCTACCGCCTCGTTTCCGCTTTCAGATTCCTGGACGCGTGCCCATGCAACTGTATAGGTGGACCATGAACGCACCTTTTCGCCGGTGTTTGGATCCGTCGTTGTGCTGAACTGCTGCACCGTTACCAATTCGTCCATCAATCCCGCGTTCATCTTATCCGAAATTAACGACTCTGTACTTATCCAACAGATATTCGTGGTTGTAATCCATTTTGTTTACACTCGCGCCAATTACCACCGATTGACGGTTGTCGTAATACTGCCCAATCAACAGCAATGCGGCGTGTTTAATCGATGCGGGGAATTTCGCCGATTCGTTAACACCCGTTGCGCTGGCAAGTTCAAAACCTTCCTTTATTTCGACGATTAAACGCACGTCGTCGTCCGTCAAATTATCCGGGATTGATTCAAAAAACACCGATCTACCAAACTGGCCAAATTTTACGGGCGCATCGATCCAATTCGTTGCGGTTTCAACCGTATTGTTTTGGTTCACGTATTTAATCGATTCGATGCTTAAAACGCGCGAATAAATCCGCAACATGTTACCTTCAATGAATCCAAACGGGTTGAGCGTGTCAACCGATACCATAGGCCCCGTAAATCCGTCAAATGCGTATTTAACCGTTGATTTACGCACCGAATAACCCACATAAGCATCGCACGCGTCCAATGCCATCGAAATTAACCCCGTAATATAGGCATCGTCTGCGCTGCTAGTTACGCGCAAATGCTGCTTAGCTTCCGCCAAGGTTATGTATGCCGTATCGGCGTGGTCTTTCGATATTAGTTCGCGTGCGATGTACATGTTTACTCGGTTACTTCGGGTTCGGTTACTTCGGGTTGTTCGGTTACGTATTCAGCGTGTCCGTTTGCTACGATTTCAGACGCCAACAATGCGTCGATTTCGGCAACCTGACCCTCAAAATAACTCAAACCATACGCCCCAATCGGTGAAAATGTGAACTTCACACTTACCACCGTCGCCACTTCTGGCTGTTTTTCTTGTTTTTTGGCCATATTGGCGGGCGGATAGGCCGCTAAGCCACACCGCCCTATCGATTAAGCCGTAAGCAAATCGACGATTGCACCGAAGGCGGCAGGCTGTTCCACTGCGATACCTACGTGCTGGTTTACTACTACACGGGTTTTGTTTCCGATTGCCTGAGACAATGGGTCAACAACCAACTCAACACCGCCAAACTGACCAACTACCAAGTTGTTCCAATCTCCGTAGATCATTGCTGAACATACGCCTGAGCTAGAACCCTTAGTCAAGTTGCTAGGGCAGTTTGTGGTTGAGAATACGGGTTTGCCGTCGATTTGGTCGGCCAATCCGTTGAAATATGCCATGTAAGACATGATCATTGCGCCGCTTCCGCTAGAAATTTCGGTTTGCTTCAACTTGGCAACCAATTTGGGGTTGATCAAGAATTTACCGTTCATGCCTGCGTTGGCGTTCTCAACAGCTGCAACCAATTCCAACACCTTAGCCAATGAAGGCACGGCACCGTTGGTTCCCATTGCTACGCTGTTAATTCCAGACGTACCCAACAAGCCCAAAGGCTGGTTTGATGAGCCAGAACCGTTGATTGCTGCAGCTTCGATGGCAACCGCCAAAGCTTTAACAAACGATTCGATAATTTTCTGGTCGATTGACTGGTTGTTTTGCAACAACAACTGCTTTGAAATATCGCTATAACCGGCGATACGTGAAGGGCGCAACTGACGAGCGGCAGTAACTGGGTCGCCTGATGCAGCATCAGCGGTTTCGGCAGCCCATGCAACAGAAACGCCAGAACTGAAACCGGTCAAATCCACGTTGGCGGACAAACCTGTCAATTTGGTAGCACCCAACTGCTCAAGGACAGTTTTAGCGTACAAAGCGTCGAAAAATCCAACTTTCTCCAATGGGATGAAGTTTCCACCGGCAGTTGCTGAACCTGCGCTCATGGTACGGCTTTCGCGCATCTTAACATCCATCACCTTGTTCGACAAATAAATGCCGCTTGGGGTAATGCCCAAACTACGTGCCTCGTTGGCACTTTCTTCCACCATTTCTTTCTCCAAACCGCTCAACTTGTTGCTTCCAACTTCGGTGATCAATTTAGAAAATGAGAATGCGCGTACTTCTTCTTCTTCTTTCTTTGAGCTTGGAGCGCCTGACAAACGGGCGATTTCTTCCATTTTCTCAGCTCTGCGAATCTCAACATCCAACGCGTCAATCTTGGCGGTTGTTTCGTCAAATTTGGTGCCTTCTTCGGCGGTCATGTTGCGTTTTTCCACCGTCAAGGTGTTGTACAACGCGTCGAGCTCGCCTTTGATGGCGGCGCGCTCTTCTCTGAGTTGTTTAAGTGTTTTCATTGGTATGATTTTTTTATTTTTTTTAATAATTTCTGTATCGGGCCATGGCGACACGAACGGCATCGCTCAAAACAGGCTCAATAACTGGTTCAATAAACTGGTTGCGCTCCTCGTTTAATGCACGCGCTTCGGTGCTAGTTCCCTCGGTGTATGCTGGGAACGTCACGGGCGAAACATCGTACAATTTCTTAATTTTGGTGATTTTACGCATGTTCATTTGGCCGTATTTCTCTGAGTTGGTCCATTCAACGCTTTCTGCAACGAACTGGAACGAGCTCTCAGAAATATCTCCACGCTTTACCGCCACCCCAACATCGGTATGTGTTGGTGATTGGTAATCCATGGTATTTTCGTACTCCAAGTGTCCAGCCGCGTTAATAAACACCGAACATGTGCCCGACTTGGTACGTCCCAAAATCAACTCGTCCTCATGGTTGAACAGACAACGGATGTCGGAATCCTTCAACGCCTCATCGAATGCGCCTGGGGCAATCATTTCCTCGTACCAACCCATATCGGTTACGACGTTAACGACGGCAGCAATACCGCCGATTTTCTCGGGTAGCCCTTCGGCGTTTAGTGCCCTTACCTCTACGGGTGCTTGGTGCCTGCGTGTCTCTTTTCTCATGACTGTGTATCGTTGTTGTTTCCGGTGATATTGTTGTTTTTGGCCGCTTGTGCCTGCAATGCTTCAATTTTGGCGGTCATGTATTCGTCAAGTTTATCGGCGGTGAGCAAATCAGATTGAACCAACATCTGATCGCCTGTTTCGAATTTATCCAAATCCTCCATGTATCGTGCCTCGTTACGGCGCAACCAACCCCCACGGATTCCCGCGTTGTAATAATCGGCGCGCGATTTTGCACTTGCCCGCATCAATGAGTTGAACACAAACTTAAATTCGTGTGTTGCGCGGTCTGATTCAGTAAATAATTTCTTGCTCAACTCCTGCTCTAGGCGTTCGGCTTCGGGCTGCAAGGTTTGCGCGTAAAATTGCTGCATCTCCAATTCGACATCGGTTCCCGAGTTGCCGGCATTCAATACCGACAATGGAACGCCAAAAATTCGGCTGATTTCCTCAACGCTAAATTTCCGCTGCTCGATGTACATCGCCTCTTGTGGGCTCAGTGACATGCGTTCCATCTTTACGCCCTCGGGTAATACGGTAGAACGACGCTGCCCGTTTACTACGTCATCGAGTGACTGGCGTAGCGCGGTTGGGTCTGCTATTTTTCGGTCTGATGTTAACAAAAATTTCAACACCCCGTTTTTGTAAACGTCTGCGCTGCTCGACATAGCCGCCAAATCAATGCCCAAAGATTCTGCGTGCATCGCAATAGGTGATTTGCCCATCAATGGATCATCAGTGCAAAGGCCTTTGAAATGCAAAATTTCGTACGATGCGTACGTGCCCTTCCAAATTGGGTCCTCAATCTGATAAAATAACATGCCGTCCGACAAATACGGACGCACAAAACTGGACATGATAGGATGCAGTTCGATTGGCACGAAATTGTTATCCCGCTTAATAACCGCGTATGAATTACCGCGCATTTTCAACTGCGCCATAACATACGTCCAAAAATCAAAACTAGTTTGATAGCCGTTTGGCGTTTTAAGCAACTGATTTAATGCGCTGCGGGTTATGCGTTCCTTCCCGTTGACGGTCTCGCGATAAATATTCAAATTCATCGTGGCAATACCGTTGGCGATAACCTCGACTGAACGGTGAACGCTGGCAATACTTAACGCCGTGTTGCTTGTTACCGTCTGCCCTGAACGGGTATAACGGCCCAGCAAAGAATAGAACGACCCGATAACATCGCCGACAAACGGCAAAGCCCCGAATTGTTGCTCTCTTTTCTCGCGTTTAAATAAATTGGCCAACTGCATCGAGGCGAATTTAACGCGCGGTGAAAAAACGAATGCAACAAATAAAAAAGGAGCGAATAGTCGCCCCTAATTTATCCGCGCCTCGATACGCGGCACCTTCTTGGTTTTGTTGCGGAGTTAGGAATCGAACCTAATACCTTGTGGTTATGAGTCACGGATGCAACCAATACACCTCCCCGCAATGTTGCCCGTCTTTTCCGGCCTGTCAAAAAGAATGGTTAGAACTATCCCTCATAACTATATTGCAAATATAATCATTCCCGATTAATTTTTGCCCATTTGCTCAACGCCGAACGAAAAACACCGTAATTTTTATATTTTCGGCGGCCAAACACCGCAAAATGGCGGTCCTCAATGGCTGCGTAGGCGTGTTCGTAACTACCGCCAACGGCTGAGGATTTCGGTAGCTGGATATAATACTCCCGCATAAAATCGTCCGTGTAGGTTAAATTTGCATCTTTTATCATCGTTTCATTTTTTACAATGGTACAAACCACAATTCGTCATCGTCGCGCTCCTTGGCCTTGTTCTCCATGGCTGCACCTATGGCCATAATCGAACTAACCGCGCCGTCAATCTTATCGCCGCTTTTTTTCTTATCCGGTTTCACGTTGTCGTTTTCGTCTTTTTTCATCATCACGTTTCCAACCATCCAGCGCAACACGGGGTGTCCAGTGTGCTGCAGACGGCGGTTCAAAACCAAACGTTCCATTTCCTTACTCGGTGCCGTCATGGATAACATTCCCTGCCTAAACGGGTACATTTCGAGCCCGTCCTCAGTTAGCTCAATAACCAACTGCGACGAGTTAAATTTATCGTAGGCAAATTCGAGGATATTGAACCGTTCCCGCAATCGGCCTATCTTATCCCGAATCGCTCGATAATCCGTTACGTTCCCGTCCGTGACATTTATCTCACCATCGGCCACCCATTGACGGTATGATTGCCCGACCTGGTCGCGTCGTTTCGTGATCGCATCCTCTGGGAGCCAGCAATAAAACAACAACGCATCGCGCTCAGGAAAAAATAAGCTCAACGCACAAAAATCGCGCGTACTCGCCAAATCCAAACCCGCATAACAATCCATCCCTTCCAAATCGCGCTCCTTCAACCCAGCGCATGCCATCCAATCGCGGTCAGTTATCCACGTAACGGCCGAATCGGTCCACACGTTCAATAGTTTGGTTTTGAACTCAACCTCTTTATCGTTGCTTTCTTTAGCTTCAATCAGTCGATCCGTCAAATATTTATCCTGCACCGAAACGCCTAAATTCGGGTTCGCCTTCCGCCATAATTTCGGGTCGGTCCAATCATCTGTTTCGTCCAGTGTGTAAATTATTGAGAATAACGTCGGGTCATCAACGAGGCCCTTCAACACGTTGGTGCAGTGGGTTCGGTGCTTATAACACGGGCTTTCCTTGTTAAATCCTGCCGTTGTGATTGTAAATAAAAACGGTTGCCGACGTGCCCCCATTGAGTTCATAATTACGTTGTACATCTCGTCCGTTTTATGGGCGTGATATTCATCAATCGTGGCCATGTGTGTATTCAATCCGTCGTTGGTTGTTGGCCCCCATTCAATCGGGCGAAATACGGAATCTTCGTAAATAATCCGGTGCGAGTTAACCGAATCGTGTATTTTCACTTCACCCCGCAATATCTCAGAACCTCGAGACATGGCGGCGGCTTCGTCAAACACAATTAACGCCTGCGCCATTTTGGTTGCAACGCTGAACACCTGGGCACCGGCTTCGCCATCGGCCACCAATCCATAAAGCATGATCGAGGCGGCAAAGGTCGATTTCCCGTTTTTTCGCGGAACCTCAACGTATGCGCGGCCAAATCTGCGCCGTCCGTTTACCTCAAATCCGAATATGTTGTAAATGATAAATTTCTGCCATGGCTCGAGCATCAAACGCTTTCCGGCAAATTCTCCGCGCCATTGTTCGAGCTCCTCGATAAATTCGACAGCATGGGCTGCCCAATCTTCGCGAAACATGTAAACCTTCAAATCGTTCAGGTAACGTTCGCACGCTAATTGAACCCACTGGCATGCCTGAATTGAACCGTTACTTACGCTCGTTGCGTATTGCGTGGCTGCGTTCATAGTGTTCGCGCTCGGTGTTTGCGCGTTGTTCGTTTCTAAATGGCGGCTCTAATCGTTCGTCGTTGCGGTAAACATGCCAGACGTTATGTTCGCCACGGACGGTGAATTTTGGGGCGGGTGCCTGGGCTAGGTCGTGAGCTATTTGCTCGCGACGTTCGTCTTGAATAGTTTTGTGTCTAGTTTTCATAGTAATGCCGGTTGTATTCTAATTAATTTTACTCGCTCATTTGCGGTTTCTACGTGTTTTTTCTCTATGTCAAACGATATAAAACGACGGCCGCATTTTTCAGACATGGCACATTCTGTTCCGCTCCCTGCAAACGGAACCAATACCAAATCGTTCGGCCTGCTGTTTGTTAATATTAATTTTCGCGTCAACGCCTCAGGCTTCTTTGTATCGTGCTCATACTGTTTTGTTAAATGCGATTCTTGCGAATATTCCAAAACATCCGTCTGAAGCTTCGTTTGAATAAATGGTCGGCGCAATTCCTCGTACTCTTTGCGCAATTCCTCGTACTCTTTGCGCAATTCCTCGTACTCTTTGCGCAAAAAATCATAATCCTTTTGCAGGTGTTTGTTATTGAATAAATTTCGAAGTTGTTCGTATTTCTCACGAGTTGGGAGCGAC
>JACCDH010221320.1_pt1 | contig 33772 bp, 30 predicted proteins | sample 7442481 | NCBI WGS metagenome assembly JACCDH01 (sample SAMN15323433, study PRJNA562643) | freshwater metagenome | isolation source: river surface water | place: USA:Blue River Watershed | collected 2017-08-15
GGCTGTAGCCAGCATTAAGAGGGTGCTTTCAGGAGCATGGAAGTTGGTGATGAAGGCGTTAGCGATAGAGAAATCGTAATGCGGAGCGATAAATTTATCGGTCCAACCAGCACTTGGATTTAATGTTCCCACTGAAGAAACTGAAGATTCGATGGCTCTCATGACACCAGAACCAACCGCTACGATGCGGTGTTTTTTCTGTTTGGTGTCGTTTACCATTTGTGCAGTTTTTTCTGGAATGATGTAGTTTTCTGAGTCCATTTTGTGTTTGCTCAGATCTTCTACTTCCACATTTCTGAAAGTGCCTAAACCTTGGTGTAAGGTCAGTTCCGCAAAGTTGATGCCTTTGATATCCATGCGCATCATCAGTTCGCGACTGAAATGGAGGCCTGCTGTAGGCGGCGCTACGGCTCCTTCAACACTGGCGAAGATGGTTTGGTAACGATCTTCGTCTTCTTTCTTAACGGCTCTTTCGATGTATTTAGGAATTGGCGTTTCACCCAGTTTTCTAACAATGGTGTTGAACTCTTCTTTAGAGCCATCAAATAAGAAGCGGATGGTACGACCTCTGCTGGTGGTGTTGTCAACTACCTCAGCCACTAAATCGTCATCGCCAAAGTATAATTTGTTGCCTACACGGATTTTTCTGGCTGGATCAACCAAAACATCCCAGAGTTTATGTTCTTCGTTCAGTTCTCTTAAAAGGAAAACTTCAATTTTAGCACCTGTTTTCTCTTTATTGCCATACATTCTGGCTGGAAACACTTTGGTGTTGTTGATCAGGAAAAGATCGCCCTCGTCAAAAATGTTTAGAATGTCTTTGAATTTTTTATGTTCAATTTTACCGGTGCTTCTGTGCAAGACCATAAGTTTACTTTCGTCCCTGTTTTTTGCGGGATCCTGAGCAATAAGGTTGGCTGGCAGGTCGAAGCTGAATTTTGATAATTTCATTGGGGTATAATTAGGCTAAAAAAGGGTGCAAAAGTAACATAAAAAGTTGGATTTTTAAAATTTTTGTGTTCTGTTAGATTTTGAGTACACAAACTGCCTTTAGTCAGACTTGTAAAATCCTCTATTTCAATTGGATATTGCTACCAACGGGCTGTTCGCCGCGCTTTAAGGTCTCGGCCATAGCCTCGATCTTGCCTTGAGCACGCTCAAAAGATAAGTCGGTTTCTATGACGGGTTTTTGAACTGTTGAGGCGAAATCATACAACTTCAAAACGTCTTCTTTTTCTTTCTTGAAGTATTTTAGAAAGGTTTCTTTTTCGTAATCCTTACTATAGGCAGATTTTTTTAAAGTCTCTAGTTGCACAAACAATTGCTCGAGTTCCATGACAATGGGTTTGAAACTGTCGGCTGCGCGCTTGTACATTTTTCCATAACTCTTATACTCGTCTACCAATAATGCGTTTTCCTGATCGAGTTTAAAACCTAATTCCACATATTTGCTCTCTACGTATTCGAGATTGTGATCAATAATATCTTTGCGTTCCTGTAACTCTTCTAGTCGGATTTTGTCTATCCAGCTTTTAACGGTCTGTAAACGCGCGTTTAAAGTGTCTATCATTTGCAATTCTGCCTGAACTTCGTAATCGGCCTTCTGTCCTTGCTGACAAGATGCCGCTAATAACATTAATGGAATAAAATATTTGAACATATTGCAAAATTAATTGAATTTATTTTAGTTTTGAATGCTCATCTAATTTATTGTTAACCAAAGCTGATTTAAAGAAAGTCAGAGAAATTGTTTTTCTCAAAGATGTGTTTTTCATCGCCATTTCTGCTTTTGGAGGCCCTGAAATGCATATATCACTGTTTCTTCGGAAGTTGGTGCATGAGAAGCGTTATGTCAATGAAAATGATTTGTTAGAACTAAACAGTCTCTGTCAAATTCTGCCTGGTCCATCTTCTACACAAACTTTAACGGCCATCGCCTACAAGCTGGGTGGTCCGCGTTTGGCCTTCCTGGCGCTTATGATTTGGATAATGCCGGCTACTTTGCTCATGACTTTCTTCGCGATTTCTACCAGTTATGTTGATCCATCTGTGTTCCGTTTTATCGGTCCCATGGCCATTGGCTTCATTGTTATGGCTGCGATTAACATGAGTAAATTGCTGAAAAAGAAAACGCTTAATATTACCTTGGCAATGGTGGCGGCTGTTGCATCTGTAATTTTTCATTCGCCATTCGCTTTCCCAATTTTCTTAATATTGGGCGCTTTTGTTACGGCAAAATTTGGACCTAAAGACTTTGTGCCCAATACCAAACCTCTCCTCAATATTCGCTGGGCCAATCTTACGCTAATGCTATTGATTCTGATTACAGTGGCTGTGTTGGGTGTGTTTACTCAAAATACCTTTCCACATATCTCGCAGCCAGTGCGTCTGTTCGAAAACACCTATCGTATGGGCAGTATGGTTTTTGGAGGTGGTAATGTATTGTATTCGATGGTGCTGACAGAATTCGTCGAATACCGTCCTAAGCAATATTTAACTCTAACAGAGTTTAATACAGGTTTAGGGTTGCTGCAGGCCGTTCCGGGACCAACCTTTACCATTGCTACATACGCCAATGGTATTGCTATGAAAAAGTTGGGATACGATATCTATGGTCAGTTAATTGGCTGTGGTGTGGGTACTTTGGCGATTTTTCTTCCAGGTACTCTCCTGATATTTTTTGTCTATCCCATCTGGAATCAGGTAAAAACATATCCCATCATTTACCGCTCTCTGGATGGTATTATCTCTGTTTCTATTGGTTTCCTTTGGTCGGCGGCCATCTTTATGATAATGCCTTATTTTAGACGATCGCCTGAATTCGACCAAAATACAGGTGTGTCTTTGTTGGTATTTGGTCTGACCCTCTTATATTTGCAATACAGGAAACTGCCAGCTTTTATTTTGGTGATTGTAACAATTCTGGCAGGATATCTGTTATGATGATGTTATGTTAAAGAGACTATCTATATTGTGTTGTGTTTTAATCAGCATTGGAGCCATGGCGCAACAACGACCATCGGTAGCCAGAGACAGTTCATTAATTCAATTCTCAGGCTTATTGTTGTCCTCTGATAGTATCTATCCAATCCCATTTGCATTCATTCACGCCAAAGGCAAACCTTACGGCACATATTCCAATTTGGAAGGCTATTTCTCTTTTGTGGCTCGCGCGGGTGATACCATTCAGTTTAACCACGTCGAATTTAAAAAGTCGATGATGATCATTCCGGATACCCTCAAAGACCATAAATATTCGGTGGTGAAATTATTAACCAAAGATACTGTCTTCTTCGAAGGTGCTGTTATTTATGCCATGCCACCGCGTTCAACATTCGACCATTTGTTTGCAACGAAAATAATACCAAACGACGATATCCAACGTGCTAAATACAATTTAGAGCGCGAAGAAATCCTTGAACAAGCAGGAACCCTAACTGGTCCTGATGCCTCTGAAGCCTATAGGTATATGGCGCGTAATTATGCTCAACGTGCGTATTATGCCGGTGGTCAGATTCCTCCTATGAATCTCTTGAATCCATTTGCTTGGGCGCAGTTTTTTGAAGCCTGGAAACGTGGCGATTATAAACGTAAGAAACCAGCGACCAAGAAGAACTAAAATAAAAAAGGCAGCATTGCTGCTGCCTTCGTTATAGGTTATTTGTGGTATTAATAGTTATTGAGCATCATCGGCATTACCAACATCACAACTTCTTCATCAGCTTCGTTTTCTTGTGGTAATAATAAACCGGCTCTATTCGGTGTCGATAATTTTAATTTTACTGAATCGTGGTCGACGTTGGACAATAACTCCAATAAGAACTTAGAGTTGAATCCAATTTCGATGTCCTCACCATCGTACTCGCAAGATCTTTTCTCGTTAGCTTCGTTTGCCAATTCGATATCCTCTGCACTGGCCGCTAATTCGTTGCCAGTGATTTTGATTCTGATCTGGTGAGTAGTTTTGTTAGAGAAGTTAGCAACACGTTTAACAGTTTCCAAGAAATCGATACGGTTGATGCCAACGATATTGTTGTTGTCTTGAGGAATAACAGCTTTGTAGTCAGGGTATTTTTCGTCGATTAATCTACAAGACAATTTTAAACTGTCTGTGGTGAAGAATACATTCGATTTGTTGAAGTCGATTTGAATCGGCGTCACATCATTGGTTAATGATGATTTCAACAGGTTCAGAGCTTTCTTCGGCAAGATGAAGTTGTGCTCCAATCCAGGTTTGATGTCAGTTCTGGTTAATTTAACCAGTCGGTTAGCATCTGTAGCAACGAAGTTAACACTTTCCGGACTCAATTCTACGAATACACCGGTAAGGTTTAATCTCAAGTCGTCGTTACCTGTAGCGAAAATCGTTTTGCTGATGCATCTTAACAAAACATTGGATGGCATGGCAAATGAGTTTTCAGAATCGATTTCCGGAACTTTAGGGAAATCAGTACCGCTCTGGCCAGCCAGCTTATAGCGACCGTAAGAAGTGCTTAATTCGATGCCATAAGTGTCTTCGTTTACTGTAAAAGTAATCGGCTGATCATTCAACATTTTTACCGTCTCAATCAAAAGCTTAGACGGAATTGCTACCAAAATATCGTCTTTTGACTCTACCTTTAAACTGGTAGACATAGAAGTTTCTAAATCTGTGGTGGAGATGGTTAAATTGCCACCTTTGATGTCGAACAGGAAGTTATCCAGAATCGGCAGAACAGGTTTAGATACAATCGCTCCGCTTACTCTTGTCAAATGCTCCAATAATTCGGGTGCCGCTACTATAAATTTCATACGAATGTTATTCTGTTATATAGTTTGCGAAAGTAGATACACACCCTGTGGTTATATTCACATTATTGGGCGTTTTATTCACAAGTAACAAGCCTGTCGATCAATCAGAAGATTTTTCCGGGATTTAAGATGTTATTTGGGTCGAAAGCGGTCTTAATGCCACGCATCAGCGAAAAATGGGCCTCCTTCATCACGATGTCTAAATAGGGCTTTTGAACCAGTCCAATGCCATGTTCGCCGCTAATGGTTCCGCCATACTCTTTGCACAATGCAAAGATCGCTCGAATGGCTTTGGGTAAGTCGTTGTTCCACTGCTCGTCGCTCATATTGTTCTTCAAAATATTGACGTGTAAATTGCCATCGCCGGCATGTCCATAGCATACGGCCTCAAATCCAAAAGTTTCGCTCAATTTTAATACGCCTTCATAAAGGTTTGGCAAGTAACTGCGGGTTACCACCGTGTCTTCTTCTTTATAAATCGAATGACGCTTAACTACTTCGCCAATAGAACGTCTGATTTTCCAAAATTTTTCGCGTGTCTCGCTGTCTTCTGCCAGCAATACTTCCATTACGCCATGCTGCTCTAAAACGCCGTAAATTTTCTCGCTCTGTGGCATTAAGGCAGATTCTTCAAAGGCGTCAACTTCAATTAATAAATACGCTTGCTCATCGCTTTGTTGAAAAGAGATGTTTTGGTGGTCTACCGATAAAGCCACGCCCTTTCTGTCCATAAACTCAATAGCTGATGGCTGAACACCTGCCTGAAATATGCTGGAAACACAGGCACAGGCTTCTGTAGCACTTCTGAATGTTGCCAGTAACAGTGCTCTGTAAGGAGGATAGGGTAGTAGTTTTACAGTGATTTTGGTAACGATACCTAATGTGCCTTCGCTGCCTACCATCAATTGGGTTAAATTATAGCCTGTCGAGTTTTTAAGCACATTGGCGCCAGTGTTGATGATGTCGCCATTGGCTAATACCACTTCCAGATTTAATATGTAATCGCGGGTAGTGCCGTATTTGACGCAACGCGGACCGCCGCTACTGTGCGCCACATTGCCGCCAAGGGTGCAACTGCCCTTACTGGCCGGGTCAGGTGGATAAAACATGCCCTGCGCCTGCACCGCATTCTGCAAAGCTTCGTTGATAACGCCAGGTTCTACCTCGGCCTGATAATTCACCGTATCAATTTTAAGAATGCGGTTCATTTTCTCAAAACTAATCACTACGCCGCCTTCTATCGGTAAACAAGCACCGCTAAGGCCTGTGCCCGCACCGCGACTGGTTAATGGGATTTTATTGTTGTTGCAAAACGCCGCTATGCGCGATACTTGATCTGTATGCTGTGGAAACAGCACCAATTCAGGCGTGTAACTCAAGTCTTCGGTGTAATCTCTGCCGTATTTTTCCAGTTGTTCTCCAACTGAAATGCTGTTACCTTCAGTGCAAAACGACTGAAGTTGGGCGATATGTTCTGTACTTAGTCTGTTGTAAGACATAGCACGAAAATACCATAATTAATAAGATGTCTTAAAGAAGTTTATAAACGCTTTGTGCAAACCTTAAAATTTGTTGTTTAAGATTTTTCTTTTTCTGAGCTCAATTGGCTGTCGCACTTCGTCTCCAAACTCTTACCCAGTCGATGACAAAGTCGTTAGATAAGGTAGATGCTTTCTCTGGCTCTTTGGGTAAATAGGCGGCATCAAACGAATTGTTGATGATCACCACCATCTCATCGTTCATCCAGGCTCTAAGGCGCGCATTCATTCTTATAAATGCCACCGCTTTTCCGTCTGTGTAAAATTTGATGTATTCTGGTGCCCACTCACAGGCATAGATGTGAAACATGGTGTCGGTATTGTTGGGGAGATTGATTTTTTTACTTAGATAGCCCCTTGAGCGTGTATTGGTTTGACCATAGTGGATGGTGGCATATTGGTTGTGAACCGTACTTCCGTTCTTCTTGCCATACATTTCGAAGATGTCTATCTCTGGTGGCCATTTGTGTGCGCCTGTCAGCCAGAAAGCCGGCCAGGTGGCTGCTCCACTGGGATTCTTACTCCTGATTTCAAAATACCCGTATTGTTGTTGAAAGGATATGTCTGAATTGATCAAGCCAACGGCATAGGGGATAGTGATTTGTGTATCGCCGGAGGCAAATGTTTTTGGGGCAAAACAGCCTCTTAAGTGCAAATAACCGCTATCGGTACTGATCATCTCTTTCGAATAATACTGATGCGGATTGCCAGGATGGAACTCGCCCCAAGGCTGACCCAATCGCCATTTTTTAGTGTCTAAACTATCAAAGTTGTCTTCGAACGTCAGTCGCCAGCAACATTGCTCTAAAGCTTTAGGCTTATTTTTACTGGGCTTTTTATTGAAGGCGTACTTAAATTTTAGGCCGCCGTTCTTGAAACTCAAAGTTTGCTTGAAAAAATACGTGGTAATCACCTTCTTGTGTGGATTCAAAGTGTCTTGAGAAGGCGCGTTGAATAGGAGGGTACTGATTAATAATAAACAATGCATTATTTGCGCATCAAGTCGTTATAGTCTTCCTGAGCTTTGTACAATACCATCATAGCCATGTCTTTGTTGTAGACCGATGCTATCTCGACAGCATTAGCATTAGGCTCCAGTTTGTAGGTTTTGAAATAGTGTAAGATGCGCTGTAAAATGGCATCTGGTACTTCAGATATGTCTTTCATATTGCCATAAACCAAATCATTTTTCATCACTGCAATGATTTTATCATCGGCTTCGTTTTTGTCTATCATCCGCAAACCACCTATCGGTATACAATCAATCAGGATATTGTTATGATTGATGGGTTTCTCGCTTAGTATGCAAATATCCAATGGGTCGCCATCGCCCTTCATGCCGGTTTTACCGGTTTGTTCCATGCACAATTGTGCAATGCCTTCGCCACAATAAGTTTTAGGCACAAATCCGTAAAGAGCAGGGCAGAGGTTACTGTATTTTTGTGGTCGGTCGATTTTAAGCAAACCACTGGCTTTGTCCAATTCGTATTTAACGGTATCAAATGGCGTGATTTCGATGTAAGCGGTTATCTGCTGAGGGAATGCCGCACCCGCCGAAACACCATGCCAGGGATGTAATGTGTTCAACTTAGTTCTTCTTGAAATAAACGGTTACAGGGTTGCCGTTATAATCTACCAAAAGGTTCATGGTAGCATCCTGTAGATCCAATATCGTGGCTGTATCGTTGATGCCCAGAACAGAGCCAATCAATTTTTTTCGACCTTCATAAAATGACCAATTAGACACTGTAGAATCGATGCCGGATTGACAAACCTCGGCGTTTTCATATTGTGTCAAACTGCTGTCGCGACGGAACTTGTAGGTATCGTCCTTTTGGCAACTTGGAATCAAACCCAGATTCCAAATATCAGTGCCACCCAAAGTGACTTTATAGACAATCCACGGATTAGCTGTGATGCGGTTCATTTCAACATCTACTGGAGGCATATTGTCTGTCTCTATGATCGTTTCTTTCTTGCAGGCATTTAATAAAGCAACAGCAAGCAATGCGCCAAAAAGGTACTTCATCTTAAGGGTGTTTGAAAGTGATGGTGGCTGGTAAACCACTGTATTCAGTGTTGATTTTCAAAGTGTTTTCATCCAATGTAACGATGTCTGTGGTGTCGTCGATGGTGATGGTGCTTGACAACTTCATGTTCAGAATTAACTGGGTGTTGTTGTTGTAAAGTTTATAATAACTGGCAGTTGAGTCAGGATCAGATGAGTTACATTTAGAAGTCATATCGTAAATACTTAATGAATCATCTGATCTGAAACGGTATTGATTGTCTTTGTTACAGGCTTCTACCAACATCCAAAAATCGGTTGCACCGCTGGTCAAAGAATTGATTTTCCAGTTTTTCATGGTAATAAGTTCGGCCGCTGTTTTAGTTGTTGGGGTAGTGGTATTTGCCGGTGGATTTTCTTCGTCTTTACAAGCAAAAATAGCTACTGAACAAGCTGCTGTTAATAAAAAGAGATGTTGCTTTTTCATAAATATTAAGAAACAAATATAAGGTTTTTTGCTTTATTTTGCAATTCAAAAAAATGCCTTGGTTTAAAGAATGGTTCAACAGTCGCTATTACCACCTGCTTTACGGCAAAAGGGATGAAACTGAGGCGGAAATTTTTATCAATAATCTGATGCAGGTGATTCAGCCTGCTCCCGGAAGTAAATTTTTGGATCTTGCCTGTGGAAAAGGTAGACACGCTCTGCAAATCGCCAATTTTGGATATGAGGTGCACGGTGTGGATCTTAGCGAAGAAAGTATCGCAGCAGCGCGTCAACTGGCCAAAGAACAATTAGTCTTTGAAGTGCGCGATATGCGCCAAACCTATTTGCCCAATTATTTCAACTATATCTTTAACCTGTTTACCAGTTTTGGTTATTTCGATTCATCTGAAGACAATCTGTCTACGCTGATTGCTGTCAAAAATGGACTTCAACCTGGTGGGGTCTTTGTGCAGGATTATTTCAACGCCACAAAAGTTGTCAATGGCTTGGTGCCTCAGGAAACTAAATCCATAGAGGGTATCGACTTCCATATACGCAAGCACATCGACAATCATATCATCTATAAATCCATCGTTTTCTCGGATATGGGTCAGGAATACCAGTTCTGTGAACAAGTAAATCTCTTTGATCTCGACGATTTTAAAGCGATGTACGAACAAGCTGGATTTGATATCATCGCTATGTATGGCAATTACCGCTTGGAGCCTTTTGATTCTCAAAATTCTGAACGCCTAATTTTAATCTCGAAAGTAAAAGCATGAACGGAATAGATGATCAAATTTATATCCTGGTGAATCAAACCTTGAGTGCATCATGGCTCGATCCGTTGATGTATTATGTTTCTCACAAATGGTTCTGGCTGCCGGTATATGCTCTGATCATCGGTATCTGTATCAAAAATTTCAAAGTCAAGGCCTGGTTGCCAGTTTTGTGCATGTTGCTGTGTCTGGTAGCTTCAGATCGTTTTACCAGTGGTGTCATGAAACCGCTATTTAATCGTGTTCGACCATGTCACGAAATACATTTACATCCGCGTATCATCGATGGTGTTCATTGCAGTGATACCGGCTCTATGGCCTCTTCGCATGCTGCTAACCACTTTGCCTTATCGGTTTTCCTTGTTTTATTGTTTGGTATCAAAGGTGCTATGCGTTGGGTTCTGATTGCCTGGGCCTCTTTGGTGGCTTATTCTCGTGTGTATCTCGGGGTACATTATCCTTCGGATGTTCTTGTTGGTGCAGCAGTTGGTACTGCAATAGCTTTCATAATTCACTTTTTGTATCTTAAATTTATCAATCAACTTAAATGGACATTCTAATTCCTTTGCTAATATTGTTTTCCGGACCGTTATTAGGCATCTTATTACAAAGACGCTTTAGCGCTGGTTCACACAAGTTTATCGGTAATACTGTGTTGTTCAGTGGCTCTTTCTTGTTGGGAATTGCGCTCTTCGGTCTGATGCCTGAGTTGTTTGATCATATAGAAACAGCGGGACTATGGATTGTATGCGGTTTTCTGTTTCAGATTTTTCTTGAACGATTTACTGGTGGATTAGGTCACGGTCATATCCACTCTCACGATATTCCCAAAAGTGTGTTTGTGCTGTTTGGCGGTTTGATGTTGCACGCTTTATTTGAAGGCTATTCGGCGGGATTGAGCAATTATATGCGTCCAGGTTTGGTCAGTGGAATGGTGGGTGGTATTGCCATTCACGAGATTCCGGCAGCTTTCTCTCTGTCAGTATTAATGCATTCGCGCTATAAAGGAAAGGTACACGCAATTTTGTTCTTGATGTTGTATGCCTGTGCCACACCATTGGGGTACTTTATTGGTGTTTTTGTGCATTCAGAAAGCCTTATCTCCGAAAATTTATCTCAAATCATTACAGCTATTATTGCAGGTACTTTCTTGCACATCAGCACTACCATTGTATTCGAAAATTCTTTGCGCAAAAAAGAAGGCCTGAAAAAATGGGTTGTCATTCTCTCAGGCCTTTCGATATCGTATGTGGCTTGCTTACTTGGCTAATGCCTGCTTTTGATGGTACTCAAATAAATTGTGAATTGGCTTTCTGATAATACTACCAATATTCACCTTAAATTCTTTTGCCACTTGTCTCAATTGTGGTTCAAAAACGGTGGCAATAGAGCCTACAAAATGTACAGGAACTGTCTTGTGTTTACCATATTTAGCGATATGGGTACTGAAAAACTCCCTCAATGAGGTTAACACTATTGATTCGATGTATTTGAAATTGACATTGTCGCCAAGAAACTTGGCGTAAGAAGCCAAATAAGTGTTTGGATTTGGCTTGTTGTAAATGCTTCTAATAATGTCTTCCTTATCTGGAAAAGTATTATCAAAATACAAACGAATGTTGATAGGCATTTCATTGTAGAAGTAGGCCTTCAATAACAACTTCCCCATGTGCATACCACTGCCTTCATCGCCAAGGATAAAACCAAGACCGTATTTTGGAATCTGAGGTAAAATGGCCTTACCACTCCAGAAACAAGCATTGCTGCCAGTTCCAAGAATACAGGCAATGCCTTCCTTATTACCACATGTTGCAATGGCAGAACCATCTAAATCATGCGATACAAAAATCTCCGCATTGGTAAACACTTCAGCCAAAGAACTTCTGATATGTTCTCTGTAGGCATCAGTGCTACACCCCGAACCATAAAAATACACTTTGGTGAACTTGGTCACCGTAATGTCCTTGAATGTCTTCTTAACCTCGCGAACTATTTGTTCTTTTTTGAGGAAATATGGATTGAGGCCCGCGCTTTCAAATAGTCGTGGAACTGGTGTAATACCTGAAAACATCCAATCACATTTGGTGCTCCCGCTGTCTGCAACTAGTATCATGATTTTTAGCTTTTGTTGATTCTTGGTTCAGATTAGCTGAACATTCCGTCAATAATGACACCGGTATCGTTGCTGTTGATACACATAACAGGTACTTTACCACTGTGGTTAACAATCTGTTGAGCATAACTGCCTAATAAGAATTCGCTGAATCCTTTTTCTTGCTGACTCATAATCATGATCAAATCGGCATCAATTTCATTAGCGTAAGCTAAAGTATCCTCAGCAAAACTGTCTGGATATTTATCTTCATCCAAACCTCTCACCAGATAAGTAGCACCATTTTTGTCAAGTATATCTTGAATTTGATTAACTGCAGCAAAAATGCGGGTTCTAAACTCTTCGTTAGTAGAGTTTTCGTAAATCACATGGATGGTGCTGTTAAATTTTTTAGCCAGGTGGATAGCCCAGGTAACTTTTTGTCTGCTCTCTCTTGATAAGTCGATAGGCAGAACGATTTTCTGGTAACCAGAATTGCTGATGGATTGCTCTTTAACCACCACCACAGGAACTTTAGCATAGTTGATAACACGGCTGGCATTGCTTCCAACAATTTGTTGTAATCCACTGGCGCCATTAGTACCCATGACAATACTGTCGAAGTTTTCTTTTTCTGCGATCTCGGTAATCACTTTGTAGATTTTACCAATCTCTATGCGTTTGTTTATTTTAACATTTGGAAATTTGACTTTTGATTCTTCAATCAATTTATCCATGCGGGCATTAACCGCTTCTTTAATTAAATCGAGTTTGTTGTCGCTGCTGCCAAAAAGGCCAAATAAGCCACCTTCATCCTGGATGTTCACGAGGGTAATTTCGTTCTTGTAAACATCAGCAATTTTAAGGGCATGTCCCAAGGCATTGTTAGCTACTTCAGAGAAGTCGGTTGGGACTAAGATGTTGTTGTTATTAGTTCTGTTCATAATGGTTGCGTTTGCTGTTTATTGTTATTTCGTTGTTATGCCATATTGGAGTATACGTTTTGCACGTCCTCGTCGTCTTCAAGACGCTCTATCAATCCTTCAACCTGCGCCTTTTCTTCTTCTGTTAATGTGATCAGGTTGGTTGGTATTCTCTGCAATTCTGCACTGACAATCTGAATGCCTTTGGCTTCTAATGTTTTTTGCATGCTGCCGAAGTTCTCAAAAGATGCGGTGATTACCATTTCATCTTCTTCTACTTCTATTTCTTCCAAACCGGCATCAATCAATTCGAACTCCAGCTCTTCTGTATTGACCCCTTCTGTTTTGATCACAAATACACTTTTGCGCTCAAAAGCAAAATCTAAACTACCAGATTTTGACAACTCGCCGCCGCCTCTGTTGAGATGCATTCTCACATTGGCCACAGTTCTGGTTGGATTATCGGTTGCAGTTTCAATAATTAAACCAACGCCTTTCATGCACATCGCTTCGTAAGCAATCTCTTCGTAGTTGCTGGTATCTTTACCGGCCGAACGCTTGATGGCTGCATCAATACGGTCTTTAGGCATGTTCTGACTTTTGGCATTGGCAATAACCACCCTCAGCTTGGCATTGGTCTCTGGATCTGGTCCACCTGCTTTAACGGCGATTGCAATCTCTTTGCCATACTTCGTAAACGTTTTAGACATCTTGTCAAAACGCGCAAACATCTTGTGTTTTCTCTTTTCAAATATCCTTCCCATACGGTTGTTAAAGTCGTTGCAAATTTAGAAATTTATTGTAAAGTTTGTAAATTAAATTAAAAGGGATTACTAGGATCAAGAAGATTCAATTATAATCTTCACCTAAGTATTGCCAAGAGCCTTACCCAACAAGGGTTTTAAAGATTTATGATTTGCGTCAATGCCCAATTCTACCACTCCGCTCCCGGGTAGGCACGTTGTAAATATTGCATTTCTGCCAGAATATATCCCAAATGTTCGCTATGGTAACCTTTCTTGCCACCTTTCTGCATGTATTTGCTTTCCGGAATACTCAATGTGGCTTCTGCCATCACTTCTTCAACCTTAGATATCCAAAAGCTTTCAATTTTTGATAAGTCGGCGCCAAAACCTGCTGCCAATGCTGCCTGCTCTGTCTCAGATGCCATGAACAATTCGCCGGTATATTCCCATAAATCGTTTACAGCTGTCTGCATTTTGCTTTTGCTGAGTTCTGTGCCATCGCCTAGTCTAATCATCCACTCACTGCTCCATTTTAAATGGTAGGTGCTTTCTTTGATGGTTTTTAGGGCGATTTCTTTTAGACGCTCATCACTGCCTTCAGACAATTGTTTGTGCAACTGGTAATGATAAACATCGTAGAAAAATTGTCTGACAATGGTATAGGCCCAATCAGTGTTTGGCTGCTCTACCAACAAACTGTTACGGTATTGCAACACATCTCTTAGAAAAGCCACACTGTCTTCGGTAGCACCATTGCCTTTTATCTCAGAGGCATAGTGGTATAAACTGCGGGCTTCACCAATTAAGTCTAATGTAATGTTGGTGAGCGCTATGTCTTGTTCGAGTACAGGACCATGACCGCACCATTCGGCGCAACGCTGTCCCAATATCATACTGTTGTCTGCCAAATGCAGCACGTAATCTAATAACAGATCTTTATCAGCCATTACATGTGGTTAAGTTCTTCCGGCAATACGTAAAAAGTTGGGTGTCTGTATACCTTGTCGTTGGCAGGCTCAAACAATGAAGCCTGATCTCCAGGTTCGTTAGCGTGTATGTGCTTGCTTTCAACAACCCAAATGCTCACACCTTCCATGCGGCGTGTGTATACATCTCTGGCATTTTCAATTGCCATTTGATAGTCGGCGGCGTGTAAACTACCGACGTGTTTATGATTAAGACCTTGTTTGGCTCTTATAAATACCTCCCATAGAGGCCATTCTGTATTGCTCATGTTTATGCTGCTTCTGTACTGCTGTTGTTTCTTTTCGCTCTTTTTTCTGCGTATGCGATGGCGGCATCACGTACCCAAGCGCCTTTTTCCCAGGCATCAACTCTGGCTTTTAAACGCTGTTTGTTGCATGGTCCGTTGCCAGCAACCACTTGGTTAAATTCATCCCAGTTGATGGTGCCAAAGTCGTAGTGACCTCTGGCCTCGTTCCATTTCAAATCTTTGTCTGGAATAGTTAAACCCAATATTTCTGCTTGTGCAACAGTTACGTCAATGAATTTTTGACGCAACTCGTCGTTTGAAAAACGCTTAATCTTCCATTTCATGCTTTGAGCAGAGTTAGGAGATTTGTCGTCATTCGGACCGAACATCATGATGCTTGGCCACCACCAACGATTTAAAGCGTCTTGTGCCATGGCCTTTTGCTCTGGTGTGCCATTGCAAAGGGTAAGCATAATTTCATAACCTTGTCTCTGATGGAAACTTTCTTCTTTACACACTCTCACCATGGCACGGGCATATGGACCGTAGCTGGTACGGCACAATGGCACCTGGTTCATAATGGCTGCACCATCTACCAACCAACCAATGGCACCCATATCTGCCCAGGTAAGGGTAGGGTAGTTAAAGATACTGCTGTATTTGGCTTTGCCGGTATGTAATTCTTCTAACATCTCGTCTCTGCTCATGCCCAGAGTTTCTGCAGCTGAGTATAGATACAAGCCGTGACCTGCCTCATCTTGCACTTTGGCAAGTAAAGCCACTTTACGTCTCAGGTTGGGAGCCCTGGTGATCCAGTTGCCCTCCGGCAACATCCCAACGATTTCGCTGTGCGCATGTTGAGAAATCTGCCTCAAAAGGGTTTTTCTGTATTTTTCCGGCATCCAGTCTCTTGGCTCGATCTTAATTTCCTGATCGATTTTTTCCTGAAATTGTTCTTCCAAATTGATTTCCATGGGTTTGAAGGGGTTGAAATTAATCGTACAAATCTACATATAAACAAAGCATTTTACAAGATGTTTTGTCTTTTTTGATTTTTTTAAAACCATTCATTCGTGGTTTTGAGGGATATAAAAAATGATTGAGATCAGTTTTTGTCGTGTTGATGGTCATTTACCAGTTTACGGCTTCGCTATAGTTTTGTGATTAAGATATTTAATCATTTAAAACCAACAAAAATACGATGAAACCTAACAAGATTGTTTTTGCCGCCCACGATTTCAGTCCCTCTTCCAGAAACTCTCTAGAAGTGGCTGCCGCAATTGCACAGAAAACTGGGTCGAAGTTGTTTATTTACCACGTCGTCTCAAGTTCTGCTCTTGCCGATTCTGAGACCGTGTATACCTATTCGCCCGATCTGGATATCAAAAAAGCATCTGCTCTGCTTCGTCGTGGTATCACTTACCTTAAGAAGAAATTTGCCGGTGTGCCCGTCGCTTTCGAAGTCGACTATGGTTTCTTGGTTCCTATGATGACATCTAAGATTGAAGAACTCAATCCTTGGCTCACCGTTCTGGGGGTTAAAAAACGCACTGGTATGGACAAGGTGATTTTTGGTGATACCTGCACAACTTTGATCGGTAAAGTGAAATCGCCTATGCTGGTAATTCCACTAAATTATAAATCTCTTAAATTGAATACTGCCGTTTATGGATGGGATGGTAAATCTATTGAAGTCCACCAGTTAAATGCTCTGAAAGAATTGATGGGTGAAGACCAATCTTTTATAACGGCTCTCAATGTATCCCATTACGACGAGTCTGTTGATAAAAACGCAGCAGCCTTTAAATTTGCTCTAAAAAAAATGTTCCCTAATCAGCATACCGATTTAAAGCAGGTCATGGGACTAGACAGAGAGGTAGAATTTGAAAAAGCTGTTAAAAAGATGAAACCAGATGTGCTTGTGGTGTATGCCCACCATTACAGCGTTTGGCAGAATATCTTCCACAAACGCTTTTCCAGATACGCGCTTAAATTCAGTCAGTCGCCTGTTCTCGTCGTAGCCTGAACCCCTTCATTATGGAATCCTCCCTTCTCAAAACCCCTGATCTGAAAATTAATGCAGACAATTGTTTGCATTGTGGATTGCCTTGCGATAGCCACCGTATCGTTGATAATGGTAACAACTTCTGCTGCTCTGGTTGCGCGGCTGTTTACCAGTTACTCAACGAGAATAATATGTGCGACTATTATAACGATGGCAAAGGTCTAACGCCTGAACCTACCGATAAAGGCGAATTCGATTATATCAATGAGTCGGGAACCCTCGAGAAATTCATCGTTTTTTCTCAGGCAGATGCCATTCAGTTTAAATTTATCATTCCAGGGATGCACTGTAATTCGTGCATCTTTTTGTTAGAACGTCTGGAGCGATTTAATACCGGTATTCTCTCTTCTCGTGTCGATTTTTTTAATAAAGAACTTCTGGTGACCATTAAGAAAGATGCGGTAAAACTCTCCGAAATCATTGCACTGCTCTACCACTTGGGCTACAAGCCTGACTTGACTTTGTCTAATGATGCCGGGGTGAAGAAAAGTACGATCTCTGTAAGAGCCATTAAAATTGGTATCGCTGGATTTTGCTTCGGCAATATTATGATGCTGAGCTTTCCGGAATACCTTGGCTTGTCGCTGGATGCCGGTAGTTTGGTGCTTAAACGCTGGTTCGATTTTATCAGTCTGGGGCTTTCTCTGCCAGTGCTGTTTTATTGCGCCAGCGAGTTTTTTGAAAGCTCCTTCAAAGCCATCAGACAGCGTACGCTAAATATTGATTTGCCTATTGCACTTGCCGTAGTGGCTACTTTTGTAAGAAGTTTGTACGAGCTTTTCATCAACCACCAATCTGGCTACTTTGATAGCATGACCGGTATCGTATTTCTGCTCTTAACAGGCAGATATTTCCAAGACCTGACTTATCATTCTCTCACTTTTGATCGCGACTATAAATCGTATTTCCCTTTATCTGCCAGACGTATCAAAGATGGCATCCTCAAAGTGGTCAATATCCGTCAGCTCCAAACCCATGATCACATCGAATTACGCAACGGCGAATTATTACCGGCCGATGCTATACTGGTTTCAGAATATGCAACGGTTGATTACAGCTTTATTACTGGTGAGTCTAAACCTGTGGCACTTAAAAAAGGCGAGAAGATATACGCCGGGGCTAAAATCAGTGGCAATACCGTCCAAATGGAACTGGTGGCTTCTACTGACAACAGCAGATTGGTAAAATTGTGGGCGGTAGAAAAAGATAAAGAAGAAGCCGACAATTCGCTGACCGAAAAAATTAATTACTGGTTTACACTGGGCCTCCTGGTAGTGGGTGCTTTTGCTTTCATTTACCAATATCAAATGAATGGCTTAACAGAGGCCTTTAAATCGTTAACCAGTGTTTTAATTGTGGCTTGCCCTTGTATTCTTTTACTGGCTACTACTTTCGCCAATGGTCACCTGCTCCGAACGCTAAAGGGCAGAGGCATGTTTGTGAAAAACAAAAATACTTTGACTGTGCTATCCAAATGCGATGCCATTGTGTTTGATAAAACCGGTACACTCACCGATAATAAAAATTTTGAGATTGATAACCTGACCAATCTTAAGTCGGATGAACTTCAAAGCATCGGACTCTTGTGCCACCAATCTGTGCATCCATATAGTGCTGCCATCAGTAAACTGTATTACAAGGCTGGCGAACAGCAATTGTCTGCCTACACAGATGTGGTGGGTAAAGGTCTGCAAGGCCGAATTGGTCAACATACATTTAAGGTTGGTTCAGCGGCCTTCCTTGGTGTAGAACAACCTGCAAATTTGAAACATGGTGTGATGCATGTCGAAATGGACGGTGAATACAGAGGTTATTTTGTGTTGATCCATAAAATTCGACCTGAAACCAATGCTATCATTGAGTCGTTGAAACATTCTGGCTACGATTTGTACCTATCCAGTGGTGACAATGAATTAAATAAGGATATCAATCCTTTGCCTTTTACCCGCACACTCATTCACCAAACACCTGAAGATAAGGTTGAATTGGTAAAAGCATTGAAATCAGAAGGGAAGACAGTGTGTATGACCGGCGACGGACTGAACGATGCACCGGCTCTGAAAGAAGCCGATGTGGCCATTTCTGTGGCAGATAATGAAAATGCCTTTTTCCCGGCTTGTGATGTGTTGGTGACAGCACCTGCTTTGTCAAGCTTCCCACGTTTACTGCAATTTATCAAAGCTTCCCGCTGGGTCATCATCATTAGTTTTGCTTTCTCGTTGGTTTACAATGTGATAGGCTTGTATTATGCCATCACCGCGCAGTTGTCTCCATTGACTGCGGCTATACTGATGCCTAGTAGTTCGTTTACCATGTTGATAATGACGTGGATACTCACTGCTTTGATTGCTCAAAGGCATTTGGGTAAACAGCAGTAAATATTGGGTAATATTCTGTAAATATCAGATAATCTGAGTTTTGTGTTTTTTTAACATTGCCATAATCTTGGTTAAATAGGAGGTGTTATTTGTTAAAAGTGCTTTTTCAGAGGAAATAATTCGCATTTAAAGTTCATATTTTGTGCTTATTCACTCTGATTTGATTTAGATAGGTGTTCATTATCAATTAATTACAAAAACTGACCATTGTCACCTTTTTTCACTGACTGCGGTCATAATGTGCCGGGCAGAGTTAAAATAATTTTGAACCATGGAAATCATGATCATTTTAATCAGCGCCAGCTTACTGTTAGCCCTGTTTTTTCTGTATATGTTTATCAAGGCTTCCCGAAAAGGACAGTTCCGCGACACATACACCCCATCGGTCAGAATTCTGTTCGAGGACAAAAAAAATTGACAACTTATCCAAAATAATATGAATAATAAAGAAACCTTTCATTATGACAACAAGATTGTAAAATGGTTTGCCTACGCAACCATGTTATGGGCTTTAGTGGGGATGCTGGTAGGATTACTGGTAGCCTTTCAGTTAGTATTTCCGGACTTGAATCTGGACTTAGCACAAACCACCTTTGGACGTACGCGTCCTCTGCACACCAATGCGATTATCTTTGCCTTCGTTGGTAATGGTATTTTCATGGGTGTTTACTATTCGCTTCAGCGTTTGTGTAAAACAAGAATGTTTAACGATACACTCAGTAAGATACATTTCTGGGGTTGGCAGTTAATCATTGTTCTGGCTGCTGTTACCTTGTTGGCTGGTTTTACAACCGGTAAAGAGTATGCAGAATTAGAATGGCCAATCGATATCCTGATTACTATTATCTGGGTAGTGTTTGGTTGGAACATGTTCGGAACTATCCTTAAAAGAAGAGAGCGTCACTTGTATGTGGCCATCTGGTTCTATATCGCAACTTTCGTTACTGTTGCAGTTCTGCACCTTGTAAACTCTTTCGAGTTACCTTATAGTTGGATTAAAAGTTATAGCTGGTATGCCGGTATGCAAGATGCTCTGGTACAATGGTGGTACGGTCACAATGCTGTGGCATTCTTCTTAACAACACCTTACCTGGGTTTGATGTACTACTTCCTGCCTAAAGCTGCAGACAGACCGGTGTATTCTTACAGATTATCAATTATCCACTTCTGGGCTTTGATTTTCTTATACATCTGGGCCGGTCCACACCACTTGTTGTATACATCTCTTCCTGATTGGGCTCAATCATTAGGTGTTGTGTTCTCTGTGATGTTGATTGCGCCATCTTGGGGTGGTATGATCAATGGTCTCTTAACCTTAAGAGGTGTATGGGACAAAGTGAGAGAAGATGTGGTGCTTAAATTTATGGTAGTAGCTGTTACTGCATACGGTATGGCCACTTTCGAAGGTCCGATGCTGTCGTTCAAAAACGTTAACGCCATCGCGCACTTTACCGACTGGATTGTAGCGCACGTACACGTTGGTGCTTTGGGATGGAATGGTTTCTTAACCTTCGGTATCCTGTATTTCCTGATTCCAAAATTGTTCAACACCAATTTATATAGCAAATCTTTGGCTAATACCCACTTCTGGTTAGGTACCTTAGGTATACTTTTATACGCTGTGCCAATGTACTGGGCTGGTTGGACACAAAGTTTGATGTGGAAAGAGTTTACTGATGACGGTACTTTAAAATACCAGTTCTTAGAAACTGTTGTTCACTTAAAACCTTTCTACCTGCTCCGTTCTATTGGTGGTACTCTATACTTTGCCGGTGCGATTATCATGGTGTACAACCTGATCAAAACCATTAAATCTGGTGTGGCTGTAGATAACGAAGCTGCAGAAGCTGCTCCATTGACTGGCGACTATGTGCCACATCACACAGAGCATTGGCACAGATGGGTTGAACGTAAACCAGTTCAGTTATTAGTGTTCTCTTTAATCGTCATCTTAATTGGCGGTGCTGTAGAGTTTATTCCTTCGTTTTTAATTAAGAGCAATGTGCCAACCATCGCCAGTGTGAAACCATATACACCACTCGAGTTACAAGGTCGTGATATCTACGTTAGAGAAGGATGTTACACTTGCCACTCTCAAATGGTTCGTCCGTTTAGAAGTGAAACAGCCAGATATGGCGAGTATTCAAAAGCAGGTGAGTTTGTGTACGACCATCCATTCCAGTGGGGTAGTAAACGTACCGGTCCGGATTTGGCCAGAGAAGGTACTGCTAAGATTGGTAGAACCAATGCATGGCACTTCAACCACATGTACGAACCAAGTGCCATCTCTCCAGGGTCTATCATGCCAAGATACCAATGGTTGTTCGAAAACGATATCGATATGGATATCACCGAAGCCAAAATCAAAGCCATGCAAACCCTTGGTGTTCCTTACGAAAAAGGTTACGAAAAGCTGGCTAACGAAGATTTGATGAAACAAGCTGAAGCCATTGTTGCCGATTTGAAAAAAGACAATGTTAAGGCCATGCCAAATAAAGAAATTATCGCGGTGATTGCTTACCTCCAAAGATTGGGTAAAGACATCAGTGCAGAACCACAAGCTCAGAATTAATTAAGAAAAGGTTAAATTGAAATTATAAAAATTGCACCGTGGTTGAAACCACAAAGGCATCAGCCACGGCGCTTTAATCATCATTATGAAATTTATACATTATCTCGAGAATATTTCAGGTGTTAGCATTTATCCGCTGACATCGCTATTCATCTTTTTTCTGTTCTTCGTCGGCCTGCTATGGTTTGTTCTGAAAACAGATAAAAACTACTTAAAAGAAATCGAACAATTACCTTTTGATAACAAAAACCAATAAACCAATTATGATCAATCTAGTGAAAAAAATATCCATATTCTCCCTTCTTATGATGGGAACTGCCGCTTACGCTCAGGATGCAGCTGCGGCTACTGCTGCCGTTGCAGAGAAAGCCTCTGATTCAACAGGAAGCAACCCGCTCTTTTTATCGATGGCAGTTTTAACCGGCGTGTTATTATTTGTAATCGTTATCTTGTCTGCGGTACTCAGAACCTCTGTTAAAACCAAAGTGAGAGACATTATCAATGCCAGATCTGTACAGGCTGTTGTTGTTGCTTTCTTACTTTTTAGTGCACAAAGCTCTTTTGCTCAAGCCGCTGACGCTACCAAAGAAAGTATGTATGTAGATACTGCTATTGGTGGTATGCACCCAATGACTTTCTACTCTCTCTTCGTTGTGATGTTGATGGAGTTGTTTGTTATCCTTTGGTTGTGTCTAATGATTCTCAGAATTATCGTTAAACGCGAAGCTGCTTCTGCTGTTGCTCACAACGAAAAACCAGCTACTTCCAGCTTCAACTTATTTGTTTCCAGAAAAATCTTCGGTGTTAAACCGGTGGAAACTGATAAAGATGTAATGTTGGATCACGATTACGATGGTATCAGAGAGCTAGATAACGATTTGCCACCATGGTGGAAATATGGTTTCTATTTTACCATCATCTCAGGTGTTATCTATTTGGTAGGCTATCATGTGACAGGTTCTTTCAAATCCAGTCAGGAAGAATATACCACCGAAATGGCCGAAGCAGAAGCAAGTGTTGCTGCCTACAGAAATAAAATGGCTTTGAATGTTGACGAAACCAATGCGGTATTCTTAACTGAATCTGATAAAATAGCGAAAGGTAAAGATATCTTTGCTTCTAAATGTGCTGTGTGTCACGGCGAAAACGGTCAGGGTATTATCGGACCAAATTTCGCTGATAAGCATTGGATCTATGGTGGCAAACCTGGTGATCTGTTCAAAATTGTTAAAAATGGTACTACCAAAGGTATGAAATCATGGAAAGATGAAATCAGTCCTGTAGATATCCAAAACGTTATCAGTTATATTCACACTTTCCAGGGAACTAATCCTGCTAATCCTAAGGCTCCAGAAGGTGAACTTTTTGAAGAAGGTGCTCCTTCAGCCGCTGCTGACAGCGCTGCTGTTGTTAAAGTTGATTCTGTAAAAAATATCGAAGTAAAATAATTATTTAAATCCAGGATACCATGAATGGACAGGAACATGTTGATCAGTCGTATAGAGACTCCATCGGTACTATAGGCAAAGACGGTAAAAGAAAATGGGTTTTCCCGTGGCAGCCCAAAGGCAACTTTTATAACGCCAGAACTTTCATTACCATTTTTTATCTAACCGTGCTGTTTGGTTTGCCTTTCTTAAAGGTAAATGGTCACCCAATGTTCCTGTTCAATGTCCTGGAACGCAAGTTCATTCTATTTGGGGCCATCTTCTGGCCTCAGGATTTGGTCATCTTTGGGGTGGCCATGATTACTTTTATGTTGTTCATCGTGCTGTTTACTGTGGCATTCGGTCGTATTTTTTGCGGCTGGGTTTGCCCTCAAACAGTCTTCCTTGAAATGGTGTTCAGACGCATCGAATATTGGATAGATGGCAACAGTTCACAACAAATAAAACTAAAAGCTGCGCCATGGACTGGCGAAAAGATCTTTAAAAGAACGCTGAAACATAGTATTTTCTATGGTATTGCTTTCTTAATCTCTAACACTTTCTTGTCGTACATTATTGGTATAGACGAGTTGTTTAAAATTATTACCGAACCTGTTTCGCAACACGCTGCCGGATTTACTATGATATTGATTTTTAGTGGTGTGTTCTACTTTGTTTTCGCCTGGTTCCGCGAACAGGTCTGCATCATTGCCTGCCCTTACGGTCGACTTCAGGGTGTTATGCTGGATAAAAACTCCATCGTAATTTCTTACGATTACAAACGCGGCGAACCTCGCGGTCACCAAAAGAAAGGGGTTAACGACCCAAGTAAGGGCGACTGTGTGGATTGTGGTATGTGCGTGCGTGTTTGCCCTACTGCTATCGATATTCGTAACGGTACTCAGCTCGAATGTGTTAACTGCACAGCCTGTATTGATGCCTGTGATGATATCATGGTGAAAATGGATAAACCTAAAGGTTTAATTCGCTACGCCAGTGAGAACGCCATCTCCAAAGGAAAAACCAAAGGCTTTAACTGGAGAACAAAAGCTTACTCTGTGGTTTTGATTATTCTGCTCGGGGTATTAACCTTCCTGTTAACCAGTCGCGAGAATATTGAAACAACCATTTTACGCGCTCCAAGTGTGCTTTATCAACAATTGGATTCTAATCTTTACCAGAATCTTTATTTGATAAAAACTATCAATAAAACGTATGGTGAAGTAAAACTCGAGTTGAAAGTTGTAAAGCCAGAAGGTGCATACATCAAGCAAGTTGGCGATAATATCCGCATCAAACCAGAGTCAAAATACGATGGCCAATTCTTCTTGATTGTGCCAGCCAATAAAATGACCGGTCATAAAACCAAAGTAGTGGTGGATGTCTACCTCGATGGTGAAAAAATCGAGCGTGTCAAAACCAACTTCCTTGGTCCGATTTACAAGTAAACCCCCTTCAGATTATGAATTTTAAATATTTTATCTTTGGTATCTACCTGGTCTTTGTCGGACTCATTGTGATGATGGTGTTCAGGAGTTGTGGCCAGAAAGTAGAGCTGGAAACCAAAAACTATTACAACGAAGAACTCAAGTATCAGGAACAAATAGATGCCAAACTGGCCGGTAATCCATATACAGATTCATTTTCGATTACCGAGAGTGATGGTAATATTTTTATCTCTCAACCACTATCTGTAAAAGCTGATTCAATTGTGCTTAAATTCAATAAGCCGAATGATATGGCTTCTGATACTGCTATTGTTGTAAAAGGTTCTGTGATTGCTCCTATACTGAAATCGGTCTTCAAAACTACCGGTATGTATAATCTGAGTATCCGCCTTTACAGCGCCGGTAAACCTATGTTGATTGAGAAAAAAATCAAGTTGTAAGATGCTGATTAACGGTCTGCTTTTCGGACTCATTTCAACCCTCCACTGCGCCGGCATGTGCGGTCCGCTTGCTATGATGATTCCTGCTCGCGTTAAAGGCAATAAGACCCTTTTTGCGGTAAGTTATCAAGTTGGTAGGATAGGGGTGTATATGGCAGTTGGTGCCATTGTATTTGCTGTTGGGATATCTTTCTCTTTGTTTAGAATGCAACAGGGCTTGTCCGTTGTGCTAGGAAGTTTTATGGTGGTATTCGCTATGTTTGGTCTGTTTAAAATTCAAACACCTCAACTGGTGGATAAACCCTACAAAAAAATCATTGCTTCTTTTTCATACTTTCTCAATAAAGGCAATGCCACTTCTGCTTTGGCCATGGGTGCTCTAAATGGGTTATTGCCTTGCGGTGCTATATACATTGCTGCCATGTATTGTGCAACTTTTAGCAGCGTTTCAGAGGCTCTGGCCTATATGGCTTTGTTTGGTATTGGTACTTTGCCGGTCTTTATTGGTGCCTGGTTGTTTGTGTCTAATCAATTGTCTCTAAAATTAAAACGACTTCAGGTTCTGTATAAATTCTTGCCTTTGCTGGTGGGTGTCTTAATGATCTTAAGGGGTGTCGATTTGGGTATCCCTTATTTAAGTCCCGAACTCAGTCAGGATACCCAAAAAACCGAAATTAAAAATTGCTGTAAACACTGATATGAATAAGATAAATTATAACGAAATTCTTCAGGGTATGTTTCTGGATGCCACAGAAGGTATCATTGTCAGTAATTCTAAAGGTGGTCTTATTCTCTCAAATCCTAAAGCTTTACAGATGTTTGGGTATACCGAAGATGAGATGTATAGTTTGAGCATCGAAGACCTTATTCCATCGAGATACCGCCCTCAACACACCGCATACAGAGATAATTACTACAAATCGCCTTCACCAAGAAATATGGGTGCGGGTAGAGATTTGTCTGCTTGCAAAAAAGATGGTACCGAATTTCCGGTTGAAATTAGCTTAAGTTATGTGCGCTCCAATGCCGATATGTTGGTAGTGGCTTTTGTCATCGATATTTCAGAACGTAAAAAGAAAGACGATGAACTGAAGGAGACCAATGAATTGCTGCGCAAAACCAGTTTTCAATTGTCTAAACTCAATCAGGAACTTGAGCAAAAAGTGCAGGAACGCACGCTCGAACTGGCTGAAATGATCAGAAAACTGACAGAATCCAAAAAGGAAGTTGATTTGGCTTTGGAGAAGGAGAAAGAACTCAATAACCTCAAATCCCGCTTCATTAGTACTGCTTCTCACGAGTTCAGAACACCGCTCGCAACGATTATGTCATCAGTATCTTTAACCGGCAAGTACGCCGAGAGTTTGGATAAAGAGAAAATGCTTAAGCATATAGACCGAGTGAAAAGCTCTGTGAACCATTTGACTGATATTCTCAATGATTTTTTATCTTTAGACAAGCTCGAAGAGGGGGTTGTAGTGGCCAATCCGGAAAATATCTTTTTGAATGCTGCCATCAACGAAATTATCGATGAACTAAAGGGCATCGCCAAGGCTGGACAAAAGTTCATCTACACGGGTTTGCAAACCAATGATCAGATTTTTATAGATAGAAGGGTGCTAAAAAATATCTTGTTGAATTTGTTGAGTAATGCCATCAAATATTCCAACGAAAATACCCTGATAGAGATCAAAGCTAAACGCGATTTCGATTTCTTGTCTATAGAGATCAAAGACCAGGGAATCGGTATTCCATTAAAAGATCAGGCGCATATTTTTGAGCGCTTTTACCGCGCCAACAATATCGGTAACATACAAGGAACAGGCTTAGGCTTAAACATTGTTAAAAAGTATGTTGAGATATTGAAAGGCGAAATAAACTTTAAGAGTATTCCAGAAAAAGGTACTACATTTACACTCAAATTTCCAATTTAAGTATGGCTAATATTTTATTGATTGAAGACAATGACGACATGAGGGAAAATACCTCAGAAATACTTTCGCTTGCCGGTCACCATGTTGAAACTGCCAGCAATGGCAAAGAAGGTGTGATCAAAGCACAATTAAAGACCCCTGAACTGATTATTTGCGATATCATGATGCCTGAGCTGGATGGCTACGGTGTATTGCATATGCTGAACCGCGATCCCAATACCAATCATATTCCGTTTATCTTTCTAACTGCCAAGGCAGACAGAGCGGATGTGAGAAAAGGTATGGAGTTGGGCGCGGATGATTATGTTACTAAGCCATTTGATGATGTTGAATTGTTAAGCGCTGTTGATACGCGTCTTAAGAAATCCAGCCTCATGCAGTCGCATAACTTCTCTAATGGTCCGGAAGGTTTCGAAAACTTTATCAAACAAGTGAAAACCATTGAGGAATTCACTAAGATTGATATCAATAACAAAACTAAAACTTACAAGAAAAAGGATATCATTTATTCTGAAAGTAATACGCCTTTGTACTTGTTTTATATTGAAAAGGGTAAGGTAAAGACGGTTAAAAACAATAAACAAGACAAAGAATTGATCACTGGTTTGTACAACGAAGGCGAGTTCTTTGGATATGTCACTTTGTTCGAAAACAATGCCTACGATGATGAGGCTATCGCTATGGAAGAAACCGTGCTGAAACTGATTCCTAAAGACGATTTTTTTAAATTGATTTATCAGAACCGGGATGTGGCCAATACTTTTATGAAATTACTTAGCAAAGAAGTTAAAGAGAAAGAAGAGCGTTTGCTGAAGATAGCGTATGACAGCGTCAGAAAAAAGGTGTCTGAAAGCTTGCTAATGCTAAAAGATCGTTATGGTAAGTCGGATACAGAGATCTTTAGTTTTCCAATTTCCAGAGAAGATTTGGCACATATTGCCGGTACAGCCACTGAAACATTGATCAGAACTTTAACAGATTTCAAAGATGAAGGTATTGTTGAAATCAAAGGCAGCACCATCACTATTGTCAATATTGACAAGTTGCGATCGATGAAAAACTAAGGAAAGTTTGATACAAAAAAAAATTGGAAACCGCATAACAGTTTCCAATCTTTTCACAATATAAATTTTATTTAATGATACAAAAGTAGGATGGTAATCTGAACCATTCTCATTAATTCGATGATGATTGGCAGAATTTCGGAAAATGAACGAAATTTTTAGATTAACGGAAAAACTGTGTTTACAGCAGATTTAATCTCTTATAAACTGATTCTCTGTAGGTTTTTCCGATGGGAATAAATTTGTCGAAGTATGAGATACAGTTGTCTTCGATGTTGTTAATTTTGTCTATTCTAATGATGAAAGATCGGTGAACACGCAAGAATTCTTTGGATGAAAACTTTTGCTCCATGGCATGCATGGTTGAGTGCACCACAAATTTCTCTTTTTCGGTATTGAGGGTGACATAATCACCAAGACCTTCTATCCATAAAATATCAGATTTATTGACTCTTATAATGATGTTTCCTTTTTTGATGAAAAGGGTTTCATTATCGCTGTGGTCGAGTTTGTGTTTTTCGAGTGCTGCCTGAGCTTTGTTAACTGCTGTGATAAAGCGGGGGAGGGTGATGGGTTTAACCAGGTAATCCAGTACATTTTGCTCGTAAGCTTCTAAAGCAAATTGAGTGTGGGAGGTGGTTAAAATAATCAATGGTCGCGGCTGACTGAGCGCACGAATAAATTCCATGCCATTTAACTCAGGCATTTCAATGTCCAGAAAAATCAAATCAACAGGGTTGGAAGTGATAAAGGACAAGGCTTGTATGGCATCGTTAAATGTGCCTACAATATCTAATGAATCTACCTTGCTGGCGCATTGTTTGGTTGCCAGTAGGGCGATTTCGTTGTCATCAATAATAATGCATTTCATCATAGCTCAAAAAATCAACAATCAGTCTTTGTACTTGGTTTTTAATAATTCTGTTAATAACGGGTAATAGCTATGCAAAGAAGTATCTATAGCTTTGAGCTTGTTGGTTAATGTATCTGTTATTTTGTTGCTTTTGGCTTCTTCAATGATGATAGAGAGGTTTTCTGACAGATCGCGTCTGTTGAAAATGTCCATTGAAGACTTCATTTTATGGGCTATCTCAGCAATTTTCACATACTCATGTTCCTCGCAAGCTCGTTGCAAATTTAAGATTTCTTTTGGAACCTGATGTATAAAAAGCGAAATCATTTCTTTTTCAAAGGCTACATTGCCGTTAGAAAGTTCGTAAAGATAGTTCAGATTTACCTCAGGTGTTTCGTTGGTGTTCATAGTGTTGTCAATGGTTGCGCTATGCTTGTTTTCGGTCTGAATCAGACTGGAGATTTTTTCAAACAATTCTTTTTGATTGAAGGGTTTGGAAATAAATTCATTCATTCCCACATTGATGCATTTTTCTTTTTCGCCAACAATGGAATGGGCTGTCATGGCAATGATTGGGATGTGTAATTTCATCTCCCTTCTGATGATTGTAGTGGTTTGGTAGCCGTCAAGTTCTGGCATTTGTATATCCATCAAAATCAAATCAAATTGTTGATGTTTCAGAACTTCTAATCCAATCAATCCATTGTCTGCTATAGTGACATCAAATCCAAAATTGTTCAACACATTTTTAGCCAGTTTTTGGTTCAATGGATTGTCTTCAATCAATAAAATACTGCGATGTTTACTGATGGGGTGTTTTTCTAAACTGAGGTCAGGTTTTAACAGCGAATCACTCTCGCATTTTAAAACGTGTAAACTAAACGAAAATTCAGATCCAACGCCAATCTCCGATTGCATGTTAAGCTTGCCACCCAATAGTTCAATCAGATTTTTTGAGATGCTCAAACCCAATCCAGTGCCTTCATATTTTCGGTTGATATCGTTATTTACCTGGTTAAAGCGCTCGAATATGTCTTTTTGTTTTTCTTTTTCAATGCCTATTCCAGTATCCTGAACTTTAAAGACGATTTCGTAAAGAGAGTTTTCTATTTTTACCACTTCGGCACTAAATTTTACACGGCCTTTTTCGGTAAATTTTATAGCATTGCCTACCAGATTGATAAGAATTTGGTTGAGGCGCAATGCATCGCAGAGTACAGCTTCCGGAATGCGGGGATCTGTCTCTATTATAAACTCCAGTTTTTTTTGTGAGGCACTAATTTTAAGTAAATCGTATACGTTTTTAAACGTCTGATGAATGTCGGTAGGTGAACTTTCAATTTTAATAACGCCCGATTCAATTTTAGAAAAGTCGAGTATATCGTTAATGATAGACAATAAGTTCTCTGCAGCTACTTTTACAGAGTTGGCAAACTCACTCTGCTTATCGTTTAAACTGGTTTGTAAGATCAGTTGCGTAAAACCAATGATAGCGTTCATTGGTGTTCTGATCTCGTGACTCATATTGGTTAAAAACTGGTCTTTAGATTTAACAGATTCTTCTGCTTCTTTTTTGGCTTTGATGAGTTCTTCTTCTGCTTGCTTTCTTTCTATAAAAGCACCAATTTGTAGACCTAAACTCTCAATCATTTGTAGAATGTTATAGTCGTCTTTCTTGCTTTTAAAACTGAAAAACTCCATGACACCAATGACCTCGTTCCTGAATAAAATAGGGAAAACCAAGGCCGATCGCAATTGAATTTCTTCAATACTGCTTCTGTTTATTAATAATGGTTGATCACTGATATCTACCAGCCACTTGGGTTTTTTACTCACCCACACGTAACCCGGTAGTCCTTCGCCTTTGCTGAATTCAGATTTGAGTGTTTGCGACTCAAATTCGAAAAGCGGCATGTTATTGTGATTGTATATTTTAGGATTGCTGAGTCTGTTTTTTCTGGTGTCTAACGACCAGTATACACTGACATCCCATTCAAGATGCAAACATATTTGATGCGCAATTTTTTTGATAGAATTTTCTATACTTTCGTTGTCCGAAATAATAGAAATGAGACGCGTCTCAATTGTTAATCGCTCAAGAGCATTCTTCTTTTCAGTAATATCATGCTGTATGGCAATGTATTGGTAAGGTTGCCCTTTTTTATCCAGAAATGGAATAATGCTGCAGTCTACCCAGTAATGGTGGCCAGCTTTGTTGCGGTTCTTTATCTCGCCATGCCATACCTTTCCATTGGTGATGGTTTGCCATAAATCATTGAAAAAAGTTTGTGGATGGTGTTTCGAATTGAGGATTTTGTATGGTTGACCCAGTAGCTCCTCTTTAATGTACTTAGATGTGGCGCAAAATTTTTCGTTGGCAAATTTGATAAATCCATCACGGTCTGTGATCGCAACTTCTGCAGATTGATCAAGTGCAAACTTATAAGATGCCAGGTCTATTTCTGTTTGATTGATTCGGTCGTGAATCAACTGGTTGAGCTCTGTTTGAAGATTTTTATTTTGCTTGCGCAATTCAAGCAGAACGGTGACTTGACCAGCGATTTTTTTCAGTGTTTCGACTTGCTCAGGATAAAGGTGCTTGGGCTTATTATCAAGAATACAAATGGAGCCAATGTTGAATCCCTCTTTAGTGGCAATGGGTACACCGCCAAAGAATCTGAAATTAGGGTGACCGACAACCAGTGGACTCATGCTAAATTCCGGATCTTTCATTGCATCCGGTATTTCGACATAGTCTTTGGATTGAATGACCGTATGACAAAAATCAAAATCGTTTTGCATGTCGTAAACACTTAAACCAATTTTGGATTTGATATAATGTCTTTTCCCGTCAATAATTGATAAAACAGCCACACTGGTTTGCGAGACAAATGCCGCCAGTTTAACAAGCGGCAGAAGCTCACTTTCCGGCATTTTTTCCAGAATATTGAAGTTGATGAGCGCTTCTAATCGCTCTCTTTCGTTGTCTGGCAAGGGAATGTTGTGATTCATGTTTTTTAATAACTCATAGTTCAGAGGCACTTTAACATATGGATACAATTCCCCCATTTTCTAAGTTCAAATATAGGCGTACAGAAGTATTTTTTTGCGGCTTCTTGAAAAATGTTTGCCGTCTGTGTTGAATTTGAACGTTTTGTCCCAAATATCTTACAATTTTGTGCTTTTTTTTTAAATTGATTTTAAGCGATTTCACCCAATCCTTTCGTCTTTATTTGATAGATTTCTGTTGTACCAAGAAATAACGAGGGTTTTGCCCATCAAACCTTTATTTTTCAAGGCTTTTGTCATTTTTCTGTCATTTTCCTTTGTCTAAATATTTTAACCATTTTCCGAAACGAGACATCCGATAATCGAAATTTTCAAAATGCTGAATGTAGCCTCCATATTTTCGTTACATAAATTATTTTATAGCATTATGGATAAAAACTACAAATTCAAAACCTCTCTTCGTTTAGTGCTTGCGGTGCTATTCGTTGGGTTTGTCGGGTCGTTATCGGCACAGATGTCCGGTACCTACACGATCGACAACACGGCGGCAACCGGAGGTACTAACTTTGCCAATTGGGCCGATTTTCGATCAGCCATCGTTACTAACGGCGTAAATGGTGCTGTTACTGTGAATGTAAACACAGACATCACCGGTTCTCAGGTTAGTTTCCCTGCAATCACAGGTGCTTCTTCTACCAACACTATTACCATCAACGGTAATGGTAAATTCTTCGCTGCCTCTGTTGCAGATGCTGTTATCTTATTAGATGGTGCAGATTATTTCACTTTCGATAACTTAATCGTTAGAAATACCAGCACATCTACGAGTCTTTCGGGTATCAGATTCATGAACAATGCTGATTATAATACTATCAAAAATTGTATCATCGAATTCAGTGCTTTGGCAACTTCATCTTCAACCGGTGGTGCTTACATTGGTTTCTCAACGTCTACTTCAATGACCGCCACCAGTTCTACCAACCACGGTGCATTCAACGTTATTGATAAAAACACCATGAGAACCACTAATGTGAATAGCCCTGGTCCAACTTTTGGTATTGCAATTCAAGGTAGTACTTCTACTTACTCTAGTACGCCTCAAAACAATACTATTAGTAACAACAAAATTGAAAACTTTAACTCAAGAGCTATCAGAGCTTATTACACCAATGGTGTTCAAATCTTAAACAATGATATCTCTAGAGCTAATGCTACATCTTATAATACTCAGTCTACTTTATATGGTATCGACTTCGAGTATTCTTATGCAAGTTCAAGAGCGACTAAGATTGAGAACAACAACACCCACGACTTACCTTTCCTGGGTGCAACAGTTTCCAGTGCTCCAACTACCATCTATGCTTACTACACTTATTTTAACTATGGTAATGCTACTTACAGATTCAGTGTAAGCAATAACACCATCAGAAAATTAAGAGCTACCAGTTACATGTATTTAGGTTATAATTTCTATAACTACTATTTTGATTTGATTGGTAACATGGCAGATGATAACGATATTACTGTTAGTACATCTTCTGCTTATCAGTTCTATGGCTGGTACAATGGTTATTCTCAAAACGAGTATAGATTTAATAACAATACCATTCAATATTGTAACGGTGGTTACTGGTGGTATGGTATCAGAAACTCTTACCCAAGCAGCGCTTGTACAGTTGCCGAAATTAAAGGTAACACCATTCAATACAACGATGATGCTTACTACTACCATTATTCTATCCACTCTGAATGGACTTACAACTCAGCTATCTATCCTATCAATATTACTGATAATACCATTCAAAATAATACTTCAAGATATTACTATCACTACAGTATCTATGCATACTACTATGGTAACTACAACATCGAGAGAAATATTATCAGAAATAACAGAAATACTCAAAACTCTACTTCTTATTACCATTATTCTATCTACAACTACTATAACTACAATACAAAAGTTAACAGTAACCTGATTGTAGATAATGCTGCTTATTACTAC